>Ga0209596_1002529_pt1 | contig 15105 bp, 17 predicted proteins | sample M_130807_MF_Meta_FD_187314 | JGI IMG/M metagenome (GOLD analysis project Ga0209596, IMG submission 187314) | Freshwater microbial communities from Lake Montjoie, Canada to study carbon cycling - M_130807_MF_MetaG (SPAdes) (version 2) | ecosystem: Environmental > Aquatic > Freshwater > Lake... | reverse complement strand
CACTTCTTCAATAATAGTCACTTGATATTCAGGTCCATTAAATGGGTTCTGAATTTCATTTACACTTTCTATTGCAGTATCAATTTTAACTATATTATTTTGACCAGTATTTTTATTTTTACATTTCTGACAATCTTCACAAATTAAGTTGAAAATCACCACAACAACACTTACGCAGACAATTAATTGGAAAAGCATTTTTATTTTTATAATTTAAACTATATTACAATTTTTATTTCAATTTTTTATTTAATATATATTTATTATATATGAAAAAAAATAACAAAACTAAAATTAACAAAAATAAAATTAAAAAAAATATAACCAAAAAAAAATCAAATCCAAAAAAAAAAATTATTCAAAAAATTATCACTGAATGGAAAAAACAAACAAATGGAATTGTAAAAATTGATACATCAACCGTATATAAAAATGATTATTATTTAATGTTGGGTAATTTTGATGATTACAATAATCATATACATTTAGTATTAAAAAATAAGTATGGTAATTATATTAATAATAATGATCATAATACGATTGTATATTTTATAAAAAAATATGATAAAGATAAATCAAAAATTGTTCATTCAAAAGAATTTAAAATTAGTATAAATGTAAAACCATCAAAAATAGTTCATGATATGATACATAATTTTAAAAATTTTAGTTCTTAACCCAAACATACACTATCTCATTATAGTTATTTTGACGTTTAGATTTCTTATATGGATAAGATATATGCGCTTCTCCAAATAAATGAATTAACACATTATCATACACTTCTTTACAAACATTTATAATATAATAACCCCCTTTTTGAAGACCGTTATATGTTTTGGTAAAAACCGGTGTATAAAACTTCTCATCCATCTCTTTTTTAGAATTGTTGTATCTCGGATTATTCTCATATTTTTGTATAAAATAATACGGCGGTGAAGTAAACACAAAATCGTATACAAGTGTGCTGTAGTCTATATTTAACGCATCGTCAAAAATCATCTCTATTGTTGTAGGCGATTTTTTATTCAAATAGCTCACAAGTTTCCCATAAGGCTCCTTCAAACTGTGATTGATTTCAATGCCAATATATTTATCAATTTTCAAAGCCGATGCTGCCACCGCAGCTCCACCCCATCCAGCGCAAAAATCTAACACACACTTAGGCTTATATTTAGAATATATTTCCATATACACAATTGGTCTTATAATATTAATAGCACTTACACAAATATTGTATACTTCTTTTAAAACGGTTGGCTCGTTTTTGGTTTTATTTTTGTTTTTAACGTCTGCGTAATACGTAAGCATATTTTGGATAAACTTTTTCTTTTTAAACTCGTCAATATTAAAAACAAATTCAAAAAAATGTATATCATATTTTCCTTTAGTTTTTAAACGCTGAGTAAATGTAAAAAAATCTACAATATTATTTCCTATATGCGACATTGGCGATATTTCTGAAAGATTAGATCCAATTTTAATTAATTTATCCATCTCTCTATCAACTGTTTCTAAAGATATATTTTTAATGCTCTTTGATATGTTTTCTTCTTCTAAATCAGTATAATTATATATCATCATTTAATCTTAATTGAGAGAAAATAAAACAATGTTTTACAAAATATTATATTACATAATCTATTAATTCTTCATTTGTATCACTACAATAATAATCAATCATTTTGTTTTTTTTAATCTCGTTTTCATATTTTTTATTTTTTATAGTTATTTGTTTATCATGCAACCTATATAGTAATAAATGTTCTTGTATGTTATAAATAACCTTGTATTTTTTTAAAATTCTTAATTCTAAATCTAAATCTTCAAAAGGCATTCTAAGATCTCTTCTATAATTACCAACTGATAATACTGCCGATTTTTTAAAACATAATGAAGGATGGTTCAATATCCATTTAGACTTTGTATTTTTATATTCATTCCATGTTAGTATAGATGAATGAGAACTGCGTCCTACTTCGCTTTTATTATTCACAAAAGATATCACATTAGATCCACATAAGACACAATTTGGGTTTTGCAACATAAAGTTTAATTGTGTTATTATTCTTTTATTTACCATAATATCATCTGAGTCCATTCTAAAAATAATTTCGTTTGAACAAAGTAGTAAACCTTCATGTAGACAAAAACTTAACCCTCTATTTACCATTGTTTTATTGTAAATTAATTTAAAATTTTTTAATCCATTGAATTCAGCTAAAGCAGCTAACAATATTTTTGTATGAATTTCATCAGAACAATCATTTATCCACACCAATTCTATACCAATTCTACCAATCTGTTCTTTTATTGAAATTATACAATCATATAGATATTTTAAATTTGTATTATAACTTGCTATTAAAATTGACACCCAAAATGTTGGTTCTTCTTCATATTCCCAATAATACTTACCTTTTTCTGTATTGTAAACTATAGATCTATCCATAAATTTTGACAAATTAAAATTATTATTGCTCATCATTAATATCCTATTATTATAAAATAATTATTAAATTTAAATTTAAAAATAATTATTTTAATATGAATATAAATAATATGAATAATATTTTGGACATAAAACACGCCTTTTATATTAACTTAGCATCGAGACCTGATAGAAAACAACACGTTGAAGAACAATTAAAAATAATTGGTATTAATGCTGAACGGTTTGATGCAATCAAATTAGCAAATGGTGCTATAGGTTGTAGTATGAGCCATATAAAATGTTTAGAAACAGCAAAAAAAAATAACTGGCCTCATTTATTAGTAGTTGAAGACGACATCAAATTTTTAGATCCAGAATTATTTAAAAAACAAACCACTTCGTTTTTATCAAAACACTCCGAATGGGATGTAGTCATTGTTGGAGGAAATAATGTTCCGCCATATCAAAAAATAGATGACACTTGTGTTAAGATTTCCAGTTGTCAAACAACCACCGGTTATTTAGTAAATGGTCATTATTTTGATACTTTAATTGAAAATTTTAGAACTGGTGTAAAAAAACTTATGGAAAATCCGCAACTACACGCGATGTATGCTATTGATAAATATTGGTTTAATCTACAAAAAAAAGATAATTGGTATTTAATTATTCCTTTAACAGTAACACAGAGAGAAGATTATAGCGATATTGAAAAAAGAGCCACTAATTATACAAATGTTATGACTGATTTAGATAAAGAATGGTTTTTTAATAAACAACCGCCAGTTGTGCCATCAAATACAATTACAAAATTAAGTATTACTAATGAACCTATTAAATCAAATATTAGGCTTAATACTGGAGCAGCAAAACCATCAATGAAAATTGATATGAAGTTTTAAATCTTGTTTTCTTGAACCAATTTTGGAAAGTCGCTCAATTCAATATCCGTGAAATATTTATTGGTAGCTATTAAAAGAATGTCTTGTTTAAAGCTTTGATGTAAATTGAACCCGATAGAGTAGTCTTCTAAAAACTCACGTTCAACACGTTCTTTCTTTGAAATTAAGTCTTGAATTGCTTCTGAAGAGAGAAAATAAAAACGTCCGCTACAATATTTGGTTATATACAACGGAAGCCTTTGTGGCAATTCAGGATGAATTCTGTGATATTCCGACAAATAAGGCTGTTTAACATCAACAATATAACCGCCGTAATGTGCTTTAGGTTGTTTTACCTTAACCAATCCAGTTAACATATCAAAGAATTTATTATTTATCAATATTTGGTCATCATCCGTTTTAAATATGTAACTATAATTGAATGTTTTACTTATAGCTATGTAAGCGGCAATTACCTTTTTAGGTAGGGAATTGTAGTCATCAGCAACTCTTAACCATAAAATATTATTATCGTTGTCGAATTTGTAATCAGTTTCTAAACTTTCGTCACCGATTACGTGATAGTATTTTAAATAAGACGGAATTGTCTTAAGCCATGTCATTTTTTGAAAAATAGCCTTCTTTGCGTATTTTTTACAATTCATAATAAGCATTATAAATTCTTGGTGAAACATTTATTAATAATAAGGTATTATTATATTTAAATTTTGTTAATTAAAATATAATAAATAAATCAAATTAAATATTTGATAATGTTATATCATTTTTTACCATTTTTTCAACTAACTGTATAAAAGAAACAGTTGGTTTCCAATTAAGCTCATCTCTGGCTTTATTTGAATTACCGAATAATAGATCAACTTCGGCAACTCTATAAAATGTTGGGTTGATTTTTACTAATATTATTTCTTTATTATCATTATTATTATAACAATATACTTCATTAATATTATCATCTGTATCATTTTTCCAATAACCAATAACACCTATATTTTTAAAAGCTAATTCAATAAATTCTTTAATAGTATGTGTCTCATTAGAAGAAAAAACATACTCTGAAGGTATACCATTATAATTTATATTATATATATCTTGATTTAACATTTTCCATACTCCATCAATAAAATCTTCGGCGTCACTCCAATCTCGCTTAGCATAAATATTACCTAACTCTATTGGTTTAATATCTTCATTTTTTTTTATCGAATTATATATACGTGCTACATTTTTGGTTATTTTTCTGGTAACAAAATTTTCACCTCTTCGTGTTCCTTCGTGATTAAAAAGCCAACCTTGTATTGCGTATAAATTATATGACTCTCTATATACCTTTATAATTTGTCTTGAAGCTACCTTACTGGCACCATATGGACTTCTTGGTTTTAATGGATGATTTTCATCTTGCGGTGAATAATTGACATTTCCAAATTCTTCACTTGAACCTGCTTGATACAATCTACAATCAGGTTTAAATGTTTTAATAGCTTCTAATATATCTATTACCGATGTACAATTAGTTTCCCATGTTATTTTTACGAAATCCCAACTACAAGCAACATAACTTTGTGCGGCAAAATTAATAAAATAATCTGGTTGTATTTTTTCTATAACCTTATTAATATTATTTGAATCGTTTAAATCAAAATTTATTAAATGAAATCTGTCAGAATTTATGTGTTTTATATTTGAATGATTATATACACTTAATCTTCTAACACCTCCAAATATTATAAGATCTGTATTTTTTAATAAATAATCAACCATATGACTTCCATCTTGACCAGTAACACCTGTTATGATAACACATTTTGTTTTATCGTTTTTAAATTTAGCAGCGTCATTTATATTCAATATATCAATTGTGTCTATTTTTTTCTTAAAATATGTTTCTTCGAGGTTCATAATAATAATAATAATAATTATTATTATTTTTAAATTATAATTTAAATAAGTAAATATTTATTTTCTTAAATACCAATGTACACTTACAAAATCATTATTTTTTGTATTATTTTTATCTAATATAGATAAATTTTCCCAATTTAGTTGTCTAATAATAATATCATTTGAATGATATAAATACATATATGTAAAATATAATTCATTTTCAGCAGCACCACTTCCCATAAATTCATTTTTATCAACCATTGCTAAATAAATTTTCCAAAAAGACATTTTATTTTCAAAATAATCTTCAACCAGCTTAATCATTTCATTTACTCTATCTGTATGAAAAAAAGTATGGTGTGAAATTCCTGATAATGGATGATGTTTTTTTAATGAATAATGTAATCTATTCATATGCAAAAAATATGGTTTATGATATTCTGTTCCTGTAGTAAAAATATGTTTACCATCATCTGTAATAAATTTTGTAGGTTTTAAAAAGTGTGTGTCACAATCTATTATTAGATATCTCTTTAAAACTCCTGGTATGATATTCCCTGCGTAAAGTTTTAATAATTGCTGTAAATACCAACCATTTCTATCATTTTTTCCAAACATACCTACTAAATCATCCTTTGTAAATGGGAATATTTTTTCATCTATTGTAATTGTTCCAGGTATTGATATATTTGGATTAGAACATACTAAGTAAATATTTCTATATCCTATTACATTTTTTTTTGTATAAGGAAGAACTTTTTCTACAATATCATTATCATTTGGACCAACACATACAACAATATCAAATAATATGTCTACTTCATTATCATCCATTTATATATTTATAATAATAAAATTAATTAATTCTAAACCTATACAAAATTTTGTAAATCTTTATGATGGATATGTAAATTAAATATGCGTATTTCTGTATCTTCAATTTTCAAAAAAGGCCTTTTAATATCATTTATTGTTATCCAAATAAATTTAAATTGATTATATTTAATAATACAGGTTTCATTTACGAAACCAACTGTATTTTTTGGATCATTATTTGGATCAATACCTCCTAAATATTGACCCATAGCTGCTGCATCAAAAATACAATTAAAATTTTCAAAATTTTCAGAAACAAATTTGATTTCTTCATTATCTGTTTTTGTTTTTGGAAAAATTGGTAACACTTTTATTAATCCTGTTTTATTTTTAATATTATAAAAATTATCCATATCATTTTTTGAAAAATCATAATGATCCAATACTTCTTTAAATATTTCATTTGATGGTATAAACATTATACTAGCTATATTTCTTTTAAATGTATCAAATGGTAAGTAAATAAATTGTTTTTCAAAATTATCTATTATATTTTTACAATTATAGTAAATTAACACATCATTTTCTAAATGAATAACATTTTTGACATCATATTTTTTCATAAATTCATAAATATAGAAAAATCTTAACGATGCTAAAGCCCAAAATCCATTTCTAAAACTTTTATCTAAGCTTGTTTTTGAATAATAGTTAAATGTATCTGGTAATGTCTCAATACTTATTAATTTTATTTTATCTGAAAATTTATCAAATAAATTAAAAAATTTTTCATTTGTTAAAATATATATATTATCATGCTTTAAATTTATTAATTGTTGAATGTTATCTAAAATATATTCCTGGAAATTATTAATACATACTAAAACAATATTCATTAAATAATTAATATAATATATTTTTAATTATTTATCTTATTTATAAAAAATAATCTGAATTTATAAAAAATAATCTGAATTTATAAAAAAACCATTATCAAAATGATCTGGTTTAAATTTGTGTTCACTATTTATTATTTCTATAAGTGTATTTAATTTTACTAATTCGTGTTATTTATATTATGATATTATAATATATTATTTAATATTATATCTAATATTATATTAAATAATATATTTAGTAATTATAAAATGATAATTATTAATTGCAATAGTGGTAGACTTGGTAATTGTATTTTTAGATTTTTTGCAAATATAATTTTTTCTATAGTTTATGATATAAATTCATTCATTATTAATAATAATAATAAAAAATATAAACCAAACATTATTGTCGATGATAAATATTTTATAAATTTTTCAAATAATCTTTTAAATAAAAAAATAATTCAAAATATAAATAAAAATACTGTATTATTATTTAATGGTTATTTTCAACATGACAAAATATATACAATATTTAAACCTCAAATACTTGACTTTATAAAAAATCATCCTGAAATTATTTTAACTACAGATCATAATGAAACATATAAAGCTATAGATTTGGTTAATCTTGATATATCTAATAAATATAATATTGTTATTCATTTACGATTAGAAGATTTTATCGAAATATCACATGTGATTAATCCTATTTCTATTAAAAAAATAATAGATAGTCTTGCTATAGAATATCCTAATGAAACTATATGTTTTGTTTTAAATACTCCAAAAACTGAAATAGAATTAAAATATATAAAATATCTTACAAAAAATTTAAATGACTACAAAATAGAATCAAATGATGTTATGACAGACTTTACTATTATGAGAAATGCTAAAATCCTTGTTTGCTCCTGTTCAACACTTTCTTGGGCTGCTTCATTTTTATCTAATGTATTAGAAAAAGTATATATTCCAAATTATAATAATCCTGATAGAATTCATGAAACATTTAAATATCCAATTTCAAATACTGTATTATATGATTTTAAAAAATGTTCAAAGGAAAATTTATTAGAAATATTATCTTAAACAATCTTTATTTTTGCAAAATAGCCACATATATACCATTCCACCAAGTTTGCGATAATTGTGGTTCGGGTGTAACAGATTCATCCCACGTTAATCTAATTTCTTTTTCATATAAAACTTTTAAATTCAAATTTTCAATTGATTTTTTTGTTCCATCTCTTACATCTTTCCAATTCCAATCATCTACTATGAAAATAAAAATATCATCCAAGTTATTATAGTAATGAAATAATGCCTTATAATGACTTTCATTTGAATGATTACCATCATACATATAAATATTGAATTTTGGCAAATTTCTAACATCTACTTTAAAACAATCCCTTTCAATAAAAAAAGCATTATTTTCTCCTCTAAATTTATTAAAATTTTGTAAAAATTCATTTTTTGGTCCTTCAAATTCACTCCAATTGTCTATACAAATAACATTTGCTTTGTTACCATACATTGCTGAACATACTGAACTACCTTTCCATGTTCCTATCTCTAAATATCTTGCATCTTCCATATTTAATAAATTATTATAAAAATGTCTTGTTTTTGTTCCACTCATTCCTTGCATTTTAATTATTTCATCATTTATTTTTGAAATATTATTTTCTGCATTTTGAAAAGAATTTTCAATAATAATTTTATAATTTTCCATTATAATATATAAATATAATATATTATGTTTAGTTCAGAAGAAATTAATAAAATATACATTGAAAAAGTAAAATTACCAGAAACATATTTTAAAAAATATCCTATATTACCTCGATGTCCTGTAAAAGTTTATAATTATAGATGGGCTAACTATGACTTTCCAAGAAATATTTGTATTTTAGATTTTATTGAATGGATAAAAAAACATAATATTATAGTTGAACATCTTGGCTATACATGTGATACAGATCCAGAATTAGAATTTATTAACCCTTTGAAAAAAACACTCCTTTCATATCCTCCATATGATTTACATAATATTTCATTAAATATTAAGAATGAATTTGATTTCTTTTTATTTAACCAAACAATTGAACATTTATATAATCCATTTGAAGCTATGAAACAAATTTATGAAATCGTAAAACCTGGCGGATATGTTTTTACATCTGTTCCAACAATTAATATTCCACATGATACTCCTATTCATTTTAATGGATTTACGCCTATGGGGTTAGCTATGTTATTTAAAACAGCTAATTTTGAAATTGTTGAAATAGGACAATGGGGAAATATAAGTTATATAACAAAAATGTTTTCAACACATGACTGGCCAGGATATATTTCATTAAATAATAACATTGAGAATGAAGAAAAAAATGTATGCCAATGTTGGATTTTAGCAAGAAAAATATAATTATATTAATATTTTGGCGATAAATTAAAAGTATAATTTAATATTATAACATATGAATATTATTACAGGTGAAAAAATTCAACAACTATGTGATGTTTATTTTGGGTTCAAAGAAGATTTTGATTTTAATCCAGTTATAAAAACACAATTAAAAAAACAATTTAATTTAAATTATTTAAATAAAGAATTTAATAATCCATATTTTATTTTTTGCAGCACTCATAGAGTCAAAGAACTATCAAAAAAAATTCATTTATTTAAAAATCACTTTGCTTTAATTACACATAATTCAGATGGTGAGATTAGAAATGAACCAGAAATTTTAAATATATTAAATTGTCCAAATTTAGATAAATGGTATTCTCAAAATATTTGTTTTGATAACCCCAAATTATATTTTTTACCAATTGGAATAGCAAATAGCCAATGGCCTCACGGAAATATAAATTTCTTTAATAATGAACTAACTATAAATAATTCTTCTAATAAAACCAAAAATATTTATTTTAATTTTAATATAGATACAAACAAAATAAAAAGAGGAAAATGCTTTGAGAGTTTAAAAAATAAAATTGTATGGTTAAATACTGTATCTCCATCTGAAAATATAATAAGGTTGAGCCAATATAAATTTTGCATATGTCCAGAAGGTAATGGTGTTGATACACATAGACTATGGGAAGCATTATATTTAAAAACAGTGCCAATTGTTATTAAAAGCGAATTTACCGATATACTACAAAAAAATAATGTTCCTCTTGTAATATTAAATAACTGGGATGAATTTGATGAAACAATATTAAAATATGAAAATTATGATTTTAATCATGCTAATTTTATAAAAATTAGCAATTTCTATAAAATATTCTTGTAACAAAATATTCAAATTAAATAAATGCTTAAAATAATAGTATTTATTTAATTATATGTCAATTACCTTTTCCAGTTGTTTTTATATTATTAAATCTAAATTTGATCCAAATACTTATATTAATTGGATGAATAATTTTATTTCCATAGTCAACAATTTTAATTTAGTTATTTATACTGATGACAATAGCTCAAAATATATTGATACTAAAGGCAATCCAAACATTCAAATTATAATTAAACCTATCGAACAATTTTTCAATTTTAAATATCAAAATTATTGGATTGAAAATCATAAAAAAAATTTTCTTCTTAATGATAAATCCAACTGGGTTTTAAATATGCTATGGTCTGAGAAAATTTGGTTTGTAAAAGAAACTATAGAGAGAAAATATTTCGACACTGAATTTTATGGTTGGTGTGATATCGGATATTTTCGTAATAGACCTGAAGATTTACACAGCAGTAAACTCGTTAATTGGCCAAATTTATCTAAAATTAATACTTTTGATAAAAATAAAATTTGCTATGCTTGTATTAATAATGATAACGGATATATGAAATATTTACATAAATTAGTCAATAATATAAACGCATTTGGACTACCAATACAACAAATACCAGCTACGCAAAATTCTATAGCAGGAGGGTTTTTTATTATTCATAAAGATAAAATTAACTGGTGGGCCGAAAAATATAATACAAAATTAGAATTATATTTTAAACATAATTATTTAATAAAGGATGATCAAATTATATTAGTAGACTGTATTCTCTCTAATCTAAATGATTTTTTACTATTTAGAGAGAATATACCAAAAATTGATAACTGGTTTATGTTTCAAAGAATATTGTTTCATTAATTTTTAATTTAATTTCGAGTTTTGTATTAAATACTTTTCTTACAAGTTATAAAAGATTATGATTAGTATTTTAATGCCTATTTACAACGGAATAGAATTTATCGATGAATCAGTTTCATCTATCTTAAGACAAAATTATGACCAGTGGGAGCTTCTTATCGGTATAAATGGACATAAACAAAATTCAGATATTTATAAAATAGCAAAAGAATATGAAAAAAAAAGTAATAAAATAAGGGTTTTTGATTTTTATAATATTACAGGTAAATCAAACACCTTAAATCAATTAATACAATTTTGTAATTATGACTATATTGCATTATTAGATGTTGATGATATTTGGCATGATGAAAAATTAAACGTTCAATCACAATTGTTAAACCATTTTGATGTCATTGGATCAAATTGTGTTTGGTTTGGTGACAGAGACGGCGTAGTTCCACCTATACCTGTAGGAGACATTAGCGACTATGATTTTGCTTTAATAAACCCAATTATCAATTCAAGTTCTATTATAAAAAAAGAATTATGCTACTGGAATGAAAATGGTATAGAAGACTACGACTTATGGCTTAGATTAAGAAAAGACAATAAAAAGTTTTTCAATTGTAAAGCTATACTCGTTAAACATAGAATTCACACATCATCCGCATTTAACGCAAAAGGTAATAATGATAAAGTTAGCGACCTATTGAAAACACATAATTTAGTAAGAGAAGAAAATAAATCAGAAAATGATCTTAGATATTCTCATTTAATTAAACGATTTAAACAACAAATACTACAAATTAAACGGTAATTTTATTCCACTCCATCGGACACAAATCTTTCGTATCATGACTCGCTGCTTTGCCAAACCATATGGACGGATAACATACTATTTTATATGGGTTCATATTAAAATGAGCACCCCACCAGCTAAATGAACTATTTGCTATAATATTGTCTCTACAACAACTCATTAATATCATTTGCTCCCAATCACTTAAATCATTTGATGCCCTTATAAAATTATAATCTCCAAATTCATTTTTTAAATTATTAATTGTTTTATTTACATCATCTATGTCTTCATCTTCACAAAAATACAATATATTTTCTCTTTTAGGTTCACTCATTTTAATCATAGCAATAGATTTTTTATAATACTCAAATGTCATAATCGGATGATACTCTTGAATTTTTTTATAATCGCCAAGCCTAAAATGCAGACTAATTGTATTGTCTAACATTTCTTTTGATAATCCGGACTTATCTATTATATTTTTTTTAATGTCTTCTAATCCAATAACTCTACAAATTAGATAAAAGTTTTCTAAAAAATATTTATGGCTTTGAAAATAACCAGATAAACACATATTTTGACCTTGTTTTTTATACTTGTATAAATTAAGCTCGTTATAATTAAATCCTGCTTCTTTTATCAGTAGCATTTGTGGAAACACATTTGAAGTAAATGGTTTCAGTTTGATTAAAAAATTGTTCCAATATGTCGGTCTTACTATTGTCTGACCTCCTCCTAATTTATCAACATCTATAAAAGCAAATTTGGTTTTCAGATTAATTGCGTGCGATATTGTAGTAAATATTTGGAAAAGTTGGTTTCCAAGTCCACCCATTAAATTACAAGTAATCATATATATTTATTTGTAATTAGTTTTTAAATAGTTCCCTCGTTACTTTTATTAATTTAACCAATCTATCTTTAAGTTATATTCAATTTTATCTAAAATTCCTCACTGAAAATGAAGGCATCTTCCGACTTTTTGTTAGCTAAACTGTATTCACCTACTTTACGCTCAAAGAAGTTGGTCTTCCCTTCCAAACTTATCAACTCCATAAAATCAAAAGGATTGCTAACATTGTAAATCTTCTTGTAACCCAATTGAACACATAATCGGTCTGCAACAAATTTTATATATTGGGTCATCAGTTCGGAATTCATCCCAATAAGACGACACGGCAACGCCTCACAAATAAATTCAATTTCAATATCGACAGCCTCTTTGATAAGCTCGTGAATGCGCGCTTTGTCGATTTTCTTCAACAATTTGCTGTATAAAAGGATAGCAAACTCGCAGTGGAGTGCTTCATCACGCGAAATCAATTCGTTACTGAAAGTGAGACCGGGCATTAGACCGCGTTTCTTTAACCAGTAAATGCTGCAAAAGGCACCACTAAAGAAAATCCCCTCTACACACGCGAAGGCAACCAATCTGGTGGCAAAACTGCTTCGGTTATCATGTATCCATTTTTGCGCCCAATCGGACTTCTTTTTAATACACGGGAAATGCTCTATGGCGTTAAATAGTCTCGATTTTTCATCCTTATCTTTAATATAGGTCTCAATTAATAAACTATAGGTCTCACTATGGATATTCTCCATCGCAATTTGGAAACCGTAAAATGCTCTCGCCTCTGAAACCTGAATTTCACTCATAAAACGCGATGCCAAGTTTTCCAAGACAATTCCGTCACTCGCCGCAAAAAACGCCAAAATCATCGATATAAAGTGTTTTTCGTCATCATTTAAGCTTTCCCAGTTTGTCAAATCCTTCGACAAATCGATTTCTTCCGCGCGCCAAAAGCAATCAATTTGCTTCTTATACATATCCCATATGTCATTATGCTTTATGGGAAACATTACAAATCTATTATCGTCAGGGACAAGCAAGGGTTCAGAACTATTTTTAGACATCCTAAATAATATATTATAAAGATTTTAAATTTATTTATAAATAATATAATAGTTTTATATTCTAAGAATGAATATTATTCCTATTAAAATTATACCTTTTAATAACCATATGTCTTTAGATAACCAAGCACCTTTGGATAACCGACTACCTTTAAATAACCGAATTGTAATTAATAGACTATCTTTAGCCAAAAGAGATCAATACTTTTTTCAAATTCACAATCTAATTGAAGCAAAAAGAAAAATGTTGTTAGACAAACAAAAAAAAATACGTTTGATTTCAAAACAAAACCATTTTTTGAATGAAATTAAAGAAGATTATAATAAATATAATAATTTTATTGTTCAACAAAAAAGCGACCAAATTCAAGCTTTAGATTTATTAAATAATTATATTCATGATTTAACTGTTTCTGGAAAATTAAGTAAACATAATATTGAAGATGCAAAATATGAACAAAGTAAAATAATAAAAGAATTAAATACAATCAAAAAAAATTTAGACAATATTATTAATGAAACCGATGACATTAATTTATCATTAAAACAATAAATATTTTTTAAATTAAATTTAATATAAAAATATATATATAATATGAGTAATCCAAATTTTAAACAAGAATTTATGGAGAGATTACAAAATTTAAATCAAATTAATACTGCTATTGATGCTAATATTAAAGGTAAGCAAGATTTTTCAGCCATGATAATTCAACGACTTTCAGCAATAAATGATAAAGTAAAAAAGTTAGGTGATGCTATTAGAGCATTAAAAGAACAATTAACTAATTTACAAGCGCAAGCAGCAACAAATAATACCCACATTGAAGATATTGGAACTGAAGTAACTGGTTTAAAAGCACAAATTGCACAATTAACTGATCAGAGAGATAAAGCTATTGCTGAATTAAATCAGTTAAAACAACAATACCAAACGGATACACAAAGTTTAAAAAAAAAAATTGACGAATGCGAAGCAAACTTAAAACAATTAACCGACCAAAATGCATTAATAACTCAGGAACGCGATGCTTTACAAGCTGAATTAACACAGAAAGGTGATTTAGGAGCAGCACATGCTGAAGAATTAAAAAAATTAACAGACCAACATACTCAACAATTACTACAAAAAGATGAACAATTAAAATTACAACAAGAAGATAATAATTCGAGAATTAAAAAATTACAAGACGAGATAGCAGCTAAGGAAGCCGAATTAAACAAAAAAATTGCAGACATCGGTGGTAACACTACACAATTACAAGCACAAATTGAACAGTTAAACAGAGATAAACAACTAAAAGATGACCAAATTGCTCA
>Ga0209596_1002526_pt1 | contig 15108 bp, 11 predicted proteins | sample M_130807_MF_Meta_FD_187314 | JGI IMG/M metagenome (GOLD analysis project Ga0209596, IMG submission 187314) | Freshwater microbial communities from Lake Montjoie, Canada to study carbon cycling - M_130807_MF_MetaG (SPAdes) (version 2) | ecosystem: Environmental > Aquatic > Freshwater > Lake... | reverse complement strand
TGCATCGGCGAGAGTTTTTTCGGCTTGGACAAGAAGGCGACGCAATGTGCTGGCGCTTTTTGCAGTGATGGTCACTCGCGGCGCTGGCGCTGGCGCAACATTGGATGATACGGATGCTGCACTGCGCACTTTTGCGGATTGCTTTGGTGTCTTGCGCTGATTGAGCCACCCCTGTACACCGCCACGCACGAGAGCGGCGTCTCCGGTGCTGTTAATGGCAAGAACTTCATTGACAGTTCGATCCAAGAAAATACGATCATGGCTCACGACAACCACAATGCCGGGCCATGTATCGAGATATTCCTCAAGTGCACGAAGAGTGTCAAGATCAAGATCGTTTGTGGGCTCGTCAAGCAACAAGACGTTTGGCTGTTCAGCAAGTGTGAGCAACAGTTGCAGGCGCCGGCGTTCGCCACCAGACAACGTGGAGATGGGGGCAAATTGTGCATCACCATCAAACCAGAATTGACGCATCAAGTTATTGTCTTCTACTGATGGCGCGCCTTTGTCGCCAGCAACGGCCTCACGAACACGTTGATTGAGATTGAGATCGCGCCCCAACTGGTCGTAGTAGCCAACTTTGACTGTGCGACCCATTTCAATATGGCCAACAGTTGGACGCAACCGTTGAGCAATCAGATCCAGCAACGTGCTCTTGCCAGCACCATTTGGTCCAACAATGCCAAGACGATCACCTGGTTCAAGTTCGTGCTCGAATGGTTGCAAGACAAGCGCACCGTTTGGGTTTTGAGATGTTGCAGGCCAACTGAATCCGACGCTGTGCAGTTGGATTCCTTTTGAGCCCAACCGTTGACTGCCAAGCGACAAGCCGAGTTCTCCGGCCCGAGCAGGTGCATCAGCACGACGAGCGACGATCTCTTTGGCAGCGTCAACGCGTGCTTTTGGTTTTGTTGATCGAGCAGGTGCACCACGACGTAGCCAAGCGAGTTCGTGCTTGGCAAGGTTCTTGCGAATTTGTTCGGCAGTTGCTGCTTGTTCTTCACGCTCGATACGTCCGGCCAAATACGCCGCATAGCCAGAACCAGCGTGGCGGTTGGCAGGAATATGCATATAAGAGTGTCCGCGATCGATTTCGAGAACTTTGTTGGTGACATGATCGAGTACGTGACGATCATGTGTGACGAGCAAAAGTCCACCCGAGTAATTGGCTAGCCACTCTTCGAGATACGAGATTGCGTCAAGGTCAAGATGGTTGGTGGGTTCGTCCAAGATGAGCGCTTCCCACTCTGATACCAACAAGGCAGCAAGTGCAACACGTTTTTTTTGTCCGCCAGAAAGTTCTGCTGTAGAAGCCTCGATCAGCCCAGACATTCCGAGGCGATCAAGCATCGCTTCGCCTTGCCAGTCGTGACCAACTGCCTCGCGCACGGTTCCGGTTGGCAAAACTGGCAGTTGAGACAAGACACCGATGCGAGCGCCGCGCCCTTTGCGCACTACTCCGGCATCTGGTTCGAGGTCACCACTAATGATGCGCAGCAACGTGCTTTTGCCGCAACCGTTGAGCCCGACAACACCGATGCGATCGCCATCGCTGACCGTGATCGATAAATCAGCAAAGAGTGGCCGATTTGGGCGAGAGGCTTTTACGCCCTGGGCATCGATAAGAATCACAGCCTCTTAGGCTACGGCGTTACGAGCGACAAAAGAGATGCACTACGAGGCAGTAAGTGGTTTGGCTAATCGCAAAGTGGACAAAGTATCTGGTGCACTCAGTCCAGCGAGTGCGATTTCAAAATCGGGCAAGGCATATACCTCGCCGTCATCGGTAATCATGATGAACCGATCGAACTGAGCAAGAAACGTTCGGTCGTGGCTGACAGCAATCACGGTTCCTTCAAAACCATCGAGCGCTTTTTCGAGTGCTTCGGATGACTCGATGTCAAGGTTGTCTGTGGGCTCGTCAAGGAGAAGCACATTGTGTCCCTCGAGTTCAAGGCACAGGATTTCGAGGCGGGCTTTTTGTCCGCCCGAGAGTGTCGCAAAATCTTGGCGAGAATTGTTTCGTAGTCCATAGCGGGCGAGTGCACCCATGGCTTTTTGTTCATCCACAACGCGATCACGAATGATGTCAATGCATTCACGGCCAATGAAGTCTGGTCGATCATTGATTTGGGTGAACACCCCAACAGAAGTGCGTGGACCAAAGAGAATTGTTCCGTGGTCTGGTTGTTTGTCGCCACTCAGTGCGCCAAGCAGATGGCTTTTGCCTGTTCCGTTTGGGCCAATTAAGCCAACGCGCTCGCCGTAATGCACTTCGTCTGAGAAAGGCAAAAAAAGATTTCCCATTGAGAGATTGTCGAACTTGACAACACGGCGAGCAGAGTCAGCGCCACGCAGTCGTACATAGATTTGTTGATCAGGTGCTGGTGGTGGTGGTGGACCAGCCGCAACGAATTTTTCCCAGCGCGTTTCTGCACCGTTTGCCTTGGTTGCATTTTTGAAATTTTGAGCAGCGCGTTGCTTCATGATTTTCATGTGATGAAAGAGTCGTCGCTCTTCGTCGTTCCAGCGCTTTAGATCGTCGCCCAAGAGTGCTTGGCGTTTTTCGCGTGCCTCAGGGTATGTGACATACGAGCCTCCGTGTATCCAACAGCCAGATCCTTCGATTGCAATAATTTTTGTGGACACTCGTTCGAGCATTGTGCGGTCGTGACTGACCATCAAGATCGTTGAGCGACACGCTTTGATTTGCTCTTCGAGCCATGCGCGCGTGGGGATGTCAAGGTAGTTATCTGGTTCATCAAGAAGCAATACATCGACTCCGGATGTGAGCAAGAGATCAAGAACAAGTCGCTTGCGTTCACCGCCTGATAGTTCGCTAATGAGGCGCGTAGAAAAATCAGTGATTGGTGTTTTGACGCTGCGTTGAGCAGCGGCTTGCCACTGCGTTTCAAGTTCATATCCACCGAGGTCACCCCAATCCGACAATGCGACGGCGTATCCCATTCCGTCGTCAGTGCCATTGGCTAATGCGAGTTCGGCTGCGATGAGTGCGTTGCCGGCTGCGCGCAATGTTGGGGTGGCGACCTCAAGCAGCATGTGTCGCACCGTGTCGTTTGGTCGCGACATGCCAACGTCTTGTGTCATGGCCAACATTGTTCCGTTGACCGTGAACTCTCCGTCATCTTGTGAAAGTTCACCAGTCAAGATTCGCAAAATGGTGCTCTTGCCAACGCCATTTGCACCAACAAGTGCTGCGTGCTCTCCTGGAGAAACACCAAAACCCACGTCAAAGAACAATTGATCAGATCCGGGCGGGGAGTATGCCAGTTCTGAAACGACGATGCTGCTCACGCGCTCTATTCTCGCGTCACAATTGCGTGACTCCACTCACAGACAAAGTCCCTAGGCTGAGGGATGGATTGGAGCCATAAAATGAACAGTGTGTTTTCATCAATGGAATCAGCAGTCCAGGCAATCAGGCCAAGTGACACGTTGGCAGTTCCGCTTGGCCCCGGAATCCCCGGTGCTTTCATGCATGCATTGGGAGACCGAAAAGACTTTGTAGATTTGCGCGTGTCAGGTGCGCTGTTGCCGGACTTGTATGCAGTGTTTATGGATCCAGCAGTGCATTTTCAGAGTGGATTTTTTGGGCCAGCGGAGCGCTTCTTGCGCGATAGTGGTGCAGACATTGATTTTATTCCTGCTGATTTTCGGCGCTTTGAACCAGTGCTTGCCCACCTCAAGCCCCGAGTAATGGCGGTGGCAGCGGCAAGTCCTGTTGATGGATACGTGAGTTTGTCATTGCATGCTGGCGCAACAGCAAACGAGATTGTTTCAGTCATCCGCGATTCAGAGAGAATTCTCATTGTCGAAGTCAGTCCACATTTTCCGCACACATACGGAGTGCCTGGCAGATATGAGCATCGCATTGCCATCAGTGACATTGACTTTCTGGTTGAGTCTGATCGTCAACCACTTGATCTTGCAGACGCCGTGGCAACAGCAGAAGAGGTCGTTATTGCACAACTTGCGCTTCGATTCATCCACGACGGATGCACTTTGCAGACCGGAATAGGTGGGATTCCAAGTCAGATTGCCACGCAACTCGCCCTTGGGAGTGGTGGCGATTACGGAATTCATTCCGAGATGTTTACAACTGGTTTAATGCGCGTACATCAATCCGGAAAAGTGACAAACAAAAAAGGAACAGAGTTTGACGGGTTCTCGCTGACGACTTTTGCTGCAGGAACTCCAGAACTTTACGAATGGCTTGACGGCAATCATGATGTGCGCTTTATGCCCGTAGGTGTTGTGAATTCACCCGAATTAATCTCTCGTAATCGCAACATGGTGTCGATTAATGGCGCGATGGCAGTTGATTTATCTGGACAAGTTATCGCTGACTCCATTAATGGCAAACAATTCTCTGGCATCGGAGGGCACGAGGACTTTGTTGCCGGACCTGGCCTTTCGGCAAATGGTCGAAGTTTGATTTGTCTGCCATCTACAACAACAGTTAACGGACAATTGGTGTCGCGCATCTTGGGCCGACTTCCGGAGGGGAGCATTGTCACAACCCCGCGACATCAAGTAGACGTGGTGATTACAGAGTACGGAGCAGCAGAGATAGGAGGACTATCAATCGCGCAACGCGCTCATGAACTTGCACGTATTAGTCATCCAATGTTTAGGGATCAGATTTCTTCGACAGCCGATGTATGGCCTACTGATTAGATGACTTGCTGATTAGATGACTTGCTGATTAGATGACTTGCTGATTAGGTAGCTTGCTGACTAGCTAGCTTGCTGATTAAGCGGTCTCAGCCACGCGAACGAGAAGTTTTCCGTGATGGCCGCCATTTTGCAAGATGTTGAGTGCAGCGGGGAACCTATCGATGCCTTGTTCGATGTGTTCGCGCATAATGAGTTGGCCACTTGCTAGCCATTGAGTGAGTTGTTTCTCAGCACGTTCGTAGTGCTCGGCAAAATGAAAAACAGCAAACCCTGCCATCGTGGCGTGGCGTTCTGCCAACTTGAGGTAATTCTTTGGGCCGCGAACATTGTCCATGTCTTGGTACTGTGAGATTGCACCGCAGATCACGACGCGTGTGCCGTCTTTAATGTGCATGAGAACAGCGTCCAGAGTGTCGCCACCGACATTGTCATAAAACACGTCAACGCCATTTGGGGCTAATTCGCCAAGACGAGTCTCAACATTTTCATTTTTGTAATCAATTGCTGCATCAAAGCCCAGTTCGTCAACAAGGAACGCTGTTTTATGAGGGCCGCCTGCGATTCCGATAACACGTGATGCGCCAGAGAGCCTGGCGATTTGTCCGGCGAGTGAGCCAACTGCACCGGCGGCCCCAGACACGACAACAGTGTCGCCTTTTTTGACGGCGCCGACATCAACAATTCCGAAGTATGAAGTCATTCCAGTGGTGAGACCCAAAATACCGACGTAACTATTTGGTGGCACAACACTGACATCAAGTCGACGCAAGGCAGGCCCTGGCATGCAAGCGATGCTTTGAGAACACAGCGCTCCAAAAACGTAATCACCCGCGCTGAATCCGTCGTCACGACTCTCGAGCACAACACCAATTCCGAGGGCTGGAACGATATTTCCGATTTTTGAGCCTTGATGGAAACTCACTTCGTTGAACGTGGTGCGAATAAATGCGTCGATTGAAAGAGTCTCAACTTTGACGAGTACTTGACCAGCTTCGAGTGGTGCAACATCTTCATCGACGATAGAAAAGTCAGTTTCAACGGGGTCACCCGTTGGACGACGAATCAGCGTCACCTTGCGGTTTTGCATTACATGCCACCATCAACAGAAAGAATTTGAGCGGTGACCCAACTTGAAGCAGGAGACACAAAATACAACACTGCTTGACCAAGGTCGTCTGGTGTTCCGAGACGACGCATAGGTAAGCGAAGGCGCTTTTCGAGTGCCGGAAGATCGTTGTCTTCAAGTTTCATCGCCGTCATCATGATTTCGGTCGGAACTGCGCCGGGCATGATGCAGTTCACACGAATGCGGGGCCCGAGTTCTTTGGCGAATGTTTGCGTGAGTGAGTTAACGCCTGCTTTGGCGGCGGAGTAGTGACCGCTGCCCATCACTGTGCTCACTGCAGCGCGTGATGAGATATTGACGATTCGACCACCGTCTCGCATGTGACGTGCAGCGGTGTTGGTGCACACCCATAACGCAGTCAGATTGAGAAGAATTGTTGCGTCCCACTCTTTGCGGTCGAGTTGTGTGAGCGGGGTCTGGATAGGTGAGCCACCTGCGTTATTAATCCAGATATCAAGATGGCCAAATTCTGAAAGTGCTGCTTGGGCGAGTGCCTCGACTGCGTCGTCATTGGTGACATCTGTTGTGACTGCGATGGCACGTCCACCGCGTGCGCGAATGCCTGCTGCAACGCGCTCGATTTCATCACCACGTCGTGCGGCACAGACAACTGCTGCGCCAGCGTCAGCAAGTGTGGTGGCGATTCCTTCGCCGATTCCGCGCCCTGCACCAGTGACGACTGCAACATCGTCCGAAAGATCAAATAAATTTCCCATGTTTCCCCGAGTTCTGCTTGTGTTTTTAAATTACTGCTAGTAAGCATGACAGTATGAGCGCGATGAAATCAACTCGAAGCCCCGGGCGCCCATTAGGAGGCACCCGAGTTGTTGATCGGGAAGACATTTTAAATGCTGCCGAGACTGTGATTCGCCGGGACGGAGCAGGAGCCTCGTTAGATGCCGTGGCACAAGAAGCCGGAGTGACCAAGCCCATTGTTTATGACCGTGTGGGTGGTCGAGCGGAACTCGCCAATGCACTTGCTGAAAAATTGGCGGACCGAATGGTGGCCGCTGCTGCTCATTCGATCTCGGGGGCAAATGACCGTGGGGGCCTAGCAACCCTCATCGAGGCGAGTCTTGTTACCGTGGCAGAGAATCGTGAATTGTTTTTATATGTCACGAGCGGATCAACCGAACAAACCGCAGTCAGTCGTTTGTATTTGGCACAAAGATCGGCCATGCCAATGGCTGATGCGTTGGCAAAGTGGCGGGTTTCTCAAGGACTTGATCCGTCAGTCGCAGTGCCGTGGGCCTACGGAATCGTTGGCATGTTGCAGATGGTCTCGCTGTGGTGGATTACCCAAGACGATGACTCAGCCGCTCAAGTTGCGTCACAAATGGCTCAATTGCTGGCCCCTGGCCTAGGCAACGTCTAATCCCTGAGTAACTTACTCGGGGTAGACGGGACCTTTTAAAAGGTGTTACAGTCGTCACATGTCCGATAGTTACGAAGATCTCACCGAATGTGCCTTGACCCCAGAACTTGAAAAAAAGTTGGTGGAATCATTGGGGGAATGCGTTTTTATGTGGGCCAATAAAGCGGGCGAGCCCTTTGGAGTGGTGATGTCGTATCTGCCCAAGAATGGCAAGTTGTGGCTCACGTGCGCTGAGGCACGTGCTCGAGTGCCGGCACTGCGCCGCTTTAAGCGCGCTTCGATTTGCATCAATAGTACTGGCTCAAAAATGGGTGGCGGAAAAACAGTGACATACAAAGGCGACTGCATCGTGCGCAGTGATCGCGAGACAAAAGACTGGTTCTACCCCGAATTCTCCAATCGACTGCGCTCAGATAATCCAAAAGCAGCAGCAGAGTTTCAAAAGTTTCTTGACTCTCCACATCGGGTGATTCTTGAATTTACTCCCGATTATTCTTTGAGTTTCGATGCCTCGTTGATGTGGCAACGTTCGCCAGATGTCGTTCAGTAATACTAATTTCACAGCACACAAAACCAATTAAGGAGCACAACATGTCACTCACCGAAGATCTTCCCGTCCACTTGCGTGGCAACGGTGCACCCGTTAAAGAAGAGCGAACGATCACGCAACTCACTGTTCGCGGAGCAATTCCTGCAGAACTTGATGGTCGATACTTGCGCAACGGTGCAAACCCTGTGACCGGAATGAGCGACCACCCTTTCTTTGGGGATGGAATGATCCATGGCGTGCGGTTGCAAGGCGGACAAGCCCAGTGGTATCGAAATCGCTATGTGCAGACACCATTTATGGCTAATCACGATCTTGATATTTTGGATCCAAATGTCACGCTCGATATGTCGTCATCAAAAGCAAATACTCACGTGATTGGTCACGCTGGTCGCATTTTGGCTCTCGAAGAAGGACACTTCCCCTACGTGCTGGACGGCAATCTTGAAACAGTTGGATCAACTGACTTCGGCGGAATGCTCAAGGGTGCGTTTACTGCGCATCCAAAGATCTGCCCAACAACAGGGGAGCTTTTGGCATTCGGATACTCACCGTTTGATCCGTATCTGACGTACTTGCGGGTGTCGCCTCAAGGTGAACTTGTGCAGGTAGAACCGATCACGGTTGGTGGACCAACAATGATGCACGACTTTACGATCACTGAAAACTATGCAATCTTCATGGACTTGCCTGCAGTGTTCAATCTCAATCTTGCACTTGAAGGCAAAATGCCCATCGAGTGGAGCGAGACGTATCCTGCACGGTTGGGCGTGATGCCGCGCAACGGCAATGACTCACAAGTCAAGTGGTACGACATCAACCCGTGCTACGTGTTCCATGTAATGAACAGTTACGAAGATGGCGACAAGATCATTCTCGATGTAGCGCGCTTTGATCACATTTGGCGGGGTAACGATATGGATTTCCCTAATCCATACATGTATCGCTGGACAATCAACACCACGACCGGAAAAGTAGCCGAAGAACAAGTTGATGACCGCTCAGGAGAATTCCCTCGTGTTGCAGATTCAGTGATCGGTAAGCCACACCGTTTTGGTTATCTCATGGGTGCTGGCCAAGAAGGATTTGGAGATGTCACCGCTGGTGCAATCCTTAAATACGATCGCCAGACCGGGGCGCGAACATCTATCGAACTTGGACACGGACGTGTCCCTGGCGAATCAGTCTTTGTTCCAGCAGAAAACGGTAAGGCTGAGGACGACGGCTATCTGATGACGTATGTGTATAACGCTGCAACTGATGACAGTGAGTTCGTTATTTTTGATGCGTCCACGATGAGCGCAGAGCCCGTCGCGACGGTGCAATTACCTCGTGTACCATTTGGGTTCCATGGAAGTTGGGTGCCAGCAGCGATCGCTAATTAATTAATACGATTACAAAAATACCGTCGCATCTGCGACACATAACATAAGGGGGAATTATGGGTCAGGTATATGGATCATCGGTACGAAAGGTGCATCGTGGAGTGCATGTGATGGCCCTGCTAGCAGTAGCAAGTCTCACATTTGCGGCATGTGGTGGGTCAAGTGACAGCAAGGACAGCAGCGATACAACTGCGGCAGCAGCAACAGATACGACTGTCCCAGCATCGGATGCTCCAACCGGAGTCGAGATGAAGATTGGTCTCGTCAATACCGAAGGAACACCTGGACTTGACTTCCCCGATATTCGTCGGTTTATGTCTGCAACAATTGATTACCTCAACCTTCATGGTGGCATGGGCAATCGTCCAATGAAACTTGAGACATGTGTTGCTAAGGGCTCGCCTGAGACATCACAGGTTTGTGCGCAAGAACTGATTGGCAAAGGTGTTGAGTTAGTTCTGCTGGGACTCGATCTCTTCCCTGATTACAAGACATATGGCGCTGCCAATGTCCCCGTGATTGGTGTATTGCCGATCTTGACTCCTGACTACACCGCTAATGCGTTGTTCTTGACTGGCGGCAATGCCACAACGATGGGCGCATTTGCTGCTCTCGCCAAAGACCATTTCAAGGCCAAGACAGTTGGCATTGTTCAATCTGATAATGCAGGATCAAACTCAACAGCAGCGTCTTTGATGGCGGCTCTTGATGTGGCCGGAATCAAGCACAAAGAAGTCAAGGGTGGTGACAACGAAACAGATGCCGGGTATCAGGGTCTGATGCGCGAGGCGGCAAAAGATAATCCTGACTTGCTCGTGTCTTTGTATGCCGATGCTGGGTGCATCGGAACAATGCGCGGACGTGCATCACTTGGCATCAAGATCCCGGTCATCACGACATCAATTTGTGCAGACAAAGATGTGCTTGATGCTGTCGGAGAAGACGCCATGGGTTGGGTGTTTGCTGGAGCATCAGAAGACAAAGACACCCCAGAGCGAGCAATCATGCGTGGAATTCTTCAGCCAATAATGAATGTTCCGGCAGAAGAAATCACCGGAGCAAGTCTTGGACTTGGTGGACTTGGCTACTTGCAGATCATGTCGTTGGTGGATTATGCCAACCAGATGCAAGCAGCCGGAACAGAAGTCACCGGAGCGTCGTTGTATTCGTACTTGAAAACCACGAAGGGCCTCTTCTTGTTTGGCGGAATCCAGCCAATTGACTGTGGAGCTGCGCCAAAGTATCCAGCAGTATGTTCGTTCTCATTCCCAATGTTGGAATACAAGGGAGCAGGCAAACTCGGAAAACTAGAAGGCGTTGATCTTGTCGACAGCACACCGTATTTGCCATAAGCAGTTCTTCGCTGCCGATGTCATCAGATGACTGATTATCTCTTTTATCTCTTGCTCGGTAGCGGAGCTGGCGCAATTATTGCCGCGCTTGGGCTCGGCTTAGTTGTTACATATCAAGGCTCCGGCGTTGTTAATTTTGCGGCTGGCGCAATGGCGATGTGGAGTGCCTATGTCTATGCAGACCTGCGCAATGGGGCGTATCCGTTTCCCATTCCAGGTCTGCCTGGCAGATATCACTTTGGACATGACGTTGGTTATAGATGGTCGATGTTGCTTGCACTGCTAACGGCGGCTGTTATGGGTTTGTTGGTGTATGCGCTGGTATTTAAACCTTTGCGCCAAGCGCCAGCTTTGGCAAAAGTTGTTGCCAGTGTGGGTCTAGTGATCATTTTCATTTCACTTGTTGAGCAGCGCTTTGAAGAAATGACAGCAATTCGTGTTCCGGCAATTTTGCCGCGTGAATCATTCACTATCACTCGCAATTTGACAGTGCAACGCGATGGTCTTTGGCTCGGAGCGATTGTTCTTGTTCTGACGGCCATTTTGTGGGCATTCGGAAAATATCTTCGCATCGGGTTGGCGACAAAAGCATCTGCAGAAAATGAAAAGGGTGCTGTATTGCTTGGTTACTCACCAGATTTTCTGGCAGGCTTAGGCTGGGTCATCGCTTCTGTGGTGAGTTCGTTTGTCGCTATTTTGGCTGCTCCGATGATTCAACTCAACCCAACGGTATTGACATTCGGTTTTCTGATTCCTGCCCTTGGTGCAGCTCTTATCGGAAAATTTCAGTTCTTTTGGCCGACAGTATTTGCCGGAATGGCAATCGGTCTCGTGCAATCAGTTTTTACAAAACTGCAAAACGATTTGAGTTGGTTCCCTGAGTATGGTGCGCGCGAGGGACTCCCATTTCTTGTAATTATTGCAACCATGGTGATACTCGGAGAACGTCTCCCAGATCGGGGAGCCGTTAATTCATGGAAGCTGCCGTCTGTGCCACCTTCCAAGATCACACCATACTCAGTTCTGATTCCCACGGCGATGGCGATACTTGGGCTCTTTTTATTTGGTCCATTGTGGCGCGCAGCAATTATGACAACGGTGATTGCAGCAGTGCTGGCGTTGTCTTTGGTGGTGCTCACTGGGTTTGGCGGACAAACCTCGCTCTCTCAGATCGCCTTTGCAGGCATCGGAGGATTCGCGTTATCTAAATTGGCGATGCGCTACGGAGTGCCTTTGCCAATTGCGCCAGTGCTAGCGGCATTAGGTGCAATGTTATTTGGCATGTTGGTGGGATTGCCTGCATTACGTGTGAGAGGTACAAATTTAGCGATTGTCACATTGGCTGGCGGAGTGACCATTGCTGAGTTTGTGTTCAAGAATCCAGCAGTCATTGGTGACATCAAAACAGGAGGCGCAAAAGTTCCGAATCCGTCTCTTGGCCCGTGGGATTTTGGACTCGTGCTTGGGACAAAAACCTCGCGACCAGTGTTTGGAGTGTTCTTGGTGATTGTTTTGGTGCTGATGTGTATCACTGTTGCAAACGTGCGTCGCAGCGGCTCTGGGCGCGTGATGCTTGCCGTGCGCGGTAACGAACGTGCTGCTGCTGCTGTTGGTATCAATGTTGCACGCGTCAAATTAATGCTCTTTGCTTTTTCATCGTTCATCGCCGGAGTCGGAGGCACATTGATTGCCTATCGATTTGGATCAGTGTCAGACCTGTCATACGGAACCATGGCTTCGCTCACGGCGTTGTCTTTTGCGTATTTGGGCGGAATCACCAGCGTGAGTGGCGCAGTTGCGGCGGGCATCGTGGCGGCGTCGGGCGTGTCGTTCTTTGCGATGAATCAGCTGATTGGTTCTTTTGGAACATGGGAAGCATTGATTGGAGGGGTTCTGCTCATTTTCACTGCAATCCAAAACCCAGAGGGTATTGCCGGGGCAGTGCGCACCCAGTCAATAGAGAGGCGCGCCAAGGCACAAAAGTCCAAAGAGGCTAAACTTGCCAAGAGCGCTGCAGTTTCTGTTTCTACGTGATTGAGGTAAAAAGTTGAGTCGAGAAAAACTTGTTGCAATGGCGCAAGCCACAATGGCCCACAATAAAGCGGGCACCGTAAGTTTAACTGAGTCACAAACGCGCATTCCGGCCACAAATTATTTCGATCCTGTGCGCTGGCAACAAGAAGTTGACATGATCTTCAAGCGCGTGCCATTGCTGCTTGCAACGTCGGCAGAACTAACCGAACCAAACTCGTATAAAGCGATCGAAGTCGTCGGAATGCCTGTTCTGATTTCTCGCGGGGCTGACGGTGCAGTGCGAGCATTCGTCAATATGTGTAGTCATCGAGGCTCAATGTTGGTAGACGAAGGCACTGGCACAGCTCGACGCTTTGCGTGTCCGTATCACAACTGGACATACAACCAAGAAGGAGACCTTGTCGGAATCTTTAAACAAGAAGATTTTGGTCCACTGGATTTTTCATGTTTGGGTTTGACAAGTCTGCCAATCGCGGAGCGGGCTGGATTGATTTGGGTGATTTTGTCGCCAACAGCGACACTTGACATCGATTTGTTTTTGGCGGGCTATGACGAACTGTTGGAGTTCTGTCATTTTGCTGGCATGAATCATTACGGTTCGCGACGCCTCGTGGGGCCAAACTGGAAAGTTTCATTTGATGGATACGTGGACTTTTATCATTTGCCGATTCTGCACAAAAATACTTTCGGAACCGAGATCTCACCGGATGCCGTGTTTCATCGGGTAGGCGCACACCAACGTGTCACTGGTCCGCGCGCGCCATGGAGCAAGTTAGAAGGAGTTCCTACAGACGAGTGGCCAGATGACTTGCTCACTGGGGGAGTGTGGAGCATTTTTCCGCACGGGTCAATTGCGGGGTTTGATATTGACGGAGAAAAGGTGTATCAGGTTGCACGAATTTTCCCTGGAGCAAACGCAGACGAGTCCGTGACGTATCTTGATTTTATTTCTGCTGGAGCACCAACGGCTGACTTCACCGCAAAGGTCGACAAGCAAATTGCGTTTCTTGAGTCGGTAGTGCGCGACGAAGACTATGCAACTGGACTGAAGATTCAACGCACCGTGAAGACGGGTGCCAAGAAAGAGTTTATTTTTGGGCGCAACGAGGGTGGTGCACAATATGTGCACGGTTGGTTTGATGCATTACTTGAGACCCCAGATGACGAACTTCCTGCACTTTTTGAACGCGGTATCGACGCAGGACGCTTAGTCCAATAAAACTAATGCGTTGCGTTTAGTGCAACAGGGTCTGCGAGTAACTGAACAATAGATTGACAGAACTGTGCCGCCGGTGCTCCGTCTAACACACGATGATCCCATGTCAGGCTCAGCGTCAGTCGCTTGACGCTAGACACTGCTCCGCTTGAGTTGAGAACAAGATCGTCGCGCAAACGTCCGACACCCAGAATCGCTACGTTTGGCGGATTAATCACAGGAGTAAAACCATCTACTCCAAACATGCCGAGCGCACTCACTGAAAATGTTCCGCCTTCGAGGTCAGCCAAAGCCAACGATCCGCTGCGAGCGGCACCGGCAAGTCTCTTTGTTTCGACGGCAAGTGCCGCAAGGCTGAGGCTGTCAGTATTGCGAACGACTGGAACCATGAGCCCATCATCAAGCGATACTGCGAGGCCAACATTGATGTCAGTGAGTAGTTCGATACCAGCAGCCGTGACCTGAGAATTAGCAATTGGGTGTAAACGCAGCGCACGTGCTGCTGCGGCGATGATGTAGTCAGTAAAGCCAGGAACAGAAGCATCACCTTGGCGAGATTCACGGTCGGCCATCACGGCATCGAGGTCTGCATCCATGAACAGAGTGAGTTGCGCCATCTCTTGCAACGATGCGTGCATGCGCTTAGCGATTGTTCCGCGCATCCCGGTCATTCGACGAATTTCTTTGGGTGCACTTGTTTCGAGGTCTTCCATCATGATGCGTCCATCTGGACCGGAGCCAACGATGGTGCTGAGGTCGATGCCTTTTTCAATCGCGACGCGACGAATATTTGGAGATATGAGAATGCGACCGTCACTTGGGGCAGGTGTCGAAGTCGCTGGTGCTTGCGCAGTTGGCGCTGCAACTGGGGCAGCCGCTTGTGCTGCTGGTGCTGGAGTTGTAGAAGTTTGAGTCGGAACTGCTTCGCCTTGTTCGAGCAAGTAACCAATGACTGCTCCGCACGGATAGCTTTCGCCATCAACACCAACACGATGCAAGAGACCCGTATCGATTGCTTCGACGTCACTCTCCACCTTGTCGGTTTCGATGCGTAGCACTGGCATGCCGGGCGTGATGGATGCACCATCTTGCACCAACCATTCAAGGATGGTTCCTTCTTCCATTGTGAGACCAAGTTTGGGCATAATGAACTCAAGAGCCATGAGAATCCTTTGTGAGATGGTGATTAGTAGCGTCAAAAATTCTATCGCGAGCAGCCAAAATCAGTGCATGATCGACATCTATTAGGAGCGGTCCTGTCGACTCAATATGAGCAGTGACAGTCGCATCGGCGCTGACTGGGCGCTCACGTTCTCCGTCAAAAGCCAGGACACATTGTCCCTTCATTGTGATGGTCTCGCCATCTGCGAGTGGG
>Ga0209596_1002525_pt1 | contig 15108 bp, 22 predicted proteins | sample M_130807_MF_Meta_FD_187314 | JGI IMG/M metagenome (GOLD analysis project Ga0209596, IMG submission 187314) | Freshwater microbial communities from Lake Montjoie, Canada to study carbon cycling - M_130807_MF_MetaG (SPAdes) (version 2) | ecosystem: Environmental > Aquatic > Freshwater > Lake... | reverse complement strand
AAGTACGCAGGCAGGCTCGCTCGCAAGCACACGGGCAGCGGCTGGTGCGATATCGAAACGAACTTCCCGCCGTCGATCGTTCTCGCCGCCTGCGACAAGCTGGAGCGGGAATCGTTCGGCGAGGGCTCGGAAGGTGTGCGAGCAGAGACCAGGCGCAACGCTCGCACGCTCGCCGCTCTGCTCGAGTTCACGGATATGCGAGTCGTCGATGTCGGGAAACTCCTGCACATCAACCGTGACAAGGCGTGGAATCTGCGCCGAAAGTGGATCGACCTCGAGGAGTCGCAACGCCAACGGTGGCTGAAGGTAGTCTTCGCACGGCTGAAATGACAACGCCGAGGGTCGGGTGCGGATCTGAATACGGGCTAGTTCGCACTCGACCCAAAGCATCACAAGAAAGAACCAATGCACGGACCTGCAAATAAATTGAATGTCGCACGATGCGTACACGGATGGGGTACACTTTGGGCGTGCCAAATGTCTCCACTTATTTCTATGTCTTTCGACTCCGCTTGCAATGTCTCGGCATTTGGCACACATTTTCCAGACTTGCAGGCGGGGTCGATTGACATTGAAAGGTTGGACTTTTGAAAGACGAAGCAAAGAATTGGTATCTCCGATTTGACTGCGCTGATTGGTTTCTCTCGACAATCACGATGAGCCCTGCAGAGCGTGGCATCCACATCAACCTGCTTGCGTGGTCGTTCATCAATGGCGCAGTTCCAGACAACGAGGAAGCCGTGGCAATTACTGGCGGCGACATGGCGACGATCCGCAAGGTTCTCTTGTCACGGTGGAAACTGACTGACGACGGCTGGCGATGCACACGGCTTGAGATCGAGCGTGACCGCTGCGAAGGGCGATCGGTCAAGGCGAGTGTGGCGGCTGAATTACGGTGGGCAAACAAACCAGACGCATATGCGAACGCAATGCCAACGCATATGCCAACGCAATGCGATGGCAATGCTATTCAGAGTAATAGTCAGAGTAAGAGTAATAGTCAGAGTCAGAACAATACAACTGATAGCCTCGAGCCACGCTCGAAGCGTGCTCGCAGGCAGGTGGTCGGGATCACTTGGGACTCTGTCAGTGGGTGGCAGAATGTCACCGACTCACACAAGATCGCCTGGAGAGTCGCATATCCCAACTGCTCCGTGGACACATCCTTGGCAAGGATGCATGTATGGCTGATCGCCAACCCGAGCAAAGCACACAAGACGAACTGGTTGCGGTTCATCGCAAACTGGTTCGCACGCACACGAGAGGACGGTGGTAATCTGCCACCAGTTCAGCGACCGACCGAGTCCAATTTCTAAAGAAAGGGAAACATGGAAGAACGAACATGGCAACACAACGAAATACGAATACGGCAGATGTGGCCCAATGCGCAGTGGGGCGATGAGGGCAACGAACTGCGAGCGATCTTCAAGAAGCATCTGTCAGGTTTGATGCAGAACCACTTGTACCAGGCGATCGACGAAGTCAAGGTGAACTTCTCATCGCATCAGCCTGAGTTGAAGTGGTTCATATCTGCATACGACCGCATCGTGGACAGCAACCGCAAATTTGAAAGCGGAGCAACTCGTTCAGCCGACAAGTGGTGGGTGGACTTTGAACGACCAAGCAAACACACGGGACTGCCATACAAGTTCTCGACCGATGCGCCGGACTTCAAGAGCGCAACCGCTCTCGCCGCAAGCACTGGCGGTCGAGTGCGCAATCACTCGCAGGTCATTGAGCAAGATTCGCTCGTGCACTTCCTCAAGGCACAACCTCGAGCAGACATCGCCGAGGCAGTCGGCGCACTTCGTGCTCGTGGCATCATGAGCAAAGATCAACTCCCATCGGACATCAGTCAGTGGCGACAAGCCACGATCGGTTTCGTCACACATCAACTCCAAACCCGCAAACAGAAAGAACTCACATGATCACAGAAATGCAAAAACAACTCAACTCCATCACCGTCGGCAGCATCCTCGCAGCGGACCAGCTGCGGGAACTTCACGGCGCAGCGAAGGCTGCGCAGGCTCGACTGCGTGAACTCATTCAATTCATCGAACTCTCCTGCATCGAACACATCGAGACCACAGGACACGACATCGAGCTGGTCGACGGAAAGCGGTGGTATGTCGGCACGGAGAAGAAGATCAAAGCCATCGACGACACGATGATCCTGCAGGCAGTCCTCGAGTCCAGCGGAGGCGATGTGATGAAACTCACCACAGGCGAGTTCGGCGTTCTCTGCGCCAATCCGTGGAAGAACGGCGCAGTCAAGCAACTCATCGGACAGGCAAAGTTCGACGAGTTGTTTCTGACATCGACCGTGCAGTCGCTTGAAACTGGCAAGGCTGCAAAGGTGCTAAAGGTCGCTGATCCTGCGTTCTTGAAAGGTGGCACACAATGAACTCCGATGAAACAAAAGAGTTTATTGCTATGTGGCACGATGATCTTGATCGACTCGATTCGCTTAGTCTTACTGCGTGGTTGAGAGCCTATACAAACATAGATCGTCTTGAAGACGGATCTGATGCAATGCGATTGCAGGCAAGAGTCGATGCAAAATTACAAACTGCAGCAGATACGATCGACCAACTGACCAAGGAACGGGACGAAGCACGGCGTGAGCGTGACGAAACACGGCGTGAGTTTTGCGAAGTGTGTGCGCCCGAGTGGGGATTGCCGAGTCCGAAATGGTTAGCTGAACACAAAGGTTGGGACTGCTTCAAGGAGACACCATGAGCGAATTAAATTTGCGCGATTGGTGCAGCATCTGCGTAATTATTTGCGGTCTGGTCAGCATTGCATATTCCTTACGCACGATGCGTAAATTGAAAGATATAGAGGAGAACCTATGAACGCCGATGAACTCGCACAGTCGATCAGGTCCAAGCACGACAAACTCGAGACCGACTGCAAGCAAACCGTGCTCGCAGTCGAACTCGTTGCGCTGCAGATGAAACTCGCTGCGCTCACCGCACGAGTGGCACAACTCGAACGGGACGATCTCGAACGCACACAAACGCAGGATGCGAAACATGAGCGATTCAAACCGAGATAAGACACTCACACCATACGACCAGGTGGCACGGATGTACTCTCTGCGCAACCCGCACGATCCGATATCACCCGAGCGGGCGCAGGCAATAGGCGTTGGTGCAATTATGAAACTCAAGGCGAAAATGAAAAGCGAGGCGGAATGCAGGAGAATGACAAAACTTCGTCGGGCATCGACCTGATGACCTGGCTCAACTTCGAGGCTGCGATCACTCGCAACCCACGAGTGGCGCAGTCGCTGCGTGACAGCGCAGCAGAGATCGGACACCTGCGCACGCAACTCAAGGCCGCAGGCGTGCACAACTACAACGAGTTGACAAGTGCGCTCCGTGACATGACACGGACCGCGGAGGTCGTGCTGACAACGCCACACCTGCAGATCGAGCAGCGAGAGAACGCACGAGCGGACATGGCGGAGTCGGTCCGATACTGCAAACAGTTGATGCAGTCATAGGATCATTCATGCGCATAAAGATCGCCAATCGGACATGGTCGCTCGACTTCGTCAAGGCATCCGAGATGCAGTCCAGGGAGAATTGGGGCGAGTGCGATCTGCCGACCGCACGCAAGCCCATGATGACGGTGAGACGATCGCTCGCACCCAAGGCAATGCTCAATGTCACGATCCATGAAATGCTCCACGCTTGCCGTCCAGAGTTGAGCGAGGAAGCGGTGAAGGACACGGCGGACATCATCGCAACTGCGCTGTACAAGCTTGGCGCACGGATCACGCCTCCGACCGTGTAAAGTGGCTGCGCATACGATGAACTGATGGGGTCAGGGGTATGATCCACCACGACAACCTCCGCCGCTCGTTCGCCTCACGGCGTAGTCTGAACAACTTGAGCAGTGGAGGTTGTTTTATGTGTGCTATGCTGACCCCATGCGCAATGTCTCACCTTTTATGTCCTTCGACCCGTCGGCAAAGTCTTGGCATTGCGCAACATTTCTTGGACTTGCAGGCGGGTCGATCGACATCGAAAGAGTGCACTCGTGAAAAAAATTACAGTTGATCCGGAATTCAAGTCGAACATCCCGCCGCTATCTGATGAGGAGTTTGCGCAGTTAGAAAAAAACATCCTTGCCGACGGCTGCCGTGATCCGCTTGTGCTGTGGGGACAGTTGCTCGTTGACGGACACAACCGCTATGTCATCTGCACGAAGCACGGGCTGCCGTTCGACACAGTGCAGAAAGAGTTTGCAAGTCGAGACGAAGCACTCGACTGGACAGATGCAAACCAACTCGGTCGCCGCAACCTGACACCTGACCAGCGCAGCATTCTTCGTGGACGGCGATACAACAGGACGAAGAAAACAAAAGCAGAAGCAGGAGCGATTGGCGGAAGTAGTAAAGCAGTGGCAACTTCTTCCACTGCTAAGACTGCCGAGACCCTTGCCAAAGCGCACGGCGTATCCGAGCGCACGATCAGGAGCGACGGCAAGCGAGCCGATGCCATAGACAAACTTAAACTGACCGCACCGAAGCAAGCGCAAGCCGTGATCGATGGTAAGAAGCGGTTCAACGAAGTACGGCGTGCAATAAAACTTGAGGAAGTTAAGGAAGCAGCAGCCCTGCCCGATGCAAAGTATCGAGTCATCTACGCAGATCCGCCGTGGAAATATGGCGACCAGTTGACCGAGGACTACGGACCAGTCAAGTTTCATTATCCTGCGATGACCATCAAGGAACTTTGCGCTTTGCCCGTGCGTCAACTTTGCGAGACCGATGCAGTGCTGTTCATGTGGGTGACCTCGCCGCTGCTCTATGAGGCCGCACCGATCATCGAGTCGTGGGGCTTCACCTACAAGACCTCGTTCGTGTGGGACAAGATCAAGCACAACATGGGTCACTACAACAGCGTGAGGCATGAGTTCCTTTTGATCTGCACTTGTGGCAGTTGCACGCCTGATGAGAAGAAACTATTCGACTCCGTGCAGAGCATCGAGCGAACCAAGCACAGCGCAAAGCCCGAGGAGTTCCGCACGATCATCGACACGCTTTATCCGCACGGAAAGCGCATCGAGTTGTTCGCACGCAAGGCAAGTGCAAATTGGGATGTGTGGGGAAATCAGTCATGATGGAAAGCCAAGACGAATCAAGAGAAAAATACAGAAACGGTTACTACCAAGTCATGCTGGATCGAGGGCTGGAGTTTCAAGATGTGGTGACAGAAGCCTTGTATCACCGAGGTATTGTTGTTGTTGGATACGCATCACAAAAATTTCAAAATAAGCGTGGGGAAAATATGCTCGGCGCAGAAATAAAAAACGATGAGAGATTCAGGCAGACAGGACATTTGTTTATCGAGGTTGCCGAAAAGTCGAACCCTGACAAATCAAACTACACGCCAAGCGGGATCATGCGTGCCGACAATTCGTGGTTGTTTGTGATCGGAGACAAAGAAACCGTGTGGATATTTTCAACGAAATATCTTGTGATGCTGAAGGACAGATATCAAAAGGTGCAGACACCGACAAGCATCGGACACCTGATGCCGATAAGGGCAGCCGACAAATATGCGATACGGAAAATAGAACTGGATGACGAGCCCATTCGCACCAGTCAGTAGTCTTTGCGTGGCTGTCGTATTTCGTGCTACGATTTCGTCATGCCGATGGAAGACAACCCATTAGCGAGGTGGATCATCGAGCGCAAATCGCTCGAGGCTGATCTTGTGCGCCTGCAGATCACGCTCGCACAATGCGCAGGACACATCACACTCGAGCAGATGGATCGACTCGGCGTGACCATCGACAAGGCCGTACAGATCACAGACCGAGCGAGCCTCGAGGCGTTGGCACGACTGGCTCGACATGGCAGCACCTGAGATGCTAAACTTCGTTGCGTTTGGACTTCCATCACCTGGCGGTTCGAAGTCTGCATTTCGCAACCCTCGCACAGGCAAGATCGTCGTCGTCGATGCAGGCGGCAAGAAGACTCGGACATGGCGAACGGTCGTAGCGCATGCAGCTCGTGCAGCAATGTCAGGCGGTGAACTCATGCAGCCACCGCTCGCACTCGTGATCGAGTTCAGGATGCCGAGACCAAAGAACCACTACAAAGCAAGCGGCGAGATCAAACAAGATGCGCCGTGGTTTCCCATCGTGCGACCGGACCTCACGAAACTCCTGCGATCGACTGAAGACGCAATGACTGGCATTGTGTGGCACGACGACTCGCAAATCGTCGAACAAAATATCCACCGTACCTACAGTTCAGTTGAAGACACGGGTGCTCGTATCACCGTGTACTCGATCACCTCGAGGAGTCCAGCGCATCAAACCTCAACCCGCATGCAAGAGTGGCAAGAAGGCAGGCAAAGTTTCGCCTCCATCGATTCGCACGACAAAGCGAAGAAAGCCATGGCAAGCAAAGCGAGTGCATCCGTCGATCGTTGAGATCGACTGCGATATGGAGGGCATCGATGAGCAGTGGGTGCTCCTGCGATCAGATGCCCATCACGACAACCCACACAGCGACCACGAGCGTGAGAAGCAGGACCTCGACGAGGCGATCAAACGCAATGCGATCATCTTGGACATCGGAGACTTTTTTTGTGCGATGGGCGGTCGTGCAGATCCACGCCGGTCACGACACGGACAGACTCGGGACGAGCATCTCGACTCGCCCGACTACTTTGATTCGCTCGTGAAGCACGGCGCAAAGTTCCTTGCGCCTTATGCATCGCACATCGCACTACTCGCACAAGGCAACCACGAGACGGCCGTATCGAAGAACCAGGAGACGGATCTCACCGCACGGCTGGTCGAGCGCATCAACACGATGGCAGGCTCGAAGATCCTCGACGGTCGCTACGGAGGCGATGTCTACTTCAAGTTGCGACGAGGGACAAAGATCACATCGTTCTGGCTGACTTACTTTCACGGTTCGGGTGGTGGAGGCATGATGAGTTTTGACACGCTGCGAGTGCGTCGGCAGTCGTCGTGGAATCCAGTCGCATCGGTTGTCGTGTGCGGTCATGTGCATGAGCGATGGGCGATGGAGATGGTGCGCAAAGTTCCATCGAAGAACAAAAGTATCTACAGCGTGTGGCTCGAGTCGCAGTGGCATGTGCGCTGCGGTTGCTACAAGGACGAGTACGGCGGCGACAACGACAACGAGACTCGACAATCGGGCGCAGGTGGTTGGCATGTCGAGCGTGGCGGTCCACCCAAGCCGATCGGCGCAATGTGGATGAGAATCGTGTTCAGTCGCAGCAAGACAAAGAAGGGCGATTTCTGCAAGCCCAAACTGGACTTCACGCCCACATGAAACCCAAGCCTGACGAAGAGAAGAGAGTTGCGCTTGCCGTGCGTGAGATCGTCGCACGCTTTGTCGAGGAGGCAAATGCTGACTCGGTCGTGGTGATGTGGACGAGCAACAGTAAGATCGGCACGAAAGCCAAGATCACCACCTGGGGAAACCAATTTGCCATCAGGGATATGATCAAGACAGCGTCAGACGACTACATGCTTGAGCGAATCAACTCCATCAAGTTAAAAAGCGACAAAAAACCAAAGCCGAAAGATGAACCGTGACCGATCAAAATCCTCGAAATCAAACCGCTCTCGGCAGCACGATCCAAATGCTGCAGCTTGTCGCACTCATCATCGGAGTCGCCGGGATCTTCCTTGCGATTGGACGCAAGGACCAGGTGCTCGAAACGAATCAACAGCAAGTATCCGATCTGCGGCTGATCTGCTCAGATCTAGCACGAGTGGTTGGCTCGCTGTCTATCTCGGATGCATCGCAGACGGAACAATTGCACTCCATCGATCAGAGACTCAGCCGCCTCGAGAACAGATGAGACCGCACAAGCCGAGGCACTGGATCTGCAAGGCTTGGAATCGTGTGTGCACGAGCGCATCCGTTGCACGGTCGATCAACCCGACGCTGTGGGCGATCATCGATGTGCTCCTCGTTGCATTCTTTGTTTGGACGATCATTCAGGCGTGCAAGCGATGACAACTCGAAGCGAGGAGTTACGGACGGTGGCGCAGGTGCGTGAGTTCCTTCGTGAGTTGCTCGACCCTAAGACCACACCGAAAGTCCCTGCTACGATTCGAGACAAGGCTCGTCGCTTGTTGCGACACTATCCGCTCACATCATCCATCATCACGAAAGAGGCCCACACATGAATCTCAAGAACAAAAACTGGAAGACCACAGGCGCAGGCGTTGCTGCCATCCTCGTCGCATTGTCCGCTGCATTGACTGCGCTGACCGACAATGATCCTGCCACGACGATCGACTTCGCATCGCTGCTCGCTGCAGTCATCGCAGGCGTTGGACTCATCTGCGCTCGAGACGGTGACAAGACAAGCGAAGCCATCGGAGCGAAGTGAGGTGTATGCGTTCCTCCGTGCGCTATTCGATGCGCTGCTCTCGTTCGTTGGATCGAACGCAGGCAAGGGAAAGCAAGGCGTTGACGCTGACAAGAAGCCCGAAGTTCTGGCGAAGGCTGGCTCTCGCATTCGTGAGTATATTCGTTTGCGTGGGGTGCAGTCGAGTAGTCCTGGTGACGGAAGCAAGCCCGATAAGGATCGGACCTGACTGCCGAACGCAGGTGTACACACTCATCGACGGCGAGTGGCGACTCGGTGACAATCGAGTGGTGATTCCTGAAGGTTGGTATGCCGTGCCACCCTCGTATATTGACGATGCAAAATGAACGACATCGAGACCAACACATCAGGACTCCCGATCAAGGACGACTCGCATCTGCGTGCGCATCTCAAGATGATGCAGCGTGCGATCACCGAACAGTGGGATATTCCAATCCATGTCCGCACGCAGCTCGTCAAGAAACTCGTCGAGATCATCCAAGATCCTGATACCGATCAGCGTGCAGTCATTGGCGCAAGCAAGGTGATCCAAGCGATGGCAAAGGACAACCTCGACGGCTACATCGCAGCGGACAAGATCGTTCGACTCGATGAGGGAGCAGCGACCGAGAACTTCAAGTTCGGTCCGATCGAACTTTGACAGTCACGACTCTGACACTTCCCAAGATGTATCCAGCGCAGCGGCGTGTGATCATGGACTCCGCACGCATCGTCGTGATCGAGGCGGCAACCAAGGCAGGCAAGACTGCAGGCTGTCTCATGTGGTTGCTTGCGAAGGCGTGGAACGATCAGAAGACAGGAGGATCGTACTGGTGGGTCGCTCCTGTTTATCAGCAGAGCAAGATGGCGATGGACCGTGTGAAGAAGTGGCTGATCCAAGCAGACCCGCACAAGGCGCACTGGTCATCGCACGATACGGATCTGTGGATCATGCTGCCAAGCGGGTGCAAGATATGGTTTCGCAGTGCCGATGATCCAGACAACCTCTACGGCGAAGATGTTCGAGCCGCAGTCATGGACGAAGCCACCAGGTGCAAAGAGGAATCGTGGCACGCCGTGCGATCAACGCTGACTGCAACTCGTGGACAGGTGCGCATCATCGGCAATGTCAGAGGTCGCAAGAATTGGGTGCATCAGATGGCACAGCGAGCGGACGGTGTCGATCTTGCCTATCACAAGTTGACCGCATGGGATGCAGTCGAGGGCGGCATCCTCGAGCGTGAGGAGATCGAGTCTGCAAAGCGTGACTTGCCCGATCATGTGTTCCGAGAGTTGTATCTTGCAGAGCCCGCAGACGATGGCGGGAATCCTTTTGGCATTCCTGCGATCGGTCGATGCATCGCAACGCTGTCCACCGATCCAGTCGCAGCGTGGGGCGTTGACTTGGCGAAGTCGCACGACTGGACCGTTGCAGTTGGGCTCGATGCCGACTACCGAGTCGCAGAGATCCACCGGTGGCAATCGGATTGGGGACAGACCAAGCGTCGACTCATCGAGATCATCGGCGACAAGCCTGCATTGATCGACTCGACTGGCGTAGGTGATCCGATCGTCGAGGAGTTGCAACGCTCGCTTCCGTGTGTCGAGTCGTTCAAGTTCACATCGCAAAGCAAGCAGCAGATCATGGAAGGGCTCGCCGCTCGAATTCAAAGTGGTGGCATAGGATTCTGTGATGGATGGCTGCGTGATGAGTTGGAGGCGTTTGAATTTGAGTACTCTCGCAGCGGTGTCAAGTACAGTGCACCATCGGGCGTACACGATGACGGCGTGTGCGCACTCGCTCTCGCCGTTCGCTTGTTGGGTACGACCGCACGAAACACGCTCGAAGTAAGGATAATTTGATGGCACTACTAGACTTCTTCCGACGACGACGACCCGACCTGACAACCAAAGCGGTCTACGACGATTCAAAGTTCATTCAATCATCCATCTCGATTCTCGACAATGCTGTAGGGCGTGGCAAGTTGCCACCATTTTCAATGCAGCGGAGCGTGCTCTCATTTGAATCGTGGGTGTACGCAGCAGCGATGCTCAATGCGCAGGCCGCATCGAGTGTCCCTCTGCGTTTATATGTTCGTGCAGATGCGCAAGGACCGCAGAAGTTTTGGCGCACTCGCAAGGTCAGTCGTGCACGCAAGGCGTATCTTTTAGGCGACAGTGAGCGCAAGCCATCGCCAAGCGTAATGAAGTCCGCAGCAACTGCAGGTGATTTCGAGGAGGTCGTTGATGCACATCCGATCCTCGAATTGCTCCGCAAGGCGAATCAATACGAGGACGGATTCTCGCAGTCGGTCATGCGCATGCTCTACATGGAACTATGCGGCAATGCGTATCTGCATGTGATCATGGACAAGGCTCTCGGCGTTCCCTCGGAGATCTACACAGTCCCGGCGCAGAATGTCACGATCCTGCCTGGCAAGACAGAACTGGTCGAGGCGTATCTGTACGGCGTTGATCGAAACTCGATGCAGCGGTTTGAACTCGACGAGATCATTCACTTCAAGCGACCAAACCCACGAAACCTCTACTACGGGCTAGGCAAGGTCGAGGCTGCATACGGAGCGATTCAACAATCGCAAGCGGCGCACATACAGGACTTGGCATTTCTTGAGAACTGCAGTAGACCTGACTATGCAGCCATAGTAAAAGGTGGCGCAAGCGAGGCATCGATGCGGCGGTTCGAGGAGTCGATGCGGTCGCTGCACCAGGGGACACGCAAGAGCGGACGCATGGTGACGATCAGCGGCGACATCCAACTCATGCCGCTGAATTTTCCAAGCAAGGATCTGACTGGTCGAGATGACATCGTTGAGGAGATCAGCGCATGCTTCGGTGTTCCAGTCTCGATGTTGAAAGCGAACGACCCAAACCTCGCAAGTGCGCAAGCTGGATACTCGATGTGGCGTGAGACAACGATCGCACCTATCTGTCGCATGGACGAGGAGACGCTTAACAGTCGACTCCTTCCACTCTTCGGCATTCATGAGGATGCGTATCTTGCGTACGACAATCCAGTCCCCGAGAACCGAGTCGCAGACTCTGCAGAGCGTGCAGTCGCAGTTGCAGGCGGTTGGCGCACACCGAACGAAGCGAGGCTCGAGGAAGGCTACGAGGCACTCGAGACAGCGCACGCAGACATGCTTCATGTGAACGGCTTGCCACTCGGAGGCGTGCCTCCAGTCTCTCCATTCGGCGCACCTGCTCCGCTGCCTGCGTACGCAGCACCTGCACCAGTCAACGAGCCTGCGCAGTTGCCACCGACTGCAGAAGTCGAACAACCCGCAGCCAAGGCGTTGAGCGATGTCGACACGACACCGACTGACGAGATGGCGACACTTGCAAATCGAGGCCTCAAGTACCGTGAGGAGTTCGGTCGTGGCGGGACTGCCGTCGGCGTTGCACGAGCAAGGGACATCGGCAACATGGTTTCGCTGTCACCTGACACGGTCGGACGCATGAACAGTTTTTTCGCTCGTCATCGTGTGGACCTCGACGCAGTCGGCGCACGGTCAGGCGACGAGGGATATCCATCGGCAGGTGCAATTGCTTGGATGCTGTGGGGTGGCGATCCGAACAACCCTGAGGGCGCAGGCGTTGCATGGGCTTCACGCAAGGCTGAAGAACTCGCATCAGCAAGCGATGTCAAATCCAAGGCAGTCGACTGTGTCGGCGACAAGATATCGACGCTGATCGGCGAGGGCTATGCGCAAGATCAAGCCGTGGCGATTGCGATATCAATGTGCGGTGGCAAGTCGTTCGATGATGCGATGCTCGAGTACGAAAGTGGACGGCAGGAAAAGATGGCGAGCGCACGAGTCAAGATCGCAGCGATGGAGGCGAAGGCGTGGGACGCAGTGCAACAGCAACCAAAGATCGATGCGCTGCAGGCAGAACTCGATGCGATGAAGGACCGCACAAAATCACTTGACGAGATCGTGACGATGCTCACCGAAGCACTCGGAGACGAGGCGTGAGCGACAAGGAAAAGATCAAGGCTGCCGTGAGCAAGTTGCGCAAGCGTGATCCTCGAGTGATCGCCATCCGCAACATGATTGCGCTGGCGAAGGCGAAAGGAACACCAGGCGAAAAGGGTCTCAACGGACTTGACGGAATGCGTGGTGCGGACGGCACGAACGGCATGAACGGCATCGACGGTCTGCGTGGTGCTGATGGTGCGCACGGCGCAAAGGGCATCGACGGATCGAAGGGTGATATGGGCGCAGTCGGTCCGCAAGGCGACAAGGGCGAAGCGGGCATGGTGTGGCGTGGCACATATCGAAGCGACATCGAGTACTGGATCGGCGATGTTGTGGGCGTGAGTGGATCGGCGTATGTGTGTGTCGCTGCAACCAACCAAGCACCACCAGTTGGCTTTGGTTGGGAGTTGCTCGTGAGTCGTGGTGCGCAAGGCGTGCGAGGCATCAAGGGCGAGGATGGAACAGGCGGCGGCGGCGCAGCAGCCGCTGGCACATTGACGGGCGCAACGCTTGCAGCAAATGTCATCTCATCAAGTTTAGAAACTGTTGGAGTGCTTGTTGGTTTGACGGTGACAAACACGATCGCAGGCAGCATCTCGGGCAACGCAGCGACTGCAACTCTTGCCACAACCGCAAGCAATGCATTGACTGCAAACACTGCAACGACTGCAACAAGCGCAACGACTGCAGGCACGGTCACAACTGCGGCGCAGCCGTCGATCACATCGGTCGGCACGCTGACAAGCCTCACGACCAGCGGCGTGATCACAGGCACAAACACAACTGCAGCGTCATCGTCGACGACAGGTGCGCTCATCATCGCAGGCGGCGCAGGCATTGCAAAGGACTCGTTTATCAACTCGCAGCGCATCGGTGTCGGACTGTTAGCAGACACGACGAACCTCGCAGTCGGTGTTAACGCTCTTGCTGCAACGATCACAGGCGGAATCAACAACACGGCAATCGGATCAGGTTGCGGCAGTGGCATAACGAGTGGCAGTCAAAATACTTTTCTTGGATATGCAGTCGGAACACTCGTGACGACAGGTGCGGGAAATTGCTCAATCGGATACGCATCGCTCAATCAGAATCAGAGCGGTAGTTTTAATACTGCCATGGGCTACGGTGCGCTTGAAAAAACAACCGCAAGCAACAACACGGCGGTCGGATTGTCAGCACTTGGGAACATCTCGACAGGTACGTTGAATACTGCAGTTGGTCGTGAAGCAGGATGTTTCCAAGCGGACGGAACAACCGCACTCACGACCGCAAACAACTCGGTCTATCTCGGTCGTGACACACGGGGAACGCAATCAGATAGCAACTCCATCGTCATCGGATATCAAGCGATCGGGCTCGGCGCAAACACGACAGTCATCGGCACATCGTCGACAACTGCGACAAAAGTTTTCGGCACGCTACAACTCGATGCGACCGCATTGATTTCCTCGACATCTGCCACCGCACTCGCAATCAAATCCGCAGTGCCTGCAGGAACAGGTGTGACTCCAACTATCCAAGTCATTTGTCCATCGTCTGCAACTGCGTTGTCAGATGTCCTGACTGCTCAAAATGTATTTTCTCCAACTGCATACGACACGATCACTGTGCAGGCTGCAACGACATATATGTTCGATGGGTTTTATATTTTGAAAACTGGCGCAACAAGTCACTTTACATCTATGAGTTTTGCATTGACCACTGCAACAATTACAAATATGACATGGTTTGTTCTAGGCACTGCAAATAATGGGGTAGGCGGGCAAGCCACGTCACAAACTACAACTTTTTACAACTCTGTTTCTGGTGGACAAATTATAGGTGCGAGTACCAATAGTCATACTCTCATCAAATTTGAAGGCATTATGAGAGTCAACGCTGCGGGAAGTGTTGTGCCTCAAATCACATTCAGCGCAGCACCAGGAGGAACGAACACACTTGAAATTGGCTCGTACCTTCGGTTTTACCCCATCGGATCAAATACTATTGACAGCGTTGGGACGGCAATCGGATGAGTCACGCCAAGTCCTGCCCATGCCTCAACTGCAAGTCTGCGAAGCCTCCGCTGTGGTGGATCGACTTCACCGCAGAGAAGCAGATCATCGTCAAGGATGGCATCACGGACACATTCGAGGCGACCGAGGCTCGAGCCGTCCGTGCATTTGCAGATGGCATTCAAGCAGACATCGACAAGGTGATCGAGGAAGTCTCACGCAAACTCTCCGCATCAATTCGTGCAGGTGACACGGTGACACAGCGACAACTTGAAGCAGTGCAGGAAGCACTCAAGGCATCGCAGCGCAAACTTATCGCTGATCTTACGAACACGGCCAAGCCGTACGCACAAACAATCGCAGAGGCTGGACTCTCGCAAGGCGCATCCCTTCTGCCCGATGGATCGTTCGATCTCGGGCTTCTTTCCGGCAAGGCTTCAGAGTTTGTCGTGCAAGCGACAAACCGTGCAGCCATCCGCATGGCGCAATCTGTCAGCGACTCACTCGCAGAGCGTGTGTCGAACATCATTCGTGTCGGGATCGAGGAGACAGCGACAGGCACAGATGTCATCGGACTGCTCGAGGAAGCAGGCTTTGACGAGAATCGTGCGCAGACGATCGCACGAACAGAGTCTGCTCGTGCATACACCGATGGACAGAATGCAGCGTGGGACGCAAGCGGAGTTGTGAAGGGCAAGACCTGGCTCGTGTCTCCGTATGCGTGCGAGTTCTGCGAAG
>Ga0209596_1002522_pt1 | contig 15117 bp, 10 predicted proteins | sample M_130807_MF_Meta_FD_187314 | JGI IMG/M metagenome (GOLD analysis project Ga0209596, IMG submission 187314) | Freshwater microbial communities from Lake Montjoie, Canada to study carbon cycling - M_130807_MF_MetaG (SPAdes) (version 2) | ecosystem: Environmental > Aquatic > Freshwater > Lake... | reverse complement strand
ATAACTTTCTGGCACTTTTTCATACCCAATTTTTTCTAAAATAGTTGTGGTTTTTAAAAAAGACTCAAAAGCTAATTCATATTGGTTATGATAATACGCAAACCTTCCTCGGTCATAAGCAATCAAAGCTAAATCAATAGGAAGATTTTGTTCTGTGGCTATTTTCTCTGCTGCTTCTAAAAATTGAATTAATTTCTTTTTATCATAATGACCATCGCCCAAACTTTGTTCGTATTCAACTTTTAAACGTAGTGTTGTTATTTCTAGTGAATAGTCTTTTTGCGAATTTGCCCATTTTTGTAATTCATTAAGTACCAAGAAAGCTTTGGCAGAATCTAGTTGTACAATGGTCGTGCGAAATTCTTTTTGGGCTGCTGGAGTACGAAGTGCAGTAGGTAATTTTTTTACCCCGTCAAAATAAGTAGCATTTGCTTGGATGAAAAATAGAAAACAAGTGAGGGCAAAGCATAGCCTAGCACAATAATTAGGGGAACATTTTGCCATTAGGGGTATGTTTTTCGCTTTATAATTATGCTTAATTAATTAGCGATGTTAACAATTAATAAAGTTGTGAATATAGTGATAAATCTATTTACTATATTGTAGCCAAGGTTTTAACAATTAGCCTTTGTTATTGTTTGAACTTAAAAAGCACCTTATTAATACTTTTCTTTCTTGCTTAAATAACTGCCCATGAAAAAGCATTTCTTTTTTCTATTATTTCTTTTATCCATTAATGTTTTACGTGCCGAAGATGGTTATCGATTATGGCTTAGATACGATAAAATTACAGACGCAGGTTTGCGTGCCGCATATTTAAATAGTTGTAAGAATTTGGTATTGGACGCCAAATCTCCAACCCTTGTTGCTGCAAAAGCCGAATTATTAGAAGGATTATCTGGCCTTCTAAATACCAAAATAAATGTTATTAGTTCGGTTCAAAACAATACAATATTAGTTGGAACCCCAACTAGTTCAAAGCAAATAGCAGACCTCAATTTAAGCGAGCTAGCAGGTTTAAGCAAAGAGGGTTTTGTTATTAAAACAAAAATGATTGCTGGAAACAATTGTATTGTTATAGCCGCCAATAGCAATCTTGGCGTTTTATACGGTAGCTTTCGATTACTACAATTGTTACAAACCCATCAGCCTATTACTCAATTGGCTATTGTATCTGCACCCAAAATTCAGGTACGCATTTTAAACCATTGGGATAATATGAATAGAACTGTAGAGCGAGGTTATGCAGGATATTCTTTGTGGAGATGGCATTATTTACCCGATTTATTAGACCAACGTTATACCGATTATGCTAGGGCAAATGCTTCTATAGGTATTAATGGAACCGTTATTAGCAATGTAAATGCCAATGCACAAATGCTTACCAAAGACTACTTAATTAAAGTAGCAGCATTGGCCAATGTGTTTAGGCCATATGGCATTAAGGTTTATTTATCGGCCAAGTTTAGTGCCCCAATTGAAATTGGAAAATTAAAAACCGCCGATCCATTTGATGCGCAAGTAAAAGATTGGTGGAAGAAAAAAGTAGATGAAATTTATAGCTATATCCCTGATTTTGGTGGGTTCTTGGTTAAAGCAAATTCAGAAGGACAACCTGGTCCACAAAATTACCAACGTACGCATGCAGATGGTGCTAATCTATTGGCCGATGCACTTGCGCCCCATGGTGGAATTGTTATGTGGCGTGCATTTGTGTATAGTAATGAAACACCTACCGACCGCACCAAACAAGCCTATAATGAATTCAAACCTTTTGATGGACAATTCAAAAGCAATGTTATTGTGCAAGTAAAAAATGGTCCATTAGATTTTCAACCAAGAGAACCATTTCATCCTTTATTTGGCGCCATGCCCAAAACACCATTGATGATGGAGTTTCAAATCACACAAGAATATTTGGGTCAGGCCACACAACTAGTTTATGAAGCGCCATTAATGAAAGAAGTATTAGACGCCGATACCTATAGTAATGGCAACGGATCAACAGTTGCAAAAATTATTGATGGATCAATTGAGCATCCGCAAATTACAGGTATTGCAGGGGTCAGTAATATTGGGGATGATAGAAATTGGTGCGGGCATCCTTTTGCACAAGCCAATTGGTTTGCATTTGGAAAACTTGCTTGGGACCATCAATTAAGTGCTGCTACAATTGCAGATGAGTGGATTAAAATGACCTACACCAATGATGCAGCATTTGTTGCTACTACAAAAAAAATGATGCTAGATTCTAGAGAAATAATGGTGCATTACATGACGCCTTTGGGCTTACACCATATTATGGGAGATGGCCACCACTATGGCCCTTCGCCTTGGTCGGATAAATTAGGAAGGGCAGACTGGAACCCTGTGTATTATCATAGGGCAGACTCGGTTGGGCTTGGGTTTAATAGAACAAAAACAGGTAGTAATGCTTTAGAACAATACGCAACTGAGGTTCAAAAAATCTATGTAAATCAAGCAACTTGTCCGGATAATTATTTATTGTGGTTTCATCATGTTAGTTGGGATTATACAATGAAATCAGGTAATAGTTTATGGGATGAATTGTGTTTGCAATATAATGCTGGTGTAACTGATGTTAGAAACCTACAACAAAGTTGGAACCAAGTTGCTGGAAAGATTGATAGTGAAAGATTCAACCAAGTAAAAATGCTATTAGGTATTCAAGAAAAAGAAGCAGTGTGGTGGAGAAATGCTTGTTTATCTTATTTTAAAACCTTTTCAAAACAGCCCATACCAGCTAAGTACGAGCAGCCCGATCATACTTTAGACTACTATAAAAATTTGCGCTTTCAATTTGTTCCTGGTAGTGGTGGCAATAATTAATTACAAATCAACAAGGTAAAAACCTTGTTGATTTGTGTCAAGTTCTTTAATGCTTTATTTATCTATAGAATACACCAACACTTGAAAAGATCCTGGAATCATTTTTGGTCGGCCTTTTGATCCGTCTGTAGCAGGTGCTTCATAGTCGGCAGTAGGTAAATATAATTTATGTGATTTTGTATCGATGGCAATAGTACGTGCCCCTTTTTTACTCACTAGGGTTTCTACAACTTTAAACGTATTTTTATCAACTTCCTTTACAACGGTAATAGTGCCCTCTCCATTAGACGTAAATACGAGTTTAGATGCTGGATCAAAAGCAGCGCCATCGCATCCTTCACCAGTTGGAACTTGTCCTACAATTTTGCCATTTGTGGCATCCATCACTACTAATAATTTGTCGCAAGTGGCAAATAACCTTTTGGTGATTGGGTCCATTACCAAACCTGTAGGACCTTCTCCAGGAGCCAAACTCCAATGAGCCAACACTAGGTTTTTTTGCAAATCAATGGCTACGATTTCGTTTTTATCTTCGGCATTTACAAATATTTTTCCTGCATTGTCGCTTACAATAGTTTCTAATTTAGAACCACCAACGGCAATGGTGGCAACTACTGCATCGTTACTTGGATCTATCACAGTAATATCTCCACCAGTATGGTTACTAGTAAGAATTTTTTTGGTGAATGCATCATACATAATCCAATCTGGATTTTTTCCAGTAGCTACTTGACCAAGTGTTTTTCCTGTAGATAATTCAAATACAGTTACATTATTGGTTCGACCATTACTTGTATACCCTTTGTTTAAAGCAGGTACAAATGCAATGCCATGAACACCTGTTGTATTTAAAATGACGCCCAAAGAATCACCGGTATTTTTGTCTAAAATATTTACTTGCATTCCGTGAGAGAGGTATAGTTTATTAGACGACTCATCTACTGCCGGATAATCCCATCCGCCCAAACTAGCCACATGAAACGTGTTGCTTAATTTATATCCTGTGGGTTTTTGAGCATTGATTTGTGTAACTGAAATAATTAGCACTGCTAATACCGTTAGTTTAAGGAAAGCTTTTTTCATGTTTAAATATTAGTGATAAAAAATGTATTACAAGTTGTTGTATTAATCTTTTGCTACTTTTAAGAATTTGCCATTTGAATCAAAAAGAATATCCTTGCCTTTTATTGCTGCTTCATAATTTAAGCTTCCATCGGCATAAATTATTTTTGCTGCTCCTACTAATTCTTTCCCTTTATAGTTTACTTTCATGTAATTGATAATCTGTGGCATTAGGGATGAAACTTTAAGCTCAGTTTCTGTTTCTAACACTTTTCCTTTCTCGTCAATTACAGCCGACATTTTATTGCCACTCTGTATAAAAGTTACTTCATAATTTTTTTCTTCTTTTTCCCATTTAACATCAGTTACATTATTAAATGCTTTAGTAAAAGCTGCTTTTGTTGCGGCTGGTATATTTTTTTGAGCAATCCCAACAAAAGAAACCAACATTAATACTAGCGTAATGAAATTTTTCATGTTTTTGTTTTTTAATTAAATTATTCTCAAACTTAAACTAACATTTTGTAGCAATTCTGAATTTATGCTAGCTGTTTTTTGTGCCGATACAATAATCGAATTAAACTGGGTAAAACAATTAATAGCAAAGGCATGGCAATAATGAATCCACCAATTACGGCAATGGCTAATGGTTGGTGCAATTGTGCGCCTGTACCAATACCTAAAGCAATGGGCATCAATGCAATAATAGCACCAAATGCGGTCATTAGTTTAGGACGCAGCCTCGTTGAAATTGAATAGATAATGGCTTCGTCTACATTATGATTAGTTTTTAAAGATTCTTTGAATTGCAAGAATGTAAAAATGGCATTCTCTCCAATAATACCCACAATCATAATTAAACCAGTATAACTACCCACATTTAAAGCAGTGTGGGTAAAATATAGTCCCATATAACTTCCGCTAATTCCTAAAACTGCAATTAATAAAATGACAAATGCAATTTCAAAATCTTTGAATAAAAATAGTATCACACCAAATACCAATAAACTTGCGGCAATTAAAATGATTAATAATTCTTTAAATGACTTTTGTTGCTCTGCATATGAACCGCCATAAACAACGGCATAGCCTTGCGGTAAAACAATATTTTGTTGGATGGATGTTTGAATTTCTTTTATTACACTGCCCAAATCTCTATTTTCTAACCTTGCTGTAACTACACCCATTGATTGTAAATCTTCTCTTTCAATTTCGGCATCACCGCTATTAATTTTTACAGAAGCCAATTGATTGATAGGATGTAATTTTCCATTGGGTAAAAAAATGGGGGTTTTATTAAAATCAGCCACACTAAACGATTTGCTTCCAGGATAAATTAAACGCAAATTGGTTAGCTGGTCTTTGTCATAAACTGTTCCAACTAAATTTCCTTCTAAGCTCGACTGCAACTGGTATTGTAAATTAGCAGGCGAAATGCCATACTGTGCAAGTGCTGTTGAATTTGGTTCTATATTAATAGATGGGCCTGCAATTACAATGCCATCAAATACATCAGCCGTACCTTCTACCTTACTAATTAATGCTGCAATTTTCTTAGACAATACTTGCAACTTGGCTTGGTCATTGCCAAATACTTTTACTTCAATCGGTTGAACGGAGGTCATTAAATCGCCCAACATATCGCCAATTACCTGGCCAAAATCAATACGCAATGCAGGTTGTGTAGATTCTACTTGTTTACGAATATCACTAATAACCTCTTCGGTAGTTTTTGTTCGATGTTTGTTTAGCTGAATTAAATAGTCTCCACTATTGGGCTCGGTTATAAAAAAGCCCATTTGCGTTCCTGTTCGTCTACTATAAGTGGCCACTTCAGGAACTTTCACCAATATTTTTTCAACCTCTCGCAACATTCTATCTGTTTCTTCTAGTGAAGTACCAGGAGGAGAATTATAATCAAGCACAATACTGCCTTCATCCATTTCTGGTAAAAAACCTGTTTCTAATTTTGGAAAGATGGTATACACAGAATAGCCTAATGCTACAATAATTAAGAAACTCAAATACGGTTTTTTAATAAAAAATCCCACCCAACGTTGTGATGATACTTTTTGAGGAGTGATGATTTTTTTATTAGAAATCTTGTGTGGGTTTTTGGTAAATAATAAATAGATAATGGGTAACATAATCCAAGTAACAAAAAACGAACAGAGCAAAGTAATAATCATGGTATTGGTCATTACTTTAAAATAGGCACCTGCTACCCCACTCATTAATACAAAGGGAACAAAAATGACAATGGTGCTTAATGAAGAACCCACCATGGCTGGAAATAAATAATGGATGGCTTTTTTTACTACTGAATTACTCGGCTCGTCTGGATTTTCTTCGTGGGTTCGATGAATCTGTTCTACCACTACAATAGCATCATCTATTATTAAACCAATGGCAGCAGCTAATGCACCAAGTGTCATGATATTTAGCGTTTGCCCCATGGCGTATAAACAAATAACCGACAAACACAAAATCACCGGAATAGTAATTAAAATAACACTACTGGCTTTTAAAGAACGCAAAAATAAAATAGCTACTAAAATGGCCAAACCCAATCCTACAAACAAACTATCTGTAACACTTTTTATGCTATCTCTTACAAAATCTGCTTGCACATAAAATGGCTGAATCGTTACATCTTTTGGAATGATTTTTTTAAGCGCCTGTAATTTTAAATCCATCTTATCGCTTAATTCCACTAGGTTGGCATTGGGTTGTTTTATTACAGCCAATAAAATTCCTTCCTTGCCATTCGCATTGATTTTAATATATTCTTTTGCTTCTTGAATTTGTACATCTGCTATATCTTTTAATAGTACAATTCGTTTGCCATTATTACTTAAAACAATATTACCTAATTGTTCTTTAGAAGTAATCGCTGCATCGGTAATGGTTAAATACAATAATCGATAGTCGGATAAATAACCATTCGATTTAATAAAATTTGTTTGACTCAAAGCGGTATTTAACAAATCGGGCGTAATGCCTAGTGTGCTCATTTTTTGAATATCCAATACCACCCAGTACTCTTTTGACTTTCCACCAATCACCCTAATTTCAGATACCCCTTCTACCTGCGATAAAAATGGTTTGATGGTATACAAAGCCAATAGTTTCATTTCAATTGGCGATCGGGTTTTGCTTTCTAATGAGAATCCTGTGATGGGTAAAATAGAAGGATTCATCCGCTCTACTGTTATTTGCACATCGAGCGGAAGCGTGTTTTTTATTTCATTAATTTTCGATTCAATTCTTTGCTGACTAATGTCAATATTAGCCGACCAATCCATATAAGCTGAAATTTCGCAAGTACCCCTGCTAGTAGTGCTTCTAATGCGTTGCAAGTTGGGAACTTGTTTAACTGCATTCTCTAATTGACGCGTTACGGTCTTCATCATTTTCTTAACAGGTAACTGACCTGCATCGGCAATGATTTTAATTTTTGGAAAAGTAATTTCCGGAAAAAGTGCCGTTTGTAATTTGCTATACGAAAACAATCCACCTAATATGATGATGACCACCAATACTGATATAGGATTTTTATGACTAGAAAGAAAATTGTGCATGGCAGGCAATTATTGGTTGATGATTACTTTAGCCGTATCGGGCAATCCATAATTTCCGGTGAGTAAAATTTTATCGGTCAACTTAAGTACTGGAGAAATGATTTCAATATTAGTGGCGTTTTCAATTCCTTTTTTAATGGGCACTTTCACAGCAGTAGCACTATCTATTAATTGCATGATCCAAAATTCGCTCTGCACTTCATCCGACAGTACTGCCGATTTTAAAACAGAGATAGTATTTGAAGTTGCTTTTTTTACCAAATACACTTTGGCAATTAAATTTTCTGGAATTTGTTTTGATGTATTTACCCGAATAACAAAGTTTTGTGTTTGTGATACAGGATCAACTGTTGGCAATGCATTAGATACTTGTCCGTCTAATATACTTCCATCCGGAAGATGCAACTGTAAAGATTGATTATTGTGTAAATAAGGCGTTAATTCGTAAGGAAGGTCTAATAAAAAAACAAAGCTTTTGGTATCGATAATAGTGGCAATTTGTTCACCATCTTGTACATAGTCACCTGGTTTATAATTCAATTGAGAAATAAAACCAGTGCCAGGGGATTTGATAGTTATAATACCATTAAAATGCAATGAACTATCTAGTTGTTGCAAAGTGTTACCCAAACTCTGAGCTTCTTTTGTTTTCACTACAAATAACACATCGCCTTTGTTTACATACTTACCTAGGCTTACGGATACCTCTTGCAAATAACCAGTTGCCGAAGATTTTACATTGGTTTTTAACTGAAAAGCCGATACCGCATTTACAATAGCTATTTCATTCATATTCCCTTTTATAGGATTGGTGATGGTAACGGGCGTGCGGCCTTCTTGTATTTTTTCTTCTGCAATTTCTGTATTTGCGGTATTGCTTTTACAAGCACCAAAAAGTAATACAAATGCTGTGGCAGGAATAATTAAGTATTTTTTTAACATAGGTTTTATTTTCTACTCCAGTAATTAATCTGGTTAATTAATTGTAATTGGGTTATCGTATTAAGGGTTAGATTATTTTTTATGGTTAAATAATTATTAATGGCTAAAATATAATCTGCCATATGCGCATCACCTGTTTCAATTAGTTTTTGATTGGCTTCAATTAACACAGTCGAAAAACTTAGTTGTTGATTAGTTTGTACAATTAACTGTTGGGTGGCATGTAATTGTTGGAACAACTGTGCAATTTGTTGGCTGTATTGCTTTTTAAAATAGTCTCGATAATCTTGTCGGCTTTGTTCTGCGATAGAAATTTTATCGTGTTGCATTTTCTTTTGCTTGCCATCATAAATAGGTACAGTAATATTAACCCCAATACTAATTCCAAAATTTTTATAGGCTTCTGGTGCAAAAGAACTTAAATAACCACCGTCTCCATATAGATTCACTTTTGGTTTGTAAGAAAAGTCAATTAGTTCATTGGCGTTTTTTAAACGCAAACTATCTGTTCGGTATTGTTGGTAAAAAATAGACGTTTCGGCTTCTGGTATTACAGCTAAATCAATTATTGGTTTTTGTAAAGCAACTGCTGTTGTATCTTTTAGTGCACACAAATAATTGAGTGAAGAAAAATCGTTTTGATACTGTACTGTTAATTGGCTAATTAAAAATTCTTGTTGTTGCATAGTTACCATAAAACTCAGGTAATCTATTTGGCGATACACTGTTTTTTCTGTTAGATTTTTTAAAACATTTTGTTGCTTTTTAAAAACGGCTAACATCTCTTTGTTATAAGTCAATTGCAACCAATCGCCATAAGCGGTAATGTATTGGGCTATAATGGACCTCTTTAATTCTTGTTCGGTTATTTTGCCATTGGTTTGTAAAGATTCATTTAGTAGTTGTATAGCGGCTTGTTGGTTTTGAAGATTCTCTTTGCTTACCAAGCGTTTAGAAACACTCATTAATTGACTAAAGTTAGTACCATTGGTAATGGCACCATCATATCCCCAACCGCCAATGGTAGGCGCATAATTACTAGTGCTCACCGCATTTACTTGCGGTTGGTATCCTGCAAGAATACGCAAACTATCAATTAAATTAGATCGTTGCTGATTGCGGTAATCTTTTAATAATGGATTATTTTCTAAGCCATTTTCAATAAAATAGGCGAGTGATTTTTCTTGTGCTTTTACGCCAATCACTAAGCCTAAGAGTATATATACAATCCAAATTTTTTTCATTGAATAACTATTTATTTAGAAAGACTGATGGTAAAAAAATGTTGTTGCTGGTAGAATTTATATTCAATAACAAAGCCCGCAGCTGAGCAAACCTCATAAACAATTGCCAAGCCCAAACCTGTACTAGTATTATCGGAATGTTCTTTATAAAAACGTTGAAATATTTGGCTAGTATTTAGTGCCCCACCAATTGCTGTATTTGAAATAATTAAATTTGATTTAGACAATTCAATTTGAATATTTCCTCCACTAGATGTATAACGAATGGCATTGTTAAGTAAATTACTCACCAGTATTTCTGCCAAGTGTTGGTGAAAGGAAATAATAACAGATTCAATATTGGTGTTACAAATAATTAATTTTGAATCAATCAATTCTTGGCGCTCTGTAATTTTATTTTGTAGAATAACATCTAACAAAACGGGCTCATTCAATACAAATTGTCGGTTTTCTAATTTGGTTAACAATAATAAGGATTGGTGTAATTTAGAGAGTCGCAAACTAGCGTCTTCAATAGCCAATAATTGTTGTATTGTTTTTTCGTTCCCTTCGGCATCTTGTAATAAGCTCTCTACTTTCGATCGTATAATGGCAAGCGGTGTTTGCATTTCGTGAGATGCATTTTCTGTAAAAGCACGAAGCGCTAAATAGTCTTTTGAAATTCGCTCCGTCATGCTATTAATACTTTCGTTGAGCAAATTAATTTCATCAATGGGTTCTTTACTTAATGCCAAGGGTTGTAAGTGTGCTGCATAGTCTTTGATGCTATCGATGGTGGTATAAAAAGGTTTCCAAGTATTGGTAATAAGTTTTCTGTTAATTAAATAATTGAATAGCAGCATCAGCCCAATCATGGCCATGGTTACTAAAATAATTAACTGCAATAAATCTTCGGTTTCGGCTTCGGATTTATTTACCGTATATTGATAATGCTGATTATTTGCTTGTACAGAAAAAATTAGTTGTCGAATATATTCTAGTTCATCAATTTTTTTTAAAGGAATAGTTTGTATAACTGCATTAGGAATTTGAGAAGTAACTTTCACCACTTCAATCCACTGGTTCTTAGTGTTTTGAATTTCTGGTAATTGGTGGTGACTATTTACATAATCAACTACTTCTTGTTTTTCCGACCAAAGCGTATCATCTAGTTGTCGAATCAATACATACTGTAACACAAAATAAAAAGCCATACTACCCACTAAAAAAATTAAAATAGTGGCAGAGATATTTATTCGGTTGTATTTACTAAATAATTTCAATTTGCTTGTAGTTTATATCCTTCGCCATATATTGATTTAATACAATCATCACCACCTAGGGCTATGATTTTTTTACGTAGATTTTTTATATGCGAATAAATAAAATCGTAATTGTCGGCTAGGTCCATATCATCACCCCATAAGTGTTGCGCTATTGCGTTTTTAGAAACAATTCTATTTTTATTTACAGTTAAAAATACCAATAGTTGGTATTCTTTTTGCGTAAGTTCTACCAACTGTTCGTTAATTTTTACCGACTTCCCTTGGGTATCAATTTGAATATTGCCAATTTCAATAAGGGCCTGTCCTTGAAAGCTTTTTCTACGAATGATTGCTGCAATACGAACACTCAGTTCCGACAAATGAAAAGGTTTGGCCAAATAGTCGTCGGCACCCATTTCAATACCAGCAATTTTATCTTCAAGTGCACCTTGTGCAGAAATAATGATTACTCCATCGGTTTTGCGGTCTTTTTTTAGAATTTTAAGTAAATCTAAACCAGATCCACCGGGCAACATAATATCTAAAATAATACAATCGTAATCGTAGAGGTCTATTTTTTCGAGCGCTGCCATATAATCACTAACCGACTCGCATAAATATCCTGCGGCGGATAAAAAGTCAACCATGGTTTGGTTGAGTAATACTTCGTCTTCAATAATAAGCAGCTTCAATAACTATTTTTTAATACAAAATAGCACATAAAATCTGTAGGAAAACTGATATTTACCAAATCCGATAAAACAATAAAAATGAAGTTCCTTCCAATTGCATGCGTTTGCATGATACTTAGCATTACAAGTATCGGCCAAGAAAAAGCCAAGAAAGTACTATTTATTATTGCAGATGGCATTCCTGCCGATGTAATAGAAAGAGTGTCTAAGCCAAACATTAATAAAATTATTGAGGCGGGTAGTTATAAAAGAGCCTTTGTAGGAGGAATAAAAGGAACTTATAGCCAAACACCCACCATTTCTGCTCCTGGATATAATAATTTATTAACGGGTACTTGGGCCAATAAACACCAAGTGCTAAATAATACTATCAGCAAACCTAATTACCAATACTGGACAATTTTTCGGTACTTAAAAAATGCCTATCCCAATAAAAAAACAGCGGTGTTTTCTACTTGGACCGACAACCGAACCAAACTAATTGGCGATGGACTAGCCCAAACCGGAGGATATATAATTGATATGGCTTTTGATGGCTATGAACTAGATACACTGCGGTTTGTACACGATAAAAAATCAAATTATATCCACCAAATAGATGAATTAGTGGTTTCAAAAGCAGACAGTACAATTCGAGCAAATGCCCCAGATTTAAGTTGGGTGTATCTAGAATATACCGATGACATGGGCCACCAATTTGGCGATGGGGCAATGCAAGACCAATCGATTGGTTATTTAGACAATCAAATTAAAAAGTTAACAGACGCAATTGCATATCGAACAAAAAACTTTGCAGAAGACTGGCTACTAGTGCTTACCACCGACCATGGTAGAGATGCTATTGCAGGTAAAAATCATGGGGGCCAAACAGACAGAGAGCGCACCACTTGGATTGTTACTAATCAAGCCAATACTAATGACTATTTTAAACAAAGCAATCCTGCCATTGTAGATATTTTACCCAGTATAGCATCGTTTTTAAAAATTCCTATTCCAGAAAAAAACAAAATAGAACTTGATGGTGTGTCTTTTTTGGGACCGGTTTCTATTGCTCAACCAACTGCTGAAATTGTAAATGATTCCTTGGTTATAAAATGGAAATCCTTTGAAAAAAAGGGGAAAGTACAAGTAAAAATTGCCACTACAAATGCCTTTAAAGACGGCGGCGAAGATGTCTATCAAAACATAGCCACTATCAAGTCAACAAAAGAAGGCATTACACTATCAACCAAACAATTTGCTGCCAATTATTTTAAAATTGTTTTAGTTGGCGCAAATAACACCCTCAATATTTGGGTTAAAAAACCAGAGTGATACTAATGATTGGTAGTATGATCTCGGTTACTAATGGTGCCCAAGATTTTTTTTGCCCTGCTTTAAATACATTCTGAAAACTAACTACTAATTTGCCTTTAAATTGGGGCTACATGAAAGTCAATTCGATTTACTGGATCATCTGTTTAGGTTTATTTATAAATACATCAAAGGGGCAGACGGTTAACCAAAAACTGTATCATACACAGCTTTTGGTTATTGGCGGAAGCACTGGAGGAACCGCTGCAGCCATTCAAGCAGCAAGAATGGGCATACAAACAATATTAGTTGAAGAAACGCCCTGGCTAGGCGGAATGCTTTCTGCAGCAGGTGTTACAGGGACTGATGGCAACCAAGATCTTGCATCAGGCATTTGGGAATCATTTAGGCAAGCACTTTACACGCACTATCATACAAAAAAATTAAATACTGGATGGGTAAGCAACACTTTATTTGAACCACATGTTGCCGATAGTATCTTTAAATCTTGGGCTAATAAAGAGCGCAGTTTACAATGTTTGTACGGTTGGTATTTCGATTCGGCGATAGTTAAAAACAATAAAATAATTGGTGCTGTTTTTATAAATCCTAAAAAACTATTTTTGCAGATATTTGTATAGATGCTACAGATTTAGGAGACGTTTATGCCAATGCTGGCGCATCTTTCAGCATAGGAATGGAAGATCCAATTACTAGCGGAGAAAAAGAAGCACCCGGAAAAAATGAAATAATTCAAGACCTAACTTGGGCAGCTGTTTTAAAAGACTACGGAAAACCCGTAGATAAAACATTGCTGATACAGCCAACAGATTTTGCACCTATTAATTTAAAGGAATTTGATTGTAGCACGGCCAACGCGCCCTGCCCATTAGGCAAACCTTATCAATTTAATACCCAAAAAGTATTGGATTACGGTAAACTTCCCAACCATAAATACATGCTTAATTGGCCAGCACATGGCAATGATTATTATATCAATGGAATTAATATTAAACCTATTGATCGATATGCTTATTATTTACCAGCCCGAAAACAAACACTTGCTTTTGTGTATTATTTGCAAGAAGTTTTAGGTTTTAAAAATATTGGTTTAGACACCACTGAATTTTCAACCAACAACCATTTAGCCTTTATGCCTTACCATAGAGAAGGGCGTAGATTAAATGGTGTAGTAAAATTGAGTATCCCTTATTTAAATAATGCATTTACACAAACTAACGCATTTTATAGAACAGGAATTTCTGTAGGAGATTATCCTGTAGACCACCATCATGGAAAAAATCCTGCGGCACCTTCTATTGCCTTTCCTAGTATTCATTCTTTTAATATTCCTTTAGGATCTCTAATACCAGAAAAACTAAATGGAATGGTTGTATGTGAAAAAGGAATTTCTGTTTCAAATTTAGTCAATGGCACCACTCGTTTACAACCATGTGTATTGCTAACAGGACAAGCAGCTGGAATGCTTGCTGCTGTTGCCATTCAAGAAAAAAGAGCGCCACGTTTTATAGCAGTTAGAAAAATTCAAACATTGTTATTAAAAGAAAAAGTTTTTTTAATGCCCTATATTGACGTACCTGCAACTGATAGTGCATTTGAATCTATACAAAAAATTGGCGCAACTGGCATACTTAGAGGCGATGGGAAAAAAGAAGCCTGGGTAAGCAAAACATATTTCTATCCAGATAGTTTGTGTAATGCTCAAGCACTATGGAAAAATCTGAATGACTTTATACATTTAACCATGGAGAATCCTTTCGCAGAAAAATTTGTTACAGCAAAAGGACTAGAAAAAATACAAGTAGAATTTAAAAAATCAAATCCGTCTTTACCCAAAACATTGCCCCCATCAACTGACAAACCTTTAACTAAAAAAGAAGTGGCCATTTGGTTAACAAAATATTGCGACCCTTTTTCTATAGAAATAAATCATTTGGGGCAATTGATAGAAAAAAATAGCAGGAATCCCTTCCTGCTATCGACCCTTTTCCAACAAAAAATTTATACGAATTAGTTCTGTATGATTAGCTTTTTAGCTTGATACTTGGCACCGTCGGCTTCTAGCTGAAGGATATAGCCATTGGTATTCATTGTTTGATTCATTTCAACCAATACTTTGTTATCTCCAACAACTGCATTAATTGATTTACTCAATTGAAGTACCCCTGTATTAATGTCTACCAATTTT
>Ga0209596_1002519_pt1 | contig 15125 bp, 12 predicted proteins | sample M_130807_MF_Meta_FD_187314 | JGI IMG/M metagenome (GOLD analysis project Ga0209596, IMG submission 187314) | Freshwater microbial communities from Lake Montjoie, Canada to study carbon cycling - M_130807_MF_MetaG (SPAdes) (version 2) | ecosystem: Environmental > Aquatic > Freshwater > Lake... | reverse complement strand
ACCGGCGCTCTACCAGCTGAGCTACTGCCCTATTTACTCTAGGTATATAGGAAATTTGAGGTTACCAGCCAATTGCGGCTGGCTCACTGCCGATTACTTCTGGTCTGCGTCGCGCGACAAATCTTTAGTACGACTCGTCACTTCGCTAAATGTCCCCTCGTCAACTATCTGGGCATTCTCAAGTCGGTATAGACGATCACAATATTCAACAGTACTCAAGCGGTGGGCCACAATGATCACGGTCTTGTCACCCTGCAACGCTTGTACTGCCTGCATCACGCCATGTTCTGTTTCTGTATCGAGCGAACTCGTTGCTTCGTCGAGTACTAAGACATCAGGATTGTTGTATAGCGCACGAGCGATTCCGATGCGCTGACGTTGTCCGCCGGATAAACGCACTCCGCGTTCACCAACAACAGTTTCCATTCCGTCAGGAAGGCTTGCCACAAACTCTTCAAGTTGTGCAGAACGAATTGCTGACTTCACTGCGTCATCATCAATCTTGTCTTTAGGTAATCCAAAAGCAACGTTACGTCGCAATGTGTCGTCTGTCAAAAATATTGATTGTGGAACGTAGCCAATCTGATCCTGCCAACCGCGCAAGTTCTGACGAATATCAATTCCATCTATACACACTCGGCCAGATGTAGGTTCAAGAAGGCCGAGCAAAATATCAACGAGAGTGCTCTTGCCCGAACCACTCGATCCGATAAGTCCAACTGCTTCTCCACGACGAATGTGTATTGACACATTATTTAGCGCATCCCGCGTGGTCCTTGCATACGAAAAACTCAAACCTTCAACATCAATACGGTCTAGAAGTTTTCTGCTCTTTTGCTCGGTTGTAGTTGCGGGAATTTTCAAGGACAAATCGTTGTAGAGATTATTGACGATCGGGCGATTGATGTTGATCGACATAAAACTATTGATCACCTGGCTAATACTTGGAAGTAGCCGAAATGCGGCTGCGCCAAATAGAGACAGCACCGGCAAGATGTCGCTTATCGCTTTGTTTGATAGAACCATCAAACTCACCAGCAGACCAAGACAAATAATTGTTAAAAGTTCCATACTGAACCTTGGAAGCGTTTGCGCTACTGCGTACCTGCGTTGCACAAATGCGTTTCCCGACAAGTCACGGTTATAGCCAGCAATAAAATAATCTTCGCGACCAAGAATTTTTATGTCTTTAACTCCACTAAATCCTTGTTGCAGATGCTGAATAATTGATCCCTTGTAAAAGTTCTGTGCTTCGCCCCATTTAGCAATACGACTTGACGTAATACGACGAAAAACAATTGAAAACGACCCAAAGACAGCGATTGCCGAGAGTGAACCAACGGGCTCGAGTAACAGCATCAGAACAAGTAAACCGCCAGAAACCAAAAACTCGGAGGCGATGAGTAGCAGTGGATCTATTACACCACCCATCAAACTTGCGCTACTTTGCGAATTTCTTATCATGATCGCCGAATTGCGTTCTAAATGGAACGGATATGGCTGACGTAAGTAATTTTCGTATAGATCTTGAGCGATACGCACTGTGACGTCATTTGAAAAACCGCGTTGCACCCAAGTTTTCCAAATTAAAAACAAAGTTTTAAGGAAATAAACGCCGACCAAAAGCCCCATCGCACCAAGCACATACTGAGTTGTTGTGAGATCACCAAACAAGCGGTGGACTAATGGAACGCGATCTACGTAGTCAGGGTTCACAAGCAGACCAACTATGGGGACAACAAGCCCCAAACTGAACATTTCAAGAACTGTTCCTATAAGCATTAACACAAAGATCATGCCTAAACCGCGACGCTCGGACTTCTTCAACATGCGCCAAATCATTTGATCGGCCCTTAATGTTTCAGTGTCACCCACCAATTGATCGCTGTGTTCCATCAATCAAAGTTCCGTTCCAAACTGTCGTTGTGCATGACTAGTAGCGGCGGCCGGATTCGAACCGGCGACCTTCCGATTATGAGCCGGATGCTCTCACCAACTGAGCTACGCCGCCTAGATTACCGAGCCCTCTGTGGGAATCGAACCCACCACCTCTTCCTTACCATGGAAGTGCTCTACCGAATGAGCTAAGAGGGCGTAACTCGTTGAGTTTCCCCAACAGAATGACTGTTCAGCATAGCGATACTCGTAAGGCATCAGACCAAGTACCAGTCGCCACTTTGCCTCACAAATGTAGGGTTTAAAACTGCCGTGATCCGACCAAATTGCTGTCTGCCATCGATTCCCATCAATTCTTCAATCAATCTTTGGACAGAGTGCTCAACGACTTCATCTGATTCGGATTGAACAAATCGTTTTTCAAAAGACTCGGCAAAGCAAGCTACTAATTTTGTAATTGCTGAACTGTCTGAACGAACTTGTGTCACCCCATATTTAATGAAATCATTCGGATCTTTAATGTTGCCAACCGGTCCAGTTAAGACATCTCTGAGACTAAGTCTTGAACCTCTCTGCCATAACTCTGCAGGACTCCACCAGGCAAGTTTTGTACCAAAGAAAAATTGACTAAACCGACTGACGTCGAGGTAACACACAGGTCGTCTAAAGGCTAAACACACCGCATCCGGTCCAGTTTGGGTTGACACAGCAAAGCTGCAAGTGGCTGCAATATATATGTCAAGAAATTCGGATCGATGTTGAGAGTTTGCGTAGTCAATCAATTGTGGGTGACTTGTACTTAATGGAGTCTCTGAACCAGCACCCATCCGCACCACTTGATAGCCATGTTCGATAAGCCAAAGTGCAGATTGTTCAAATGTAGAGATATCAAAATTCAAAAACGAATAGCCATCCGATTCTTTTTCTCCGAGTGAGGCGTAATGCCCTCCATCACGAACCACCAAACACACATAAGGTCTGTCTGGATCTATGCCCAATTTGCATAATTCGGTATGACCTCTGCGATGTTCTGCTTCGGTCAGTTGCAGGTGTGTTTCGGTTTCGTCCAAAGCATTGAGATTTCCACGAATTGACATCTTTGGTTCTTCCAATTTCAAAAATGGAACAAGGTGGCCGACCGTATGTAATGCGTCAATCCACCAACTAGGTAACACACAAAGGACTTCGCGCCATTTAATAACGAGAAATTTGTTTGCTTGTAAGCGTTGAGGCCCAAAACTCCACCAGTGAATCTGGACAGGGAACCGTTTAGTCACGCCCGACTTAACACGCAGTTCTTGTTCACCCAAAAATATTTCTGGTTCGAGTGCAAGATGCCCAAATCGATGAAAAGCGACAATGCAGAGCCGCACTCGCACTAAGGGTCGCCCTAGTAAAAGACAAATTAAAACAAAAAGTGCCGCTACTCGCAACAAAAATTTGGAAATTGCCTTCACATTATTTCAGATCAGTTGTGAGCAATGTTGCAAGCGACTCAAATGTAAATGGCGCAACAGCTCGTCGTGCTGCTTCCCCTACTTGATTCAATTCATTCGCTGAAGGAAATGTCGACAGTTGATCAATGTCAAACACGGATTTGCCATGTTCCATCCAAACAGGTGAATATGAATCAAAATTCGTAATTACTGCGCATCCATGAGCCATCGCACTCAGCACAGTTGTATTATTTTCGCGCACTCCGCGAGGGAAAAAAGCAACTAATGCATCCGCGGCATGAAGCCGGCGTGACACCTCGTCATCAGCCAAGAACCCCAAAAAGCTCACATTCCCATCAAATACTTGAGAAATTTCCGACCCAACCGAGAAGAAATCTTCGCTAAATGAAGTCCCATCATGTAAAGCCGTCGAAATTTCAAGCTGGACTGTTCTTGAGTCGGCAGAAAGTAACTGACCAAGTTTTCTATATCCGTCAGATCTGATTTTGTGCGCCATCCCAAAAGTCAACAACGTAATCTCCGCATTTTTAGCGATACCTGCGTCACCGGCTCCAGGTGCAAAATATGCCACCACATCCTCGCGTTGTGCTCGAATTAAATCTGCATATTCCTGTGTTGCGACAATTACTCGGCGTGCAGAAGCAATAAATTTCTTTTCTAATTCCGAATGAGTCACTCCATGCAAAAAGAGATCAAAGTTTGCCCCGGTCCCAATCAGGTGGGTCAGCAAATTTTCTGCAATTTCAGTCGACATTTCTTCAAACTTTAAAGACAACAGCAACCTGTCGGATTTATCGGCCGCAAGTTTTGTCACAGCGCAAACGGGAACGCTGAGGGTAGTTGCTAATGCCTGATTAAATCGAGCAACCCCGCACGTATACGGATTTGTGTGGTACGAAACAAGTCTGGAATAGCTCATAAGTATCCGCATTACTTCTGAACAGGCGGTCTGTTTGTTGACCATTCGGCAAGTAAACGACTGGACGAGTTCGTCACAGTTTCCAAATACATGACTTCAATCCCCCGCTCATTGCAAAGATCTTTTTCCTTGTTTGGAATCCCTCCACGAGCCAGCCAATCGGCACCCTTTATATAGACCTTGGGTCGGAGCAATTCAAGGACTTCCAGTGTTGTAGTGCTCGATAGATGAACGAAAGAGAGATACTTGATCGCATCTAATACAACACCGCGTTGTTGCTGACTCAGGAGAACTGGGTGTTTTGATGAGGTCCATTCATCTGAAGCAACGTTGCACAACAGTGGGACCCCTACGGCTGAAGCGGCACGAAAGTATTCAATATGCCCATCGTGGAGCGGGTCAAAACTTCCGTCGACCATTGCTACCTGGCCAACATATTCGTGCAGTTGCTCAGTGGTCACGATCATGTGATCACTAGTTTATGTCGTTGCAAGTTGACGCTGATCGCAACTTGATTGGTGGGCCGGGAAGGATTCGAACCTACGTAGGCATAAGCCGGCAGATTTACAGTCTGCTCCCTTTGGCCGCTTGGGTACCGACCCACAAGGCTAAAAGCCTATCGGCTTGAGTATTGTGTCATTCATGCCAAGTTTTGATGTTGTTTCAGAAGTAGACCGCCAAGAACTCAAGAATGCCGTGGATCAGGCTCAACGCGAACTTGCAAATCGCTTTGACTTCAAAAATACCGACTCGTCCATTGAGCAAAAAGAGCTGATCCTGACTATCCGCACGTCAAGCGAAGATCGGCTTCGGGCCTTGAAGGTTCTCATCGAAGAAAAGTTTGTGAAGCGTCAGATCTCGTTAAAGGGTTTGGAATGGGGCAAAGTTGAGCAAGCAAGCGGGGAAAGTGTCCGACAAATAGTCACTGTGACTGTCGGTATCACCTCAGACAAAGCACGCGAAATAAACAAGTTGATTAAAGAAAAAGCTCCCAAGGGAATTGCTAGCCAAACACAAGGAGAGCAGCTGCGCGTTACAGGCAAAAAACGCGATGATCTTCAAACGACGATGGCGTTGCTAAAAAGTTCAGATCTGGGAATTGCTATTCAGTTCGAAAACTTCCGCGATTAGCTACTTGTGAACTGCTGATGAAAATGGATCAGAAAATTTTCCATCGATTGCATCTCAGTTTCATTTAATGCAATACCACTTTTTTGCATTTCCTTAATTGCCTGAGACATTGGCACGCCACGGTAATCAAGTACTTTGCCAAGACCAGTGGACATATTGCGCTTCAGTAATTGTTTGAGAACAGTTGGCGTATTACGGGCCAAGAAATACAAAGTTCGATGCCAGTACGAAATAGGACGCTTTGGTTTATGAAGCGAGTACGCAACGAACCCTGCAACCGCTCGATCTACAGCATTCCGGAGTTCTTCGGCAGCAAACCGTCCTTCGTTTGCGACAGCCTCCACAACGCCATCAATCAAATAGTTAACCTCTTCAGAGAACTGTGGATCAGTCCCCCATTCACCAATTCCGATTTTCCTATTGACTGCATCACTCGACATCGGTGGATTTTCGCCACTTCGCATCCAGACCAATGAATCGACCATTATGGATGGGCCAAGCAAAGTTGCAATGAGGTGAAACGCAGTCTCGTACACATAGCCCGATGCATATTTTCGACCATAGGAAATCCGAACTGCAGTTTTCCATTTTTCTGCGTTAAATAATCCGTAGAGCAAATACGGTCCGCGAGTTATGTCGACCAGTGATTCGTCTAGTCGATCCATATCGGATCCAAAAGTATTGACAAGATTCTGGCTTTTCTCGTAGGTCTGATGAGCAATGATTTCGCCATCGCGATGAAAGAAGAACATAGAACGACCAACGGTTGCAACCAGTCGTTTGTCTACTTCGAGTTGGCTAATGCAGTCCTTCAATCCTTGTGGTGCATACAGTTCATCGTCACCAAGCAGTGCAACATATTTTGTCTGCACCAAGTCGCATGCCATTACCAAACGCTCGTTAAACCCAATTGGGAGATGTTGGTAGTAAACATTTGGGCCCATTCGGTCGATTAAGACTTGAGGTGCAGACTCTCTACTTCCATCCAAAATGCACAACTTGACACCTGTTTGCGACCAGAAAGCAATCTGCCGCTCTAGGTACGCAGGACGGTTAAAAGCAGGGATGACAAGAGTCAGGTCTGCAAGTGAATCCACTAATCCTCACTCGGTGTCTCGGCCGCACGGCGCTGCAACTCGCTCACAACAGATACGTCGGCGAGTGTTGTCGTATCCCCCAAATTGCGACCCTCGGCAACATCGCGCAACAACCGTCGCATGATCTTGCCACTTCGGGTTTTCGGTAAATCTGGTGTGAAATAGATTGCCTTTGGTTTTGCGATTGGCCCAATTTCAGCTGCAACATGATCGCGCAATACTTGCTCACTTACTTCCAGCCCACCACGTAATGTCACATACGCAATAATCGCTTGGCCAGTCATTGCATCATTGGCTCCCACAACTGCTGCCTCAGCAACACTGGGGTGCGACACCAAAGCACTCTCGACTTCTGTCGTACTGATACGGTGACCCGACACGTTCATCACGTCATCAACTCGACCAAGTAACCATAGGTACCCGCCGTCGTCCAACTTTGCGCCATCGCCAGCAAAGTACTTGCCACTAAACCGGCTCCAATACGTTTCGCGGTAACGCTTTTGGTCCCCCCAAATACCGCGCAACATTCCTGGCCATGGTTTTGTCAATGTGAGATACCCACCGCCCTTGCTGACATGGTTGCCTTCTTCATCAACTAGTTCAGCTCCAATACCGGGCAATGGAAATGTTGCCGAGCCTGGCTTTGTCACTGTCACTCCGGGCAATGGCGAGATCATGATCCCACCAGTCTCTGTTTGCCACCACGTATCAACGATTGGGCATTTTCCACCACCAATATTTTCTTGGTACCACATCCAGGCTTCAGGGTTAATCGGTTCGCCAACACTTCCAATCAATCGCAACGACGACAAGTCATGCTTGGCTGGTTCTTCCTTTCCCCACTTCATGAAGGTTCGAATTGCAGTTGGTGCAGTGTAAAAGATAGTTGCTTTGTACTTTTCAATAATTGACCACATGCGATCATTGGCAGGAAAGTTTGGAACACCCTCATACATCACTTGCGTTGCGCCATTGGAAAGCGGCCCGTAGACGATATAACTGTGCCCCGTGATCCAACCAACATCGGCAGTGCACCAGAAAATGTCGGTCTCTGGACGATGGTCAAACACGTATTTAAAGGTGTAGGTGACGTGGGTCAGGTAGCCGCCGGTCGTATGCATGATTCCCTTTGGCTTGCCTGTTGTGCCTGAGGTGTACAACAAAAAGAGCAATTGCTCTGCATCCATTGGCTCGGCAACGCACACCTCATCAGCCTTGGCCATGAGTTCGTGATACCAGTGATCTCGACCACTCTGCATCGACACTTCATTGTTGCCACGCTTCACCACAACGACGTGCTCGATTGTCGTAGTCAATTTAACCGCGTCATCAGCCTGATTCTTGAGCGGAAACACTTCACCCCTACGCCAACCACCATCGGCGGTAATCAACACCTTCGCTTCAGCATCATTAATGCGGTCAGCAAGTGACTGTGATGAAAAGCCTCCGAATACAACGCTGTGTGCAGCACCAATACGCGCACACGCAAGCATTGCAACTGCAGCTTCCGGAATCATTGGTAGATATATATTGACGCGGTCGCCCTTAATCACACCGAGCGTTTTCAGTACATTGGAAAACTTTTGTACTTCGGCCAACAGGTCGGCGTATGTGACTACTCGTGAATCACCAGGCTCGCCTTCCCAATAGAAAGCAACTTTGTCGCCACGACCAGCCAACACATGCCGATCTAAACAGTTATACGAGACATTCAGTTTCCCATCGGCGAACCATTCCGAATACGGAAGATCCCACTCGCACACGTGCGTAAAGGGCACTGACCAATCAAGCAATTCTCGTGCCTGTCGAGCCCAGAAACCCTCATGATCGCGAGTCGCCTCGACATATAACGACATATCACTCGTATTTGCAGACTGAACGAACTCAAGTGATGGCGGAAACTTACGCTGCTCGTTTGAAAGCGCCTCGATCGCCTGCAGATTGTCACTCATATTGGTTATGGCTCCCTGGTTTGGCGACAACTTTCCCAACTGCGAGACTAGTCAATCCGTATGAATAGCTCTCAAAGGAAAAATGCTGATACCCAAGCTGGCTTTGGGTTTATCGACTGGATGCTGTCACTCGGCATGGCTCTCACATGGGGTTCATCATTCCTGTTGATCGACATTGCAATCCGTCACTTTCACACATCGGTCATCCCATTGGGGCGTACGGGTTTTGGGGTCGCTGCACTATTACTTCTTCCAAGCGCTCGACACCGTATTGCGCGAGAACATTGGTCACGTTTGGTGATTCTCGGTTTTGTGTGGATGGCACTGCCATTCTTGTTATACCCACTTGCCGAGCACACGGTCTCGAGCAGCATTACCGGAATGATGAATGGCGCACTCCCTGTCGTTGTTGCAGTGGTTACCGCGATTTGGATTCGAACTATTCCAAGTAGTCGCCGAATATTTGCGGTTCTTATTGGGTTCTGCGGAATTCTGTTGATTGCTCTTCAATCCATCAGCGACGGATCAGCAGCTGATGTGAAGGGCATTCTCTATTTAGTCGCAGCACTTCTCTCCTACGCAGTCGCTATCAATATTGCGCGTCCGCTTCAGGCCATCTACACACCTGGCACTCTCATGTTGCATGTAGAAATTGTCGCCTTCATCATGTCTGCTCCATACGGCATTTGGGGGTTAAGTCACTCGACTTTCTCACTTTCATCGTTTAGCGCTCTCGCCGTATTGGGCGTTCTTGGCACAGGCTTCGCATTTGTTCTCTTTGCAACACTTTCAAAACGCACAGGCGCGGTACGCAGCATGATCCCCACATACTTCACCCCAATCGTCGGCACTATCCTTGGTACCACATTCAATAACGAACCTCTGTTAATTCTTTCAGTGGTCGGAATGTTCGTTGTGATTATTGGTGCATATCTGATGAGCAAACCCGATTCACCGCCTACCAACTAATCAATTGCCCGCAATTACAAAAAATCCATCGAGTTCATACGCAAGACCCCTACTACCCATTTGCTCTTGATACATGATCCAATCTGCTTTGTTCGACACGAGGTAAACCGCATTAGAGTCCAATTGTCCCGAAGATAGTTCACGTGCCACACGAGCATCCTCGGCCTTTACAAATGCTTCTATCGGCCGCGAAACATATCCAAAGTTCGTCGACATATGGTGATCGACTGCAAATTGAGCAAGTTCAAACCAATTACTTGCGAACATGATTGCCTCGGACGTCACCTTTCCTTCAACTTGTAGATCAAAATTCTTGTCTATTATCAACTTTGAATGGTCGTTGGCTATCAAACTCCAGTTGTTGTCAATAAGCACCGCTCCAGATGATGCCGACACACCTATCGATCTATGCATTGCCAAAATCCCCGGCGCCTGATCCGCTAGTGCAAATGTCAATAGACCTAGCAAAACAATCGTTGCAAATCTTTTCGAAAATATTCTTGAAATGGTTACGATTGCCATTAATGTCAGCAGATAGTAAAGAGCAAAACCAAAACGGGAAGCTCCTCTAAAAATTTGACGAAAACGAAGAAGCGCATCTGGCCACCAGTAATCGACTTCAATATGAGCAAATGTGACCCTGTTTGAAAGTGCAATTACAAAAAGAACTCCAGCTGCCAGTAAAAGCGGCAACCAAGAGGAACTTCGAAATTCTCTGCGACGTCTCCAGGAGTAAATAACGACGAGAGGAAGTGAAATAATCACACCTACTCCTAGATATTGAAAACCCTCCCATTCTTCAGAAAACAGGACACGCCTAGATGTCGGCACGACTAAGTTCAGCACATTTGAAAATGATTCAGTAGCAGAGTACCCAGGATTGAAGAACGCAAGAAGGTTCATTCGATAAAATCCAGCCCCGCCGGACGACTCTTTGTAACTCAAAAAACCAGATACAACGAATGACCCGAGTGCACTCAAAATCGAAGGGACGACGACTTTGATGCAAAATTTCAGTTTCACGCCAAGCGATGAAAGTTCATTTCTCATGTAAATTCTGATGATTGTTGCGATAAAGACCATTACAACTGAAACCGCGATATAGAGATTGATCGCGACTGCAACAGAAATTAACATTGCCCAAGATTTAGTTCGAGATCGTTCATCAAAGTACAAATAAAGGGCTGCGATAATTAACCAGTGAGCGCTTACGTGAAAATGTCGCATTGCCGCTAATCGATAGAGAAATGCTGGCGAAATAATGAAAAATGTGGCACCTATAATCCGAAAGATGTTGTTCGAAATGAACCGAGATAGTAATCGTTCTGCAAAAAATGCTTGAAGAGCGAACCAAAAGACAATCAAGATTCCAAAATATTGAAATTGTCCCGGAACAAATAGCCCTACGAACTTCGCGCCTACTGAAAAAATTGCATTGCCACTTGGGTTGACTGTGTTTCCACCCGCGACATAATTGGGAATAGCCGTAATTGGCCATTGAAAAAAGGGAGTCTGTCTAAAAAACTGAAATACCAACTGGTCAGCAGAACCATCACCTTTGCCAGCGAGCCAATTCAGGTTCCACGGAAGCACATTGCGCGGACCAAGGAAAAATATTCCAGAAACAACCCCTAGTCCAAATGAAACAACACTGGAATTGGACCGTCGAAACCAATCAAATAGTCGATCAAAATTTCCCATTCTTATTAATGTAGTTCCTGAGGCATCTAAAGCTGCCTCAATAGAACTCAGTTATTAGTGCCGATAATTTGAATCACATAAAATTCTCCAAGGCCAGAGGAGTCAGTGAGGGATTTTGCTTCAGCTGCGCGACTGCGCATTTTCATTGCTGCCACATCTGGTGCATGTTTCATACTTTCCCAGTAGTCGCTGCCTTCACGCACTAGATCATTGATGCCCCACTGCATCAAAAAATCGGCTTGCGTTGAAGTAGTAAAATCCATCGGTAACTGGTCGAGCATCACTTGCGAAGTGATGTCTTGCGAGCCTGGATCAGTCAGATAATGAGTGCCTCGACCTTGGTCTCGGTATGTGCGTAACCACTCGCGCCATGGAGTGAGCGCCATCTCGGATGTTGAAGCACTGCAGTAGTCGAACAACAGCAATCGGCCATTACTGATCTTTGCCAAACTGTTTCGTACCCACGATGCTGCAGCATCTTGAATCGGTGCACGCGAACCAAGTGGTGCGTTAAGTGGCAGACACGAGGGAACTACATCTGGTGTTTGTAACACTTCGACAAACTGACCACCTGTTGCTTGTGAAACAAATGCTTCCATCCACGAACCATCAAACACAAACAACCTGAATGGAAGGTTGTCGAGTAACTCGTTTGCCAAAATCACGCCGGCGATTGGGCCATTTGGCATAGTTTCGCGAGACTCAACACCCTGCGGATGCAGTGCTCGCTGCGAGGCTGAGATTTCGACCGCAACATAATGCATTGCCCCGAGGCATTCAGGTTGAGCCGCCAAGATGCTGCGCGCAAGTGTGCCTGGGCCAGCACCACACTCGACTACATCAAATCGACTTGGTGACCCAAGTTCTTTCCACCATGTATCAAGCGCACGAGCAATCACTGTGCCAAACAGCGGGCCAACTTCGGGGCTTGTAATGAAGTCGCCACCACGTCGGCCGGCACGGCCGCCTGTTGTGTAAAAACCACCTTCTCCATACAACGCAAGTCGCATGTATTCGCTGAACGGAATTGCTCCCCCAGCGGCGGCAATAGCCGCAGATATTTCGTCAGCCGCCGAAGGCACCAGTGATGCGCGCAATATCGCCGAAATGCATTGCAATGCCTGGCAACACACCAAGCACCAATGTGGCTACGCCTGTAATACCAAGTGCGAGGGCTAGTGAGCCAGGTGTACGAATTGGTGTGACGTCACCATGTGGTGCAGGCTTCATCCAGATCTCGCGCATTACGTTGCCGTAGTAACCAAACGCGATCACCGAGTTGACTGCGCCAATGAGTGCGAGCCCGTAAGCCCAACCGGTGCCTGCGCTAATCAATGTTTGGAATGCAGCGAACTTTCCAATCCAACCACCTAATGGCGGGATACCGGCAAGCGATGCAAGGAAGATTGTCGCGAGTGCGCCAAGGCCAGGAGCATACGAGAACAGACCGCCGAAGCTTGACACCGAACCACTGCGAGTTTTGCGCGAGACCGCAATGATGACTGCAAACATACCAAGGTTGGTTGCCGCATAAATGAGCAAGTACACAACCACGGCCCGAAGTGCCGAATCGCCAACGCCAGCCATGCCTGCAACCGCGAGCGGCATGAGCACGAAGCCACCTTGACTAATAGAAGAATACGCAATCATGCGAACCACGTTGGTTTGTCGCAAGGCAACCACATTGCCGACTGTCATCGTGAGGGCCGAGAGCACCCAAATGAATGGCTGCCACACCGACGATGCCTCTGGGAAAGCAACGAACAACAACGTCACGAGTGCAATAAAGCCAGCGGCCTTGGATGCGACCGACAAAAATGCTGTGATTGGACTCGGTGCACCTTCGTAAGTATCTGGTGCCCAAGTGTGAAATGGAACTGCGGAAACCTTGAATGCAAAACCAACAACCACGAAAACAACGCCGAGTGCATGTAATGCGCTGAGACCACCGTTGACCGTGATGCTCTTGCCTAAGTCGACAAGCAGCGTGCTGTCGGCAGCACCGTACAACAACGACATGCCGTACAACATGACTGCAGATGCAAACACACCGAGCAAGAAATACTTAACACCAGCTTCATTGCTCTTGATGTCGCGCTTGCGCCACGCGGCAAGCATGTAGGCAGGGATTGAGAGAAACTCGAGAGCGACAAAAATAGAGACAAGGTCGCGAGCCGACGCCATCATCACCATGCCGAGAATGCTCGACAGCAACAAGAAGTAATACTCGCCACGCCAATACTCGCCTTCTTCAACATGGCTCGACGAAAGAAGGACTACTACATAGCCAGCGATCAAGAACATCGCTTTCATCACGATGCTGAAGTTGTCGACTACATAACGACCATCAAACATTGATCGCACGTTGACATCACTCAGCCCAAGTGTCAATACAGGCAGAACTGCTGCGAGCAGAGAGAAGCCGGCGAGCGACGACAACACCCACTTGCGTGACTCGTCCAAAAACAAGTCAGCCAACAACACCACACACAACCCGGCGGCTAACACCATCTCGGGTGCAAGCGCGTGGTAGTCAACTGTTGGGTTGACCCAAGGAGTGGCGGCGTTGGATAACGCGGTGAGCACAGTAGTCAGCACGTGATTAGCCCTGGAAACCTGTGAGTACGCCTTGAACGGCTGGATCGATGATCTTGAACAGCAAGTTTGGCATCAAGCCAAACACGATGATTGCGATCAAGAGTGGCGTCCATGAAATCCACTCAAACTTATTGACGTCTTCGAGTGCATGAGAGTCACCGTGATCGCCATGACCATGAGCATCATGCGCTGATCCAGCGAACTCTGGTTTTGGCTCACCAAATGCGACACGTTGGAAGAGCCACAACAAGTAAGCCGCAGCAAACACAGTGCCGATTGCTGCAATCACCATGTAGACACGGAACAACGTCTCGTTGAGACCTGCCGCGGGGCTGTATGCCGACAAGATTGCGGGAAACTCGCCCCAGAAACCTGCAAGGCCTGGCAAGCCGAGCGATGCCATGCTGCACAAACCAAATATCCAACCGAGGCGTGGCATTTGCTTGAGTAGGCCACTCAGACGCTTGATCTCAAGTGTGTGATAACGCTCTTTAATACTGCCGGCAATAAAGAACAACATGCCGGTGATCAGACCGTGAGCGACCATTCCAAACATTGCGGCCGTCATACCAAAACTCGTGAGTGTCGAGATGCCAAGCATCACGAAGCCCATGTGTGCGACAGATGAAAATGCAATCAGGCGCTTCATGTCGGTTTGAGCCAAGCAACCGAGCGAGCCATAGATGATGCCCACAACTGCGAGACCACCGATGTATGGAGCCCAAGCTTTTGCTGCCTCGGGCAAGATTGGAATTGCGATACGCACGAAACCATATGTGCCCAACTTGAGCAAGATTGCGGCCAAGATGACCGAACCCTGTGTTGGTGCTTGGGTGTGAGCATCAGGCAACCAGGTGTGGAATGGAAACATCGGAACCTTGACGGCGAATCCAACAAACATTCCTGCGAAGATCCAAATCTGGACGTTGCGCGCGATTGCGCCACCGTTCTCAACCAAGAATGGGATCGAGAAACTCTCTGCGCCAGTTTTGAAGAACAGTGCAAGAAATGCAACAAGCATCAGCGCCGAACCAAACATGGTGTAGAGGAAAAACTTGAGCGATGCGTATTGACGATTTTCGCCACCCCAAACACCGATCATGAAGTACATCGGCAAGAGCACGAGCTCGAAGAACACGAAGAACAAGATGAGGTCTTGGGCGATAAATGTGCCGGCCATACCTGTTTGCAACACGAGCATCAAGATGAAGAACGCCTTTGGGTTACCTGGGTCTGGAACATGGTTGAGGCTGTAGATCACTACGAGCAAAGTGATCACCATTGACAAGATGTACAAAGGCAAGCTGATGCCGTCGAGACCGATGAGGTAACTGCTCTTGATGAGCGGAATCCATTCATGATCGGCAACGAACTGCATTGAGCCCGCTTTGTCGAAGTCAAACTT
>Ga0209596_1002516_pt1 | contig 15128 bp, 13 predicted proteins | sample M_130807_MF_Meta_FD_187314 | JGI IMG/M metagenome (GOLD analysis project Ga0209596, IMG submission 187314) | Freshwater microbial communities from Lake Montjoie, Canada to study carbon cycling - M_130807_MF_MetaG (SPAdes) (version 2) | ecosystem: Environmental > Aquatic > Freshwater > Lake... | reverse complement strand
CGGACAACCCCGACGCACGCGTCGCCACCGGCTACCTCACGCTCGGCATCTACGAATACAACAACCGCGATGCCGCCGGCCAGTGGATGAACATGCTCAACGACATCACCGACACGACCGCCGATGTCTTCATGGGCATGGGCGTGCAATGCGCGCGCTGCCACGACCACAAGTTCGATCCCATCTTGCAAAAGGACTACTTCCGCCTCCAGGCGTTCTTCGCGCCGGTGCGCCTGTTTCAGGAGGCCGAGGTCGCATCGCCGGAGCAGCGCAAGTCGTACGACAAGAAATATTCCGCGTGGGCCGCGAAGACCGCGCACATCCGCGAAAAAATCGCGCACATCGAGGATCCGATCCGCGCGCGTTCGGAAAAGGAGGCCGTGAAAAAATTCCCGCCGGAGACGCAGGCGCTCATCGCGAAGCCCGCTGCGGAACGCACACCGTACGAGCAGCAAATCGTGGATCTCGCGTGGCGGCAGGTGAGTTATGAATACCAGGACAAACGCTTCGACGCGCGCGTAAAGGAGCCCGCGAAAACCCGCCGCAACACGCTCCTCGCCGAGCTGAACAAATTCCGCACGGACAAACCCGAGCCGTTGCCGCGCGCGCCGATCGCCACGGACGTCGGCCCCACAGCATCGCCCGTAGTCATTCCAAAAAAGAAGGCGCTCGGCGAAATCGCGCCCGGCTTCCTCACCGTGCTCGACGAGGCCCCTGCAAAAATCGAGCCCCTGCAAAACAGCACGGGCCGCCGCAGCGCGCTCGCACGCTGGCTCACCCAGCCGGAGAATCCGCTCACCGCGCGCGTCATCGTGAACCGCGTGTGGCAATTCCACTTCGGCCACGGCCTCGCGGTGAATGCGAGCGACTTCGGCACGCTCGGCGAGAAGCCCTCGCACCCCGAACTGCTCGACTGGCTCGCGCAGTGGTTCGTGGAAAATGGCTGGAGTCTCAAGAAGCTCAACCGCCTCATCGTCACCAGCGCGACCTACATGCAGTCCGCGACGAATCCCATCGCCGCGCAGGCGAAGCTCGCCGATCCCGAGAACCGCCTGCTCTGGCACATCCCCACGCGCCGGCTCGATGCCGAGCAAATCCGCGACGCCGCGCTCACCGTCACCGGCGAGATCACATCCGCCGACGGCGGCCCCAGCGCGGAGCCAGACCGCCACGTCCGCAGCATCTACACGAAATTCCGCCGTAACAACCGCGACCCCGTGCTCGAAGTCTTCGACGAGCCGGATGGATTCCTGAGCATGTCACGACGCAACACCACAACCACACCCACGCAGTCGCTGCTCATGATGAACAGCAAGTGGACGATCGAACGTGCGAAGGCATTTGCCACGCGGCTGAAAAAGGAAAACTCCTCGGATGAAAGGGAGATCCTCACGGACGCATTCCGCCTCTGCCACGGTCACGATCCCAATGCCGCAATGCTCGATGCCGCACTCAAATTCCTCGACCAACAGGCGAAGGAGATCAGCGGCGGCTCCGGCGACTCGGATGCGGCGGCTTTCATCGCGGACAAGATGCAGACACGCGAAGGCCGCGCCGCGCAGCTCGTGCCGGAGTCGGGACAGGAGCGCCTCGTCGTCCCGCACGACACCGCATTTCCCCGCGGCGATTTCACCATCGAGGCGTTTGTGAATGTGAAGTCCGTCTATTCCACCGGCGCGGTCCGTACGATCGTCTCGAAGTGGGACGGCAACAAGGGCCACCCCGGCTGGTCGCTCGGCGTCACCGGCATGGGCTCGCGCAACAAGCCGCAGACCCTCGTGCTCCAGCTCTGCGGCGACAGGCCCAGCCGCACCGGCGATCCCGTCGAAGCCGTGTTCTCCGGCCTGCACATTGACATCGGCAAACCCTACTTCGTCGCCATCACCGTGGACCTCGACAACGCGACCGAGAAAGGCATTACCTTTTACGCGAAGGATCTCACGAACGACGACGAGCCCATGCAGTCCGTGCAGATCGCGCACACCGTCGCCAGCGGCATCGCGAACGAAACGCCGCTCGTCATCGGCGGAGTCGGCACGGGAAATTCGAGCCTCTTCGACGGACTCGTGGACGACGTGCGCCTCTCCGACACCGCGCTAAAAAACGAGGAACTGCTCTTCACCAGCCCCTCCCCCGGCGAGCACACGATGGGCTATTGGAAATTCGAGGCTGCGCCAAATCCGTACGCCGACAGCTCCGGCCACGGCCACGACATCACCGCCGAGAAGCAGAAGGGAAAAGTGAAAGACCCGCGGTTTGCCGCGCTAGTGGACTTCTGCCACATTCTTTTGAACTCGAACGAATTTCTCTACCTCGACTGAGCCATGGATAATTTCTCCTCATTTTGCGGACGCCGCGAACAGGCATTCACGCGTCGTGATTTCCTCGAGCGCGCCGGGGCCGGCTTCGGCGCACTCGCGCTGCTCGACTTGCTGAAAGACAGCGCGCTCGCAGCGCCGCAGTCCATCAATCCGCTCGCGCCGAAGAAGCCGCACTTCGCACCCAAGGCCAAGAGCGTGATTTTCCTCTTCATGGAGGGCGGGCCGTCGCACATGGACACGTTCGACCCGAAGCCGCTGCTCCACGAACTCGCGGGCAAGCCCATTCCGCCGAGCTTCGGCCGCGTGATCACCGCGATGGGTGAATTCGATTCACCCATCCTCGCCTCGAAACGCCAGTGGGCGCAGCACGGCAAGGGCGGCCTGTGGGTCAGCGACTGGCTCCCCCACATCGCCACGTGCGCCGACGACATCGCAGTCCTCCGCGGCTGCTGGGCCGACGGCATCAATCATTCCGCCGGCGTCTGCCAGATGAACACCGGCTCCATCCTCGCAGGCCGGCCTTCGCTCGGCGCGTGGACGAGCTACGGCCTCGGCAGTGAAAATCAGAACCTCCCCGCATTCGTCGTCATGCAGGACAACGCCTCATCCGTCGTGAACGGCCCGCGCAATTGGGGCGGCGGCTTCATGCCCGCCGTGTACCAGGGCACGCGCATCACCGCGAGCAGCGAGCCCATTCCAAACCTCAACACACCCGCCGGAATCAGCGACGCCCAGCAGCGCGGCAAGCTCGACTTTCTCAACACGCTCAACCGCGAGCACGCCGCCACGCGCCAGCTCCAGACCGAGCTCGACGCACGCATCGCCAGCTACGAACTCGCATTCCGAATGCAGGCCGAGGCACCCGAAGCCGTGGACATGGCGAAGGAAAGCGACGAGACGAAAAAGCTCTACGGCATTGATGCAAAGGAGACCTCCGAATTCGGAAAGATGTGCCTCCTCTCGCGCCGCCTCGTCGAACGCGGCGTTCGCTTCGTGCAGCTCTACAGCGGCGCAGGCAGCAAGTGGGACGCGCACACCAAGATCGAGGCAAACCACAGCAAGCTCTGCCACGCGACCGACAAACCGATCGCCGGCCTGCTCAAAGATCTCAAGAGCCACGGCCTGCTCGATTCCACGCTCGTCATCTGGGGCGGCGAATTCGGCCGCACGCCGCAGAGCGAAAAAGGCGACGGACGCGACCACAACCCCACCGGCTTCACGATGTGGATGGCCGGAGGCGGAGTGCGCGGCGGCCAGACCATCGGCAGCACCGACGAGGTCGGCCTCCACGCCGTCGAGCAGCGCATGCACGTCCACGACATCCACGCCACGATCCTCTGGCTCATGGGCCTCGATAACATGGATCTCGTTTACAAATACAAAGGCCGCCCCGAGCGCCCCACGCTGAACGAAGGCGGCCCTTACAAAAAAATCGCAGGCTGACCGCGGAGCGCCGCACATGGAGCGCCGCGCGTCCCCGCCAGCCACCCGTTCACATCCAGCAGGTCAAAAGTCACCGATCTGCTCCTTCGTCGGCTCGATCCTCACTCCCGGCGCGCAATGCGCCTGTGGAAAGAATCCGCTTGCCTTTCGCCTCCCATTCCTATTTCACCGCGCGCAGTGGTAAGGCTTCTCCCACAAATGAACTCCACGGCTCCACGGCTCCACGGCTCCACGGCTCCACGGCTCCACGGCTAATAGGCGGAGACGGTTCGGACGTAGCGCAGCCGCATCGCGGAACAACGGGGACGTTTTCTGGATTCATCGCAGCGTATCCTGCGGCGACTCACGGGCACGCCGGGATGACGGCAGGGCACGCGGCGATCACCGCAGCGCACCTTTGGGCCGTCGCCGGATACGGCCGGAGCTTCCCTCGCATACCCGTGAAGGATCGCAGGGTGCCCGTCAGCCATTCCAGCGCACGCTGGATTCATCAGGCCGCACCCGTACGCCTTCGCAGCGCACCCTTGGATGGTCCACGGGTATCCGTCGATCATCGCAGGGTGCCCGTGGAACGTCCGCGGGTGCCGTTTTGCCACCGCAGGATGCGGCCCGGACTTGGAAATGTGCGCCCAAGATACTCCGGCACTCCATTTTACGCTGAAAGCTCTCCAAACGAACAAACAAACCCAGAACCACAAATCACCATGGCAAAATCAGACTACATGCCCAATCAGGATGAGGGAAAGGCCAGCCTCTTCGTCCTCTTCCGCGACAACATCGGCGCGCAACTCGCCACACTCGGCATCCCAGCCGCCGATCCCGACATCGTCGAGCAGGCCGCCGATGCCTCCCGCTTCCGCGCCATCGTGGATTTCTGCGGAAACATGCAGAACGCCGCGCAAGCCTGGACCGCCGAGAAAAACTACGAGCGCGACGGCGGCGACACCACCCCCGCCGGCCAAGTCGTCCCCGCGCTGCCCGCCGGATTTCCCGCCGCCGTGCCTGCGGGCATCGTCACCCGCTTCCGCGCACTGGTGAAGCGCGTGAAGGCCGCGAAGAACTACAGCACCGCCATCGGCCAGGCCCTCGGCATCGAGGGCTCCGTGCAAGGTGCGCCCGATCTCACCACGCTTCAGGCCATCCTCACCCTCACGCTCAGTGGCAACGCCGTCCTCGTCGGCTGGGGCTGGCAGGGCAACAGTGCCTTCCTCGACTTGCTCGAAATCCAGGTGGATCGCGGCGACGGCAAAGGCTGGGGCTTCCTCACCTTCGACACCACGCCCAACTACACCGACACAACTCCACTCCCCGCCACGCTGGCCAAGTGGAAATACCGCGCCATCTACCGCGTCGGCGATGCACAGGTGGGCGCGTGGAGCAATGAGGTGAGCATCACCGTGGGCGGGTAAAGGCAAACTAACCAAGATCCAAACTAACCAATGAACTTCTATTACGCTGACTCAAGCAACCAGCCTATCGGCCCCGTCACGGTTGAGCAGCTCAATGCATTTTTCCAAAAGGGCGAGATTAACCTCGACACTTTTATCCTCGTAGAGGGGACAAGCGATTGGCAGGCATACCGCACCATCGCTCCGGTGAGCACTCCACCAGCTAGAACACCTGTTCCGGTGCAGGTTGTCCGAGCGCCTCAACTGGCTTCGCAACCTATCGCAGCAGACCGCGCCATCCAGAGATGTCCTTTTTGTGCAGAGGACATTTCTGCGGCAGCCAAGAAGTGCAAGCACTGTGGAGAGACCCTTGATGTAACTATGCGGGTCGCTGAAGAAGCGAGGCGAGGGCAGTCCAACCGACCCAACGTTTATATGAACGCTGGCGGTGGAGCAGCATCCGCAGCGGCATACGCACATTCCAGACCACGAGTCGTTGTTATCAGAAATCAAAAGAGTGGCATCTTTGCAGCTTTGCTGAACCTGCTTTTACCTGGCCTTGGCTACATGTATTGCGGGCGCGTCTTGCTCGGCATCCTCGCCTTTGTGGTAACCGTCGTAGTAGTAGCGGTCACCTTGGGGGTTGGCGCATTAGTCATGTATCCCATTCTCTTCATTGATGGTTTCTTGGCTGCGGGACGTGCCAACAACAACGTCATCACAATCGCCTGATATGAATTAACCGCCCCCCGTGGCCGTTCATCGTCAGTTGGAACGGAGTGATGGGAAATAGGGCGGACTGATAGGTGTGTCTGGACAGCCGCTTTTCACGGATGTGTTGCAGCGGAGGAGTGCTTATGTCCATTAGGAACAAGGGACTGAGACCTCTGCGAATTACATCCGCAGGGACGCGTGCGCTGTGAATGGCCCGCGAAACACGCGGAAGCCGCGAAATTTCCAGCGCATTTTCGTGCCTTTCGCGTGTATCGCGGGCAGGAAATCCAATGCGGTGATTTGCGCAGAGGTCTCAGACTGATAGTCGTGCTCTTTCAGGGCGGTGCAATACAAAGCAGTCCCACGCTTCAGCGTGCAAAGCCGCCCGGCGTCAGCCTATGGGCGACTCCGCCATCCGCGTGCACTTTCTCATCCGGCAGCCTTTGCGGGCTGAAGCCCTGCGACTACTTTGCTCCGCGTCCTTTGCGCCCTCGTAGATGGCGCAGATGGCGCAGATGGTGGCGACGGCGTTGCGCGCGCCGCTGCCGGGACGGCAGTCTGGCGCTTTTCGCGAATGGCGTTGCAGCGGCGGAGTGCTTGCGAAGCGCAGGAGTTCCGGCATCTTCGCGGGCATGAGCACGCTCGCCGAGATCGAAGCCGCCATCGAACAACTGCCGCCGGAGCAATGGGTGGAAATCCGCCGTTGGCTGGAAAGCCATGCACCAAAGGCCGCGTCCGCCCCGCGTGTGGATTGGACGGGAAGCCATGCGGTGACACGGCAACGCCGCGCCGAAACACGGCTCGACGCGGGGGTGGTGATGGAAGCCCTCGCGGCAGTGCGGGATTAACGGTGTCTTCCGGTGATTTTTGCCGACACCAGCTTCCTCCTTTCGCTGGAAGGAAACGACTCTAACAGCCCGGTGGCGACGGCCCATGCGAAGACATTGGGCGAGCCGGTGCGAGTCACGCCGCTGAACCGGCTGGAGTTTGAGAACGCCATCCGCCTGCTGCTTTTCCGCAGAATGCTGCCGGAAGCGTAAGCCGCCGCGACACTGGCCGCATTCGCCGGGGATGAGGAGACAGGGCGCATTGTGGAGATTGCATGCGACTGGACGGGGGTGATCCGCGAAGCGATGCGGCTGAGCCGGACAAGGGCGGCGCAGGAATGCCACCGGATGCTGGACATTCTGCACGTTGCTGGCGCGTTGAAATCGGGCGCGCCGGACTTTCTGAGTTTCGACGGGCGTCAACGCACACTCGCGGCGGCGGAGGGACTGACAGTCGGGCCGTGAAGCAGACGGACGAACACCGGTGAGCAGTCACACACTGACGAACGCGACGGAGCATCGCGTCCACACTCCTGCTTCACCTGCACCGTCCTGCCGGTCTTCGCGGCTTCGTAGATCGCGCAGATGACGGCGACGGCGACGGCGACGACGTTGCGCGCATCGCTGCCGGGGACGGCGGGCTGGCGCTTTTCGCGAATGGCGTTGCAGCGGCGGAGTGCTTGCGAAGCGCAGGAGTTTCGGCATCTTCGCGGGCATGAGCACGCTCGCCGAGATCGAAAATGCCGTGGAGACGCTGCCGCGTCCCGAACAGGAGACGCTGTGGCATCATTTGTCGCAGCGCCTTTTTGCGCCTGCGGGCGTAGCGGAGCCACGGCAGGTGGCACCGAATCTGTGGACGGGAGCGCGTGAGCGGTTGCGGCGGATTTGGGGCGACCAGGTCCTCAGTGAGGGCGAGGTCGCCGCGATGCGCGACGATGAGGACGGCGAGTGAAGGCATTCCCGGACACAAGCTTTCTCTGCGCACTCTACCGGCAGCAGGTGAATTCCGATCTTGCGCTGGCGTTCATGGAGGCACGCGGCGAACCGCTGCCGGTTTCGGCGCTGGTGCGGTTTGAGTTCGTCCACGGCATCCGGAGGGAGGTCTTCCGCAATGCGCAGGATCGCGGTGCGGGGCTGACACTCAGTGTGGCCTCGGGAGTCCTGCACGCCTTCGATGAGGATTTCCGTCTCGGCCGGCTCGTCGCGGTGGAGATGGATCTCGCCGCCGTGATGCACCGCGCCGGGGAACTCAGCGAGCGCCACGCCATTGCCAAAGGGCATCGCGCCTTTGACACGCTCCACGTCGCGACTGCGCTCACACTCGGCTTCGGTGAATTGCTCACATTCGACAGGCAGCAGGGTTCCCTCGCGGAAGCGGAAGGCATGGATGTCCCGCTGGCCAGCCTGTGAAACGGCACGAGCTTTGGATGAGCGCATAGTTTGCGCGCACGCTACTTCTGCGCCTCTCGCAGGCGCGGGTCGGTGAGGTCGAGGCGGTAGAGGATCTGGTTATAGTCGTAAAGCGGCGTGCGCGATTCGCGGCCGGAGAAGGTGTGGCTGTAGGTGCCCTCGAAGTAGATCGTGCGCCCGCCGTCCTCGTCGAAGAACGCGTGCTGTGCGAGATTGTAGAACGAGTATCTGTCGTGCGTGACGATCTTCACCGCGCGCTTCCACGGGCCGGTCGGCGACTCGCTCTCCGCATACCACACCTCGCCGAGGAAGGACGGCTTGCCGAACTGCTGCACGGCGATGAGCACCCATCGCTTGCGGAATTCATTCCAGCACACGCTTCCTCTGCGTCTCCGCGTCTCTGCGTTTCAAAAATGTGGAACGCTGCTTCAGAGTTTTTCAACGATGCGCGCCACGTTCACGTGCTGCTCGACGAGGCTCTGGATGCGCTGGATTTTTTCGTTGTCTCCGGGGAGCGTCTTCACGGTCATCGAGTGCAGCGTGCTGGCGATGCTGTAGCTGTCGAGCGGCGAGGTGATGACGGGGATATCGCTTTCGTGAAGCAGCTTCATCACGCTCTCGTGCGGCTGGTGGCCGGAACTCAGCACAAGGCCGCAGATTCCGCGCGGATGCCTGCCGGTGTGCGAGAGCGCGGCGAGCACCACGTCGTCGCGATCACCGGGCGTGATGAGCAGCGTCCCAGTGCGGAAAAGCGTGAGCAGGTGGCCCGTGGCCATGTCGCCGATGAGCATGTGCCGCACGAGGCGGCGCGAGCTGGTGCGCGCATTGATGAACTCGCCCTTCACCGCCTTGCACACCTGCCCGAGCGTCGGCTGGCCGAGCAGCGGGTCGGCGGGAATGGCGCCGAGCAGCTCGATGCCGAGGCGCTCGAATCCGCGACGTGCGAAATCAACGACGTGATCATATTTTTCGGGGTGTACCTTGTTCATGATCACGCCGATGACCTCGACGCCCTGCTCCGTGAAAAGCGCGCGGTTCAGCGCGATCTCATCAATCGGCCGGCCGATGCCGCCCTGTGTGACGAGGATCGCCTTGCTGCCGAGCAGATGCGCGACGCGCGCATTCGAGAGATCGAAGACGGAGCCGACACCCGCGTGACCCGTGCCCTCGATGATCACGAAGTCCTTCTCCCACGCAGCGCGGTCGAACGAATTCTGGATGCGCCGCACGAGGATGTCGGTGTTCGCCTGCTGAATGAATTTGCGCGTGAAGTCCGGCTCGACCGCGATGGGGCTGATGGCGTCGAGCGGCGAGCCAATGCCGTAGGTCTGGTCAATGAGCACCGTGTCTTCGTCAATCTTATGCCCGTCCACTTCCACGAAACGCTGGCCGACGGGCTTGATGAATCCGATGCGGCCTTCCGTCTTGCGCAGCGCGCCGAAGATCCCGAGCGAGATCGTCGTCTTGCCGTCGTTCTGCTGCGTGGCGGCGATGAAGAGCCGCTTGGTGATCCGGTTCATCGTCCGACTCCTCAGCCCGCGACGCGCTCGGGATAAAGCTCACGATATTGAATCGCAAGCAGGCCGGCGGTCGCGGCCACGCCGAGGATTTCGTCATCCGTCGCTCCGCGCGAAAGATCCACGCAAGGCCGCGAGAGGCCGAGCAGGAACTGGCCATACACGTCCGCGCCCGCGAGGTGCTTCACGAGTTTCGATGCAATGTTTGCGCTGTTGAGGTCAGGGAAAATGAGGACATTCGCCTTGCCTGCGACGAGGCTGTCGTGGGCCTTGATCGCGGCGAGGCCGGGCACGATCGCGGTGTCCGCCTGCATCTCCCCATCAATCTCCATCTCCAGCCCCGCTTCGTGCGCTCGCTGTCTCGCGAGCGCGGTGGCGGCGGCCATTTTTTGCACCGCAGGAATCTGCGAGGCGCCCTTGTTCGAGAAGCTGAGGAATGCGACGCGCGGCTTGTTGCCCGTGAGCTGCCGGCAGATCTTGCCGGTCTCGATCGCGATATTCGCGAGCTGATCCACAGTGGGCTCGGGGATGACCGCGCAGTCCGCAAAGAAAATCACGCCGCGCTCGCCGTAGCGCTTGTTGCTCAGGTCGAGCATCTGGCAGCTCGAAATCGTCGAGATGCCCGGCAGCGGCTGAATGAGCTGGATGAGCGGACGCAGCGTGCTCGCGGGCGTCAAGCCCGCACCCACAACGAGCGCGTCCACGAGGTTGTACTGCACCATCATCGCGGCAAAATAGTTCGGCTGCGAAAGGATCTCGCGCGCCTGCTTCGATCCCATGTCGCGGTAGCGCTTCAGCTTTTCGAGCCGTGGGATGAAGGCCTCCAATTCCGAAGACTTCGCGGGATCCACGATGCCGATGTGATCGAGATTCACCCTCGCCGATTTCGCCACCTTTTCGACGACGTCGCGCTGCCCGAGCAGCACCGGCGTGCCGAGCCCGAGCTTCGCAAAGCGGCCAGCGGCACGCACGACCGCGGGCTCCGTTCCTTCCGGAAAAACAACCCGTTTCGGGTGTCGTTTCAGATTTTCATAAACCGTCTCGATAAACCGCAACATGGCGCGGACTTTCGTGCCCGGCGCCCAGCGTGACGAGTGAATTTTGTGTGGCTTTTTCTGCCGCGCCGAGCGCCAACATCCGCGGTGCCCGCAAACATTTTCGCATCGCTCGCCGACTACCACACGCACACGCCGCTCTGCCGCCACGCGGAAGGCTGGCCCGTGGACTACGCGCGCGTGGCCGTGGAGCGCGGGCTCGGCGAACTCGGCTTCGCGGATCACAATCCGATGCCGGAGCAGTTCGACGACTGGCGGATGCTGCGCGACGAACTGCCGCGCTACATCGAGGCCGTGGAGGAGGCTCGCGCGCTATTTCCGCAGCTCAACATCAAGCTCGGGCTCGAGTGTGATTTCATCCCCGGCCATGAGTGGTGGATCGAGGAACTCGCAGGCATGGCGGACTGGGACTACCTCATCGGCAGCGTGCATTACCTGCGGCAGGGCTGGGAGGTGGACCACCCGCAATACATCGCGCGGCACAAGGGCCACGCGGAGGAAATCTGGCGCGACTACTGGGACCTCTACGTGCAGTGCATCCGCAGCGGGCTCTTCGATTTTGTCGCGCATCCGGACTTGCCGAAAAAATTTGGCATCACGCCGCCGGGCGATCTGCGCCGGTACTACAATCCCGCGGTTGTCGCGCTCGCCGAGACAGGCACGCCATTCGAGATCAACACCGCAGGCCTGCGCCGCGACTGCCGCGAGATGTATCCCGCACGCGGCTTCGTCGAACTCGCACACGCCGCGGGCGTGCCGCTGCTGATCAGTTCCGACGCACACACGCCCGGCGATGTCGGCGCAAATTTCGAGGAGGCCGCCTTGCTCGCGAAGGATTGCGGCTACACGCACACGCTGCGGTTTGCGAAGCGCAAGTCGTCGTCCGTGCCGCTCGCATGAGGCTCGTCGCACGGAAATTCACGTTCGAGTTCCCGCGCCCGGCGCTCGTGATGGGCATCGTGAATCTCGTCGCGGATTCGTTTTCCGGCGACGGCATCACGGAGATTGACGCCGCGCTCGCACACGCACGCGAACTCGTCGCCCAGGGCGCAGACATCGTGGACATCGGCGCGGAGAGCGCGCGTACGAACCGCAGCGCGATCTCGCCTGAAGAGGAAGCGGCGCAGCTCGTGCGGTTCATCGAGCGCTGGGATGAGATCCAAAATCCAAAATCCAAAATCCAAAATCCGATCCTCTCTCTCAACACTTGGCGGCCCGAAGTCGCGCGCGTCGCGCTCGCAGCGGGCGGGGACATGCTCAACGACATCGGCGGACTGCCGACGGATGAGAACGCGCGCATCTGCGCGGAGACTGGCGCGGCGCTGCTGATCATGCACACCGTCGGCACGCCGAAGGTCCCGCACACGCACGTCGGCTATGCCGACGTGATGCGCAGCCTCGACGATTTCTTCGCGGAGAAAATCGCGCTCGCCGAAAGCGCCGGAGTCCCGCGCGATGCGATCGTGCTCGACCCAGGGATCGATTTTGCAAAACAGCGCGACGAGAACCTGCGCATCTTCCGCGAGCTGGATCGCCTTCACCACTTCGAGCGCCCGATCCTCCTGCCCGTCTCGCGCAAGACGGTGATCGGTGAAGTGCTCGGCCTCCCACCCGCGGAGCGTGACGCAGGCACCGTCGCGTGCATCACCTCGGGCTTCCTGCGCGGGGCGCAGATTTTCCGCGTCCACAATGTGCGCGCCGCCGTGCAGTCGCTGCGGATGCTCGAAGCGGTGGAAAATCAAAGCGCCGCTGATCCAAAGATCAGCGGCGCTTGAAATGACTTTGCCAGTCGGCAGCTATCAGAGCTGGCGGCAGAACTCCTCGAAACGGTCGAGGCCCTTCTTGATGATGTCGAGGCTCGTCGCGTAGCTCAGGCGCACGGTGCGGTCGTCGCCAAATGCAACGCCCGGCACGACTGCGACGTGATGCTTGCTCAGCAGGCGATCCGCGAAGTTCGTCGAACTGAGGCCGAGTCCGCTGATGTTCGCGAGCACGTAGAACGCGCCCTGCGGCACGACGACGCTCACGCGGTTGATCTTCTGGAGACGGTCCACCATGTACTGGCGGCGGATGTCGAATTCGTCGCGCATGTCCGACACGGGCTGCTGGTCGCCCTTGAGCGCGGCGAGCGCGCCCTTTTGCGCGAAGCTCGTGCAGCCGCTCGTCGAGTGGCTCTGGATGGCGTCAATCGCCTTCGCGATTTGCTCCGGCGCGCCGAGGTAGCCGATCCGCCAGCCGGTCATCGCGTAACTCTTGCTGAAGCCGTTAATCGTGATCGTGAGGTTGTAGAGCTCCTTGCTCAGGGACGCGATGGAGACGTGCTTCACGTCGTCGTAGGTGAGTTTCTCGTAGATTTCATCGCTGAGGATCAGGATGTCTTCGCCGAGCGCGACGTCACCGATGGCGCGCAGTTCGTCCTCGGTGTACACCGCGCCGGTCGGGTTGCCGGGCGAATTGATGATGACCATCTTCGTGCGGGGCGACATGGCGTCCTCGAATTCTTCCGCGGTCATCTTCCAGCCGTTCGATTCCTTCGTGGAGACGATCACCGGCTCTCCGCCCGCGAGGCGCACCATCTCGGGATAGCTCAGCCAATACGGAGCGGGGATGATCACTTCATCGCCAGGGCCGACGCACGCGAGGATCGCGTTCAGGCACGAGTGCTTCGCGCCGTTGCTCACGACAATCTGGTTCGCTGAATATTCGATGTGATTGTCCGCCTTGAACTTCTCGCTGATCGCCTGGCGCAGCTCGGGGATGCCGCTCGACGGCGTGTATTTTGTGAAGCCTGCGGTGAGCGCGGCGGCGCACGCCTGCTTGATGTGGTCGGGCGTGTCGAAGTCAGGCTCCCCTGCTCCGAAGCTGCACACATCAATGCCCTCGGCGCGCATCGCCTTGGCTTTGCTGTCGATGGACAGCGTGAGTGACGGAGTGAGGATGGTGGCGCGTTCGGCGAGTTCCATGGTTTGTGTTTTCAGTTTGTCGGGTTTCGTTTGAGGTTGGTCGGCCTGCTACTGCGCAAGCCAGTTCTCGATCAGGGTTCGGAAATTATTCTCCTGGATGCGGATGATGCCCATCTCGCGCTGTGCATTCTCCGGCGCGTCCGAGGCGTGCGCGGCGTTGACCATGATGGTCTGGCCAAATTCCTTGCGAATCGTGCCGACGGGAGCCTTCGACGGATCGGTCGGCCCGAGGACCTCGCGGATTTTCCTCACCGCGTCCTCGCCCTGATAGACGAGCGCGAGGCACTTCTCGGTGCCGGGCTGGCTGCGCAGGTCAGCGGGGCACTCGCTCGGACGGCGTCCGCTCATGAATGCCACGATGTCCTCCCAATTTTCGCGGCCCATCTGCGGCCCGAGCAGGTCGCCCAGCGCGGCCTTCGTCTCCGGGGAAAAGGTGATCTCAAACTGCGGTTCGAGCGCCTTCGCGGCGATGTCGGCGGCGCGGCCACGCAGCTTGTCCTGAAGCACGGCGAGCACGGGGCCATAGAATTCCTCGGCCTGCGCGACGCTCATGTGCAGCACATTGCACGCGACGATGTACAGGCCCGTGCGGCTGAACGTGTCAATCACGCCGCCGGGTCGTGCATTCGGAAAACGGAAGTTGTCCGGCTTGATGAGCACGAGCGTCTTCTGGACGTTCGCGGTCGGCGGAAATTCGATCGCCTTGTCCAGCACGCCACCATCGGAGTCGGAATACTGCGCCCAAAGCTTGAGGTCCGCACGCGCGCTCGCGGCATCCGGTGCGGTGAGCACCGCCGGCTCGAAGTAAACCACGCGCCCGTCCTTGTCCGTGATGAAGTCGCCGAACGTGTCGCGAATCGTCTCGCCCGACGTGCGCTCATTCAGGATGTGCCCCACGCCCTCGCGCAGCTTCTTCACCGCGTCCTCGCCGCGGAACACGAGCATGAGCACCCGGCGTTTCGTGCCGGATTCCTTCTCGGAAAAATGCCTGCGCACATATTTCTGAATCGCCTCCTGCGCCGCGCGATGCGCCGGCTCGGTGTCAGTCACCATCCCTGCGGCATATTTTTCGACCAGCTCCGCGCCCGGTGAAAACATGCGCGCCGCCACGAGCTCGAGGCCGGTGCGGGAAAGAAGACGCGAGACAATGCCGCCGGTCCTCGATTTGCGAATCGAGTAAGGCGTGAGAAGGACGTAGGAAAGTTCGACAGCCATGATGACTAAAAAGCCCACGTTGCCCGCTGAAATCGCTCAGCATTCAACGTAGGCTGCGTGTGTTGTTAATTTGGTTCAGCTTGCGGGGCGGCGACACTAGAGGGCCACCGCAGAGCGTCAACGAAATTTTCCAAACAACGCGCTCACCCGAATTGACTCAAATGAAATGACACCGGGGAAGGAATCGGAGTGTGGCTGCAATTGATACGTTGCCTCACGACTGATGACACCGGGGGCGATGTCATCAACCATGAGCCAGAACACCACGCGGGAAG
>Ga0209596_1002515_pt1 | contig 15134 bp, 18 predicted proteins | sample M_130807_MF_Meta_FD_187314 | JGI IMG/M metagenome (GOLD analysis project Ga0209596, IMG submission 187314) | Freshwater microbial communities from Lake Montjoie, Canada to study carbon cycling - M_130807_MF_MetaG (SPAdes) (version 2) | ecosystem: Environmental > Aquatic > Freshwater > Lake... | reverse complement strand
CTCAGTTAACTCAGGACGCCCACCCCGTACTGGTGGCTGCGAAGATGTAAGCGTGGACTTCTTTGAGCTTTCAGCTACATCAAATGAGAGCATCTCAATCGTTGGGCTCACAGATTTTAAATCAGCTGTAATTGAATTAGGTCTGACAGTAATAATCGGAGTTCCATGAGAAATCTTAGAGTGAACAGTTGTTGAGCCACCAAAGATCATCTGAGTAGCGGTTATATCGGCGGCCACATCAACGGCATCGGTAATTATTCCTGAGCCACTTTTAACTGCAGTACGACCAGCAAGCTCTTTGCCAAATGCATGTGATGCGATTAAAACTGCCGCTGGATTTTTTTGTGCGATTATCTGAGTCAGGACATCGGCAGCTGCGCCAACGCCATGTTCTGCAAAACTATCTGATTCGACAACTAAGACTGTGCTTATTGGGCCCTGCACAAGGGCTGCGGCATAGGCGGCGCCTTGACCAGTTGGTGCGAGCACAACTGCGCTGACATCGCCGATACGTGCAGCGGCAGTGGCAAGTTCGGCAGTTGTTTTAGTGTTTTTTCCACCAATAAAATCGGCGAGAATTAATACGCAACTCATATTAACTTTTTTTCCATAAGAAACGTGACAAGCTGATCGCCGCCGCCGCCATCATCTGTAATCTTTACGCCAGCTGCACGCGCTGGTCGTGGTGCTGCATCAACGACTACTGACCAAGCGTTCTCAATTGAGATACCAACTGCAGATAAATCCAAAACCTCAATAGTTTTCTTCTTCGCCGCCATAATGCCTTTAAAAGATGGATAACGGGGCTCATTAATCTTTTCTACAACTGAAATAACTACTGGAAATTGCCCAAACATTTCATCGACTCCGGCCTCAGTCACGCGAGTAATGACAACCTTCTTGGCGGCGGGATCAACCGTGACCGCCGATGCGAAGGTTAGTTGAGCACAATTGAGACGCTCTGCAATCATGGCCGGCACAACACTCATACGGGCATCCGTTGATTCGGTCCCACAAATCACTACGTCAAACTCGCCCTTAGAGATAACGCTGGCTAATACCTTTGATGTTGTCAGTGCATCTGCCCCAGCAAGCTTTGGATCACTAATTAAAATCGCATTATTTGCACCCATTGACAGTGCTTTTCGTACCGCCTCAGTTGCACGCTCTGGACCCATTGAAATCACAGTGACGGTATTAGCTGCGCCCTCTTCATTTCCACCATGTGCTTCAGCGATGCGCAGCCCCTCTTCAACTGCATACTCATCGAGATCATTGAGAACTGCATCGACATTTGTGCGATCGAGCAGACCGTTGACCATCTTTTTTTCAGCCCATGAGTCTGGGACCTGTTTGATGCAGATGGCGATCTTCATACCCCTTATGTTACTGGTGAGTAACCAAAATCTCTACTCGTGCATGGGGATTTCACCGTAGATTTGCCAACACGTAACCTCAACTTCGACTTGAGTGTTTTCATGGAGTCGACCCTTAACGCCATGATGCTTCGAATCGCCTTGGTGACTGAATCCTTTCTACCCCAAGTAAATGGTGTCACTAACTCAGTCCTTCGAATCCTAGAGGGCTTTGCCCGTGATGGTCATGAAGCTCTCGTAATCGCACCTGAGAGTAGTGAAGGCCCAACTGAGTATGCGGGCTTTCGCGTTAAGCGCGTTCCAAGTCTTTCGATGAAGGGTCTTGTCCCCGTTGGCTTTCCGCAGCGCACACTTGAGCCACTCATAGATGGCTTTGCTCCAGATCTCATTCATTTAGCATCACCGATTTTTCTTGGCAACTACGTCACTAAAATCGCAAAGAGTTTGGAGATTCCTACCCTGTCGGTGTATCAAACCGATATCGCTGGCTTCGCTAGACATTACGGGATGAGTATTGCCCATAGCGGACTTAAGAAATGGGTTGCAAGAATTCACTCACAGACTAATCGAACACTTGCTCCATCGAAATGGTCCTGTTTAGATCTGGAGAAATCCGGCGTACCAGATGTCCACTTATGGCAACGTGGTGTCGATAGCGTTAAGTTCGCACCAGCAAAGCGAGATGAGATATTGAGAAGCCAGCTACTTGGAGTTCGCAGTGATCGAAAGATTATTGGTTACGTTGGCCGTCTAGCAAATGAAAAACGCATTGAAGATCTATTAGTTCTAGATCAACGAGATGATATTCAATTAGTCATAATTGGTGAAGGTCCGGCTCGGGCAAAGTTAGAACGTGTATTAAATAATGCACGCTTTGTTGGATATCAAAGCGCTGAGAATCTTGCTCGCTACTATGCCTCCTTGGATATCTTTGTTCATACTGGACAACATGAAACTTTCTGTCAGTCGATTCAAGAGGCATTGGCATCTGGCGTGCCGGTAATTGCACCAAAATTTGGCGGGCCAACTGATTTAGTCAAGCATGGTTGGACGGGCTACTTAATTGATACGGCAGATGGCCAATCTTTAAGCAATAGCGTCAACATGATTCTTTCAAATCAAGATGCACCGCTCATGTCAGCTAGAGCCAGAGAGTCTGTAATCGAGCGCACATGGCCACTGGTGCATAAGCAGCTTATTAATCATTATTACGAGGTTCTCGAAGAGTCATCTAACCTGGTAGAAAGAGAGAACGTGGCATGAAAATTCTTCATATCGCCAACTTTTACGGACCTAAATCAGGTGGTATTCGTACAACTCTGCACGAACTTGGAGCCGGCTACATCGCTAAAGGCCATGAGTTCACTTATATCGTTCCAGGCACCGGTCTCTACTGTGAAGATACTCCAGATGGCCGCAAAATTACCGTTCCATCTTTTGAGCTTCCATTAAGTGGTGGTTATCGAATAATCCGTAACAATAACTATATTAAGAAACTCATAATTACTCTGGCACCCGATGTCTTAGAGGTTTCAGATCGCTTTACACTCACAGGTATTGGTGAATGGGCCAGCAAGCGAAAGATTAAGACGGTCGTGTTTAGCCACGAGACACTAGTGGGATTAGCTGCGCACTATTTTGCATTCTCTATTACACCACTGATTGATTGGCATAACCGCCGTCTGGCTAAGCGTTTTAACTACGTTATTGCCACAACTAACTTTGCTGCCCGTGAGTTTGAGAAGCTTAAGATTGAAAACCTGGTTCGTGTTCCTCTTGGAGTTGACCTAGAGAAATTCAGTCCTTCACGCCGAGATGAAGAGTTAAGAGCTCAGTTACTTAAGGGCAGCGAAATCTTGCTCGTTCACTGCGGTCGCATGTCGCGTGAGAAACATCCCGCTCGCTCTCTTGAGACTCTTAAACTCCTTATTGAACGAGGAGTAGATGCACGCCTCGTCTATGTTGGTATCGGGCCGCTCTTTAAGAAACTTCGGCAGGAGGCTAAGGACTTACCCGTTACCTTCCTTGGTTACATCGCCGATCGCGAACGGTTGGCAGATATTCTCGCCTCGGCAGATGTCTCACTCGCCCCAGGCCCGATTGAAACTTTTTGCTTGGCTGCCCTTGAATCACTTGCATCGGGCACTCCAGTTGTTGCTTCAAGTACTAGCGCTGTTGGGGAGTTTTTACTGCTAAACGGTGAGTTTCCAGTCGGGGCAATTGCAAACAATAATCCAAGATCCTTTGCTGATTCAATTCAAGAAGTAATTGCGATGAGAGTGAGTAATCGACGTCTCTCGGCGGCATGTCAGCACCAGGCAGAGAATTTTCCTTGGAGCTCAACAATCTCTTTGATGCTGAGTCTGCATGGTGATCTACCTAAGAGACCAACGAGTCGACTACGGGCGGCGTAAATGAAGCGATTAGCCACATTTGTAATTCTCGGAGATAGCGCAGCCGCAGGCACAGGCGATGCCGACAAAAACGGTGCACTACGCGGGTGGAGTTATTACTTAGCTACGCACTTTAATCAACCACTCGTCTATGCCAATCTCTCACGTCCAGGCGCCCAATCTGCTGAAGTCTTTATAGATCAACTTCCCAAGGCGCTAGTTCTTGAGCCAACATTGACTGCAGTGATAGTTGGTGGAAATGATGCGCTAAGAAATGGTTTTAATCCAGATGTTCTTCGTCAGAATCTGCGTCAAACTCTTAAACAACTCCGTGAAATCGGTTCAGAGATAGTCCTTTTGCAGCTCCATGAGCCGACGAAGATCGCTCCATTACCGAAGACTTTGGGAAAAATTCTCAATCGCCGCATTAATTCAGTAAATACCGTCATCCGTGCAGTTGGCGCCGAATTTGGTGCACACATTTTGGCAGTGCGCGATATTCCAGGTATTTACGATAGAAATCGCTGGCATGTAGATCGAATGCATCCCTCAAAGTTGGGACATCAGATATTGGCACAGTATTTCCGTGAGATCCTCACCCCACGTTGGGATATATCTCCTGTGACAATTGATCCTGTAACTCAGCGCGCACGCAAAGACTCTCTCCTTTGGATGCTACGTCATGCAACCCCTTGGTTTCTTAAGCGAAGCGTCGATCTATTGCCCGCTGCACTTCTTCTAGTTATGGGCGAATATATAAAGATTTTGACTAGGCGCGATCGCAATGCCCAGGCAGTGTTGTACTTCCCTGAGTTTGTAAATCATCGCGAAGCTGGAATAGCCCAGGTCTATGAGGAGCGAGTATCGTAATTCGCAATTAAGTCAACACCTAGGCAAGTACCGCACTCTTTTGACTGCAGCTCCCAGAATAGAACACCCAAGTTTGGTTTATTTAACGTACTAGGTAGTAAGTGGTGTCTACAAGTAATATTTCACAATTATGTTAGCAATCATCGCACCTGGTCAGGGTTCACAAACCCCCGGAATGCTCACGGCATGGATTGCAGATCCAGCATTAGAAAAACTCTTAGCCCAATGGTCAAGTGATATTGATTTAGATCTCGTGCGACTTGGAACAACTGCCGATGCCGATGAGATAAAAGATACGGCTAATGCCCAACCTCTTATTGTTGCAACATCATTACTTGCCGCACATGCTCTTGAGATTAAAAACTTTGCCGTTGCCTCTGGGCACTCAGTGGGTGAGCTTGCAGCGGCTGCACTCTGTGGTGCGATAAGTAATCGTGATGCGTTGATGTTGGTGCGTGCCCGTGGAATCGAAATGGCTAAGGCGGCAGCACAATCTCCTGCTGGAATGTCGGCAATCCTTGGCGGGGAGCGTAGTGAAGTTCTTGCCGCGATTAAATCCTTAGGCCTAGTTGCCGCCAATGAAAACGGTGGCGGACAGATTGTGGCCGCTGGAGATTTAAGGGCTCTTACAACTCTTGCGACTAATCCTCCCGCCGGCGCCCGGGTGAGGGCTCTACCGGTAGCTGGTGCATTTCATACCTCTTATATGTCATCGGCGATAACTCCACTTGCCGCATTAGCTGCGAGTATCGCTACGAGCAGGCCTTCACTCCCCTTTATCTCCAACAAAGATGGTGTGGCAGTAAGTGATGGCAACGACATCGTGGCACGAATCGTTAATCAGATTGCCAACCCCGTGCGCTGGGATCTGTGCATGGAAGGCTTAAAAACAATGGGTGTTACTGGTGTGATTGAATTAGCGCCAGCCGGAACTCTAGTTGGCTTACTCAAGCGCGCAGCACCGGAAATCGAGAGCTTCGCACTCAAGAGTGCAAGTGATGTAGATGCTGCACGCGAGTTCGCAGAAAGGCACCGATGAGCATAAAACTTCCCCCCGTGGGAAATAGCCAAATTCTCTCTGTTGGTTCGTACCGCCCTAAGCGCCTTGTTCCAAATAGCGAAATCGTAGATCGCATCGAATCAAGTGATGAGTGGATTGTCCAGCGCACTGGAATTCAAAGCCGTCGCTTTGCAGGAACCGATGAAACCGTAATCTCAATGGCCCAAGCGGCCTGTGAATCAGCGCTCAATCGTGCCAAGTTAACGATGGCCGATATCGATACTTTAATTTTGGCAACAATTTCTTATCCATTCCAAGCCCCTAGTGCTGCCACTGAGTTAATAAATGTTTTAGGTAATCCAAAGGCCGCAGCATTTGATATTAGTGCAGCGTGTGCTGGTTTTTGTTATGGAGTTGCAATGGCAAGTGATTTAGTCCGCGCAGGAACATCTAAAAATGTCTTAGTTGTAGGTGTTGAAAAACTCTCAGATTTTACAGATCCTGATGATCGCGCAACTGCATTTATCTTTGGTGATGGAGCTGGCGCTGTAATTGTCGGGGCGAGTAAAGAGGCGCTTATTGGTCCATCCGTTTGGGGCTCGGATGCTGATTCACGTGATGCAATAATTTTAACTCCTGCATATACCGAGTTTAGAAATGCACCAGATAAAGGTGTCGCCCAACTTGGTTGGCCAAATATTTCACAACAAGGTCAGACCGTTTATCGTTGGGCAGTTTTTACGGTGAGTAAAGTTGGAATCAAAGCGCTGGAGGCGGCAGGTATAGGTTCCGATGAGCTCGGTGCATTTATTCCCCATCAAGCAAATATGCGCATCATTGAATCAATGGCTAAAGAGATTAATATTCCTGCACACGTTGTGGTTGCCGACGATATTCGTGTTAATGGAAATACATCGGCTGCATCGATTCCACTTGCCATGGATGTCTTACTGGAGGCACATCCCGAACTTCACGGCACACTTGCGCTCTTGATCGGCTATGGCGCAGGCCTTGTCTATGCCGCTCAAGTAGTGCAATTACCCCCCAAACCTTGAGATTTACGCCACTTACGCGCGCTGATACTCGTAAGTAAGTGTTTTTTCCTAGACAATAACAACCTATTCATGACAGTAACTAAACCAGCTAACGGATGGATTAAATAAAATGGCACTTGCACAAGCAGACGTATTAGCAGGATTAAAAGAGATCGTTGAAGAAGTAGCTGGAATTCCTGCTGCATCGATCGAAATGGGCAAGAACTTCACCGAGGATTTAGAGGTTGACTCACTAAGTATGGTTGAAGTTGTTGTTGCTGCAGAAGAGCGCTTTGGTGTGAAGATTCCTGATGAGGCAGTAACAGATCTCATCACTGTTGGCGATGCCGTCAACTTCATCGTCAATGCAGCTAAGTAGTAAGTAGAGGCTTTTCTAATGTCTGCCCGTCGTGTAGTTGTCACCGGTCTTGGTGCAACTACACCTCTTGGCGGTGATGTTGGCACAACATGGTCGGCGCTTTTAGCTGGTACCAGTGGAGTTCGATTACTGACTGAGGATTGGGCACAAACAATTCCTGTGCACTTTGCCGCACGAGTGGCCGTTGAGCCAAGTGAGCAGATAGAGCGCGTAGAGATGCGTCGCTTAGATAGATCTGAGCAGTTTGCCGTTATCGCTTCGCGCGAGGCGTGGAGAGATGCGGGATCACCTGAAATGGATAAGGAGCGCTTAGGTGTTGTTATCGCTTCGGGTATTGGTGGAGTAACAACGATGCTCGATCAGTATGACATCTTGCACGAAAAAGGTGCACGCCTTGTTAGCCCTCACACTGTTCCAATGTTGATGCCCAATGGTCCTGCAGCAAATGTGGGTCTAGAACTGCAAGCAAAGGCTGGCGTTCATACCCCGGTGAGTGCATGTGCATCAGGGGCTGAAGCAATTGGCTATGCGCTCGAGATGATTCGAAATAATCGTGCAGATGTTGTCGTTAGCGGTGGCGTTGAAGCTGCGATTCACCCAATGCCAATGGCGGGCTTTGCCGCAATGAAGGCGCTGTCGACTCGAAACGATGATCCAGCCCGCGCATCTCGTCCATATGATCTAAACCGTGATGGCTTTGTCTTGGGCGAAGGCGGAGGAGTTCTAGTTCTTGAGGAGTATGAACATGCACGCGCACGTGGTGCCAGAATTTACTGTGAAATTGTTGGACAAGGCTTAACTTCTGATGGCTATCACATCGCAGCCCCTGATCCAGATGGCGCAGGTGTACAGCGCGCACTTAAATTTGCTCTTCGTGATGCTGGCTTAACAACGAAAGACATCGTCCACTTAAATGCTCATGCAACGTCAACGCCGGCCGGAGATATCGCGGAAGCACATGCTTTACGCGCAGCCCTTGGCGCCGATGCCGATCACGTTGCAGTCTCTGCTACAAAATCTATGACGGGCCACTTATTAGGTGGGGCTGGCGCAATTGAATCTATCTTTATCGTTAAAGCACTGCACGATCGTCTTGCTCCTCCAACTATTAATATCGATGATTTGGATCCTGCCGTTACTGTTGATGTCGTACGCGATAAGCCACGCGCACTGCCTTCCGGTGATATTGCAGCACTCAATGACTCATTTGGTTTTGGTGGACATAACGTTGTGTTGGTCTTTAAGAGCATATAGATGCCAACGACAGCGATTGACCCACGCGATCCGGAGCTTCGTATTGCGCGCTTAGTCGATGAAGGAAAGTTTGAGTTTCTCATTCCACGTAGTTCATGTGGAGTCATCGCCGTAACTGGATTAATAAAGGGTAATAAAGTTGTTATTTTTGCATCGGATGCAACTATTAAAAGTGGCGCACTTGGCGTTGATGGTTCAAAAGTTATTGTTAGCGCTTATAAAGCTGCGATGGGCGCGCAAGTTCCAATTATCGGTATCTGGCACTCGGGTGGTGCACGTTTAAGTGACGGCGTTGCATCCCTTGATGCATTCGGTGAAGTATTTCAATCGATGATTTCAGCTAGTGGTCGCATCCCACAACTCTCATTAGTTCTTGGACCAACTGCCGGTGGCGGTGCTTATGGACCAGCCCTTACCGATGTCGTTGTTCTTGCACCTGAAGGTCGCATATTTGTCACCGGTCCCGACGTTGTTAAGAGTGTTACCGGTGAAGATATCGATATGGCCTTACTTGGTGGACCTGAAGCGCATAAGAAAAATAGTGGTCTTGCACATATCATTGCGCCAACTGAGCAGGCTGCATTCGATGATATCCGTGACTTAACCGCCCTCTTCGCAAATCACGGCTTTATGAACCCGAGCGTTAAAGATATTGATCTCTCTACATTTGTTCCAAACTCCACAGTGCGCAGCTATGAAGTACACCCATTAGTAGATGCGATTTTAGATCAAGAGACTGAGCACATCGAACTTCTTTCTATGTGGGCACCTAATATGACAACTGTTATTGGTCGCTTGGGTGGTGCCACAGTTGGTGTAATTGCCAATAACCCCGCACACCTTGCCGGTGTTCTAGATGCTGCAGCCGGTGAAAAAGCGGCACGCTTTGTTCGCACCTGTGATGCCTTTGGTATTCCCTTAATCGTTATCGCTGACGTACAAGGGTTTTTGCCAGGTGCTGGACAAGAGTGGGAGGGTGCGGTTAGACGCGGTGCCAAGTTACTGCATGCATTTGGAGAGGCTGTTGTTCCCCGCGTTACATTAATTACACGCCGTGCCTATGGCGGGGCCTATGTTGCAATGAACTCAAAGGCCTTAGGTGCAACACGTGTATTTGCATGGCCAGATGCTGAAGTCTCTGTAATGGGTGCAGTTGCAGCTGTTCGTGTCCTGCACCGGCGAATTTTGGCAGATCTTCCAATTGAACAACGCGAATCTATGGAGTTAGAGCTAGCCGCTGATCATGAAAAGATTTCAGGTGGCGTAGTACGCGCTATTGAAATTGGTGCAGTGGATGAGATGGTTGATCCGGCTTCAACTAGAAGCGCTCTGGCTAAAACAATTGCAGCTGCTCCCCATCGCCGTGGTAGCCACGGCAATATTCCGCTTTAGTTAGTTTTAAAAGTTACCGAAACCGTTGCAGTAACAGTCTTTTCGATTGTGCTGGTGTCATAGGCGCCAAAGTCAGCTGTCATCGTTGAATCAGGAGTTGTGATTTGAATCGGTCCTGCCTTCACATTGGCAAGTGAACCTAGAGATCCACCCACGGCCTTTGTAAGTGCTTCTGCACGCGCCTTGGCATCCTTCATCGCATCACTCATTAACTGTGGGCGAAGCTCAGGTAAGTTAGAGATGTAGTACTGAGGTCCGTAGTTATTAACGTGGATACCTGTCTGCAGAAGTGAACCGATTCCTTGGCTCAGTTTTGATATCAATTGAACATCTTTTGAGCGAACCGTCAGATCGCGATTTGCACGATAGGACAGTGTTCTGCCCGTTGCATTTCCATTTACGAACTCTTCATTAGCATAGGTTGAAACTGGGCCAAGAGTTAGGGCCTCGGCTGGAATTCCACCGGCAGTTAAGTAATCTGAGAGAGCGGCAACATCTGAATCAACTGACTTTACGGCTCCACCAACATTTGGTGCAGAAAGACTTACTGACAAAATCCATACCGCATTATCGGCGGTGGCACTTGTCTTGGCCGATCCCGTCACTGTAATTCCATTTCCTGCGCGAGTTGCAAAACCAGTTCCGACTTTGGTTAATCCAACACCGAGTGCAAGTGCAACAATTACTGAGGAGATAATAATGACTACGGCTTTGCGGCGCTCGACTGTAATAATCGGAGATTCATGTAGTTGACTCATGCCTAAATTATAAAGGATTAAATCGCACGAAGGTGGGAAATCTCCTGGTGATTGACTCCACGAAAACGCTCGAGCTCGCACTCCCATTCATTTCCGATGATGAGGGCTAACCCTGCCCGAATCGACTCTTCATCAAAGCTTTCAGCGAGCACGGCATTAATTTGATTTTGACCTACAAGCACAGCTCCCATTAAATCTGTAACTGCACGATGAATTCCTAACTCTGGAGTAAAACGAAATAACTCTCCCCCATCGTTTGTATCCTCGTGAACTTCAAAGTAGATGTAATGCCAACTGCGTAGGGCACTTGCAACTGCAGCGGCAATACCTTGGCGATCGCGCCATGTGAGAGTGCATTTAAATGTTCCAGCTTTGAGCATCTGAGGCGTCCAGTCACATCGCACAGTGCTACCGAGTAGATCGGCGAGCGCCCAATCGATGTGGTCACGCAGCGCAGATGGCGCGCTATGAATGGTGAGTACTCCTCGGACGACTAATGCCGCCGAGGATCGGGTTAAACGTTGCATTGCTAACTCCTAGCAAGGACGCCCATTGCGACCTTCCCCGGCCGCCTTTTGCTCCTGCTAGTACCTTAATTACACACCTCTCACGCTCAAACTGTCCAGTCCCACTTTAGGCATACGGGCGAGTAGGCACTACAGTTGGGTTCAGTCCGACGCTTAATCAGTACCCGTTTCATGTAATACATATTCGGTATCGCTGGCGCAAGAGGAAGACCGTGCTCGAGAATCTCTCGAACACCCACATATCGAAGGAAAAGTAAAAACATGGCAACAGGCACAGTTAAGTGGTTCAACTCTGAAAAGGGTTTCGGTTTCATTGCAGTTGATGGTGGCGGACAAGATGTATTCGTTCACTACTCAGCAATCCAAGGAAACGGTTACAAGTCCCTTGAAGAGGGTCAGGCAGTTTCATTTGAGGTCGTACAGGGTCCAAAGGGTCCTCAGGCCGATGCAGTAAACCCTGCCTAATTAACACCGCTTTATAAATAACCCTCACCGGAAACGGTGGGGGTTATTTTTTTGGGGCGGTCGGAATCTCCCCTACCTTTAATTTTCTAGCTTCAACCTCATTCACGGGAGATAAGTCCTCACCTTTTTTCCAGGCATCTAAATACTTCCATGGCAAAATCTCACCACGCCTGACCCACCATGTATTTGGATCTGATGGTGTTGGCCATGAGATGCCAAAGTGCAGATGCGGAGCGGTGCCGCGCGCACTTCCTGTTGCACCGATCGCACCCAGCAAACGCCCAGCAAGGACAACTACCCCTGGTTGAATGCTCGAGGGAATTGAGCGTAGATGCGATCCGTAATAGCGCACGCCATCTTCGCCGATAATTGAAACCGATAAACCACCTCGATCGTTACCAACGTTGGTCTTTCCACTCCATCTATCAACGCGGTTGACCTCATCAATCACTCCATTAATCGGTGCGACAAATTTGCAACCCGCTTTAGCCAAGATATCTGTAGCTGCATAATCATGGTGGGCGCGAGCGTAGTTAACTGTGCACTCCGCAACTGGAAAGACATAGATCGGTGCTGCCTCGGCAGGGGTCACACTAGAGAGTAAAAAAATGAGGGGTAATAATCGCTTCATCACGGCGCAAGGCTATAGGTGATGACTTACTTTCCAAGTGCACTACGGTCGAGTTTTGCTGTGACAATCATGTGCGGAACCGTTAACGCCCAGACAATGGTTAAGAGAAACCAAAAAAAGGATTTTTCTATACTGCCCGATACCCAAAGCCCGGCGGCCACAACAAAGCTACCAATTAATGCTGGTGTACCGGGAATAACGGCTGAGAAGAAGGCTTTAACGGCCTTGAGCTGCTCATAATCCCTCTGCGATTGGGGCAGAACAAGTGATAATCGCGCGGTATGTCGCATAGCGTGCCAACATCCAAAGTAGACGGCAAAGGCAATCAGTGGTGGAGTCAAGATTGCCAATGCAGCAAGTAAGAAGAGATCGATAATATCGCGCAATCGCTTCGTAATTAATAGCGCAAGTAGGGCTACAAGAAATAGTGCCAGAACAATTAATCCAAGCAAGTGATCAAAACCTTGATGCCAATTAATTAGATTTGAATTAACCTCAGAGAGTGCACGCGTACTCTCACTATTAATCAGGGGTATGACAACTGGGATCGAGCCAAAAGCCAAAAAGACAAATGTAGTGGGCAGATGCGCAGTAGTTACACCTTTAAGTCGATCCAACTCATTGAGAAATGCGCTATCGCCTACCCCAAAGTGAATAAGACTCATGAGGACCACTAGCTGAAAGCCAAGAACATTCCATTTCAAAATGGCAAGAACAGCTGCGATTGCGACTATCACGTAGATAAAAATAAACACAACCATCGAACTTCTATTATTTCGTGGCAGAGTAACGAGATGATCAAGTGCACCATGTGGGATTCCAACGGCTAAGGCAAAGACGGCGATGCCAACCTGCCATGAAAGATCATTTTTATCACTCACACGAGTTGCAAGAAGTGAGACTAGAATTGCCATTGCAACGGCAGAAGATGAGTAAGAGCGGACTCGTTCAAATAGTTCTAGGCGAGTTTTCAATTCTCTCTCTCCGCTTGCTTGATAGAAACCTGCCTCACAGTATCAACTATCTGTAGTGAATATGAGAGAATCCACTGTGCTCAAGTTCAGTTATTTAGCGATGTTGATTTTTACCGCGCTTGCATCTTTCTGGCTTGAAATCGCCTTCAAGGTACATGTGCTTCGACGCATCAAGCGAGTGCTATTGAGCCTTCTGCCGATTAGTCTGGGATTTTTGATCTGGGATGCCTATGCCATAGCACAAGGCGATTGGTACTTCGATAAGGAGCAGGTCACAGGAGTCAATGGTCCTTTCAATATTCCAATCGAGGAGATTCTCTTCTTTCTCATTATTCCAATAGCTGTTCTCATGACTTTAGAGGGTGTCGTGCGTTTAAAACCCAACTGGAAGCACCCGGAGCTTCGTAAATGATCTACTCAGATATCGTTATTGCAATCCTGGTTTTCTCAGTATTTTTAGATTTATTTGGGTTAAAAAACTCATTGCTTACAAGGCCTCTCTTTTGGTGCTCTTATGTAATTATTCTGCCCTTTCAACTATTAACTAACTGGTGGCTCACCTCTCGAAATATCGTGATGTATGACCCAGATGTCATTAGTGGTCTGCGGGTGATGAGCGCGCCAATTGAAGACCTAATCTTTGGTTTTGCCCTAATCCTCAATGTGATGGGGATGTGGGAGTACTGGGGAACCAAAGGAGTGCAAAAAGATTAAGTAAAGATAGATATCCTTCTACCTTATCGCTTTAGGGGCGGTAGCTCAGTTGGTTAGAGCCCGGAACTCATAATTCCGTCGTCGTCGGTTCGAGCCCGACCCGCCCCACAAATAGCGATCTATAGCGTGTGATGCTTGTTGGAATAGGCCCACTAGCTAGTGCTACCTCTCAATCAGGGAAAAACAATCTCTTTTTTATCAGGAAATATTTTTATCGCTGCTACCTTGTTTGAATGAATGAGCGCGTGCTTGTTGTCATAGATGACGGATTCGAACTTTCAACTCTCGTTCCAGCACTTCGCTTACACGAAATGGATATTATCGGTGAGGCTAGAAGTGAAAGTGTGGCCATGAATCTACTCCACAGATTGCAGCCAGATGTTGTCCTTCTCGATATGCATATCGCTGGTGTTTCGGCGATAAAGATTGCGGTAAATCTACGCAAATCTCAGCCTGAAGTTGGCATAGTTATCCTGGAAAGCTGCTCTGATATCAGACTCCTTGGCGATAGAAATGTAGAGATTCCAATAGGTACAAAGGTGATTCTTAAGAGATCTGCCACTGATTTATTGATTTTGTGTGCTGCAATAGCAGATTCTAAAGTTTCAGCTGCAGAGAGCCATGAAGTCTCATGGATCAATGGAAGTGTCTCCCTCACAGAAAACTCTTTGCACGGACTTCTTGCCCATCTAACCGATGCACAAGTACAGACCTTGCGCCTAGTTGCCGATGGATTTACCAATGCTCAGATTGGTCGAGTCAGATATACAAGTGAAAAAGCCGTAGAGCAGATCATCTCTCGTGTGGCACAGGAGTTTAATATTCAGCCAGATCGCAATCGCAATATGCGCGTGCAGTTAGTTAATGAGTATTACAAGTGGTTAGGCGCGCCACACCACTAAAGCACATTGCACGCAGCAATCATGGGTAAAATCGCCCTCTATGGAGCTGCGAGAGATACGAGATCGTTGGAATGATGTTCTCGATGCACTCTTGGCTACCGATCGAATCGCATGGCTAGCTTTCTTTGATGCCCGCTTAGCCGATTTTGATGGTACAACATTAACGCTGGATTTCTCCGATAGTCGAAAGCTTGGTGCAGCCCACGAATACTCAGCTGCGAGGATTAAACAGCGGCAATTACTGATTTCAATAATCAAGGATTTACTCAATATCGATGTTGAGATTGTCGAAAAATGAGAGTACGCGCTCTAGTATGTGCAACGATTTTCTCTCTCATGAGTCTGGCGCTACCAAGCGCCGTAGCCGCCTCATCCCAGCTATCCATGTCGGTGCGTCAGACTCCATCCACTACCGAAACACTTCTCACTTTCTACGGCGTGATAAAACCCGCTAAATCAGGCATA
>Ga0209596_1002514_pt1 | contig 15134 bp, 17 predicted proteins | sample M_130807_MF_Meta_FD_187314 | JGI IMG/M metagenome (GOLD analysis project Ga0209596, IMG submission 187314) | Freshwater microbial communities from Lake Montjoie, Canada to study carbon cycling - M_130807_MF_MetaG (SPAdes) (version 2) | ecosystem: Environmental > Aquatic > Freshwater > Lake... | reverse complement strand
CTGAACATCCTTGAAGATGCTCGTATCGAGCGCAAGGTTAAGGACAAGTATCCTGGTATCCGCAAGAACTTCTTCGCTGGTTACAAGGAATTGTTTGAGCGCAACTTCTTCGGCGTTGAAGGTCGCGACCTTAACACCCTCCGCTTTATCGACCGTATCAATCTCTATTATAAAGTTGGTGCTTTCCTGAACATTCAGTTCTCGGAAGACGAGAAGGCAGTCCTGCGTCGTATCGATGTTCTGGAAACTTGGGACGATGTCTCGGAACTTGCGACCGAACTCTATGGTCTTGCCAAGACCGAACAGACTCCTGAAGAAACTGCCTTTGATGACATCATGGATCAACTCGGTGCAATGATGGAAGATGACTCTGATATGGAACCTTCTTCTATCCCTTCCGAGACTTCTGACGAACAGTCTGATGAGAAGTCTGACGGTGATTCCGATGAGTCTGATGAAAAGCAGGAAGGTGACGGTCAGTCTGCTGATATGTCAGAAAAGTCTGACGATAATAGTGACGATGATCGCTTTGATCCTGATGTCTCTGAATGGGATACCGATACTGACTCAGAGTCTGACTCGCGTGACCCAGACGGTTCTAACGGTTTCCAAGAAGAACCATATTACGACGAAAATCCTGTCGCTGAGACTGACGAACACTTCCGCAATCGTGAAGACGAACTGGTCGACAGTGAGTCTCTGCCGTATGTCTATGGTAACCTAAACATACTGAAACCCTCTGACTATATCATTCCGATGAACAAGGTTATCGATAGCATCAAAATTACGGTTCGTAATGGTTACGATGTTGTCGACTCGGAAGCCGATGCGACTAAAGTTTACAACGAATTCCGTGTGAACAATCAAAAATATATCAACCTAATGGTTCAAGAATTCGAAATGCGTCGTAAGGCATCCGAGTTTGCTCGTGCGACTGTCGCCAAGACTGGTCGTCTCGACACGGACCGTCTGTGGGCACATAAGATTAGTGAAGACCTGTTCGCTCGTAATACGATTATGCCGAACGGTAAGAACCACGGTATGCTTCTGTTCCTCGACATGTCTGGTTCGATGGACATGAACATGAAGGGTACGATTGAACAGTTGGTTACGCTGGCAATGTTTGCTCGTAAGGTTCGCATTCCTTTTGAAGTTTACGGTTTCATTAATAACCAATTTGCTCGCAATGCATTCCCGCAGCATGATCGTGGTTATGAAAATCCTACCACTGGTACTGGTCTGAACGATCTTCAGATTGCTGATTATAATTTTTTCCTGTATCAGTTCCTCGATAGTAGTTGCTCGAGTGCACAATTTAACAACGCTGTGAAGAAGTTGCTGCATCTTGGTAAGGCATATGATAATCGTCGTTCATATGGCAATCAACGGCACTATAAGTACCCTGACCATTTTGGTCTGGGTTCGACTCCTCTTGAGGAATCGATCATTGTTGCTCGTTCGATTGCTGACCAGTTTCGTTCTAAGCATCGTCTAGAAGTTCTGTCAACTGTGTTCCTAACTGATGGTGATGGTGACAATAACTTCAATACGAATTCGAAAAGTTATTATGGTCACAGTAATCTGACTGTTGAAGATTCTAAGACTCGTAAGTCGGTTACGGTAAAGTATGACACCAATACACGTGGTCGTACTGCTTTCTCGTCTGCGCTGCTCGAACTCTACGGTAAGGTTACTGGTTCACGAGTGATCAACTTCTTCATTCTGGGATACAGTGAGCGGCATACTGCTCGCAATATGTTCAATGATGACTTCAATTTCGACCAGAAGTGGCGGTCAGAGTGGATTAAGGATCGTGTTTTCGCTCTCGAAAATCACGGTGGTTTCCACAATCGCTTCCTCGTTCCTGGTGGTAAAAACCTTCAGATCGGTGCTGACACTCTGACGGTTGATAGTGAGAATACGAAGCAAATTTTCCAGGCATTCAAGAAAATGCAGAACGGAAAGCAAGCGAGTCGTGTTCTGCTAACCAAGATGATTCGTGCAGTCGCCTAATGTTTGTTCATGATAATGGTAAATTGAATGTTCTCTGTGAAAACAGATGTGGGAACACATCAATGTACCATTATTTCGATGTTCCTGTTTATTCATATATGGTGGATAAAACCAGAATACAATTGCGTAGTATCTGGAAACAAAATCCTTCTGAAAAAATTGTAGTTTTACGCGACCCGCAGCAGCGATGTCATTCTGCGATGAACTATCACAAGATGTCGCAATTTTATAAAAAATTTCAAGATATGACTCCAGAACAGCGTCGCGAACAAACCCATGCGTATGTTCAAGATATGACATACGAACAATTTCGCCTTGCTGATATTCGTGGACATTGTCAACCATATCTTAAACATTTGATTGGTTATAATTTTCGCTATATTGATTTCAATCGTATTGGTGAATATCTAAATGTGCAAAAAGGTCCAATTACAAACACGCCAGATAATACTTTTTCTGAGGAATTCCTAGATTTTTTCCAGGAAGATATTCTGAAGTTTGAGAATTTTTTATATGCGGAATATCTTCACAGGTTCGAAGAAATTTCACCCGAAGAATGGAAGGAAAAGACATTATGATTGAAGGAAAGTCTGTGTTGGAATGGTTTAAGTCTAGTGTGCAATGGTTAGAAGGAAAATCTGTGCTGGAATTAATTGGTTTGTTGGTGGTTTTGGTCATCACATTTTATGTCTTTGGTGTCGTGTTCTTGCTCGCACTCTCGTTGTGGCCGCTGTGGTTGATTCTGTTTATTATTTACGTGTATCGCAAAAATAGGGCTTGACTTTTATCAAGTTTTAGGGTATAGTGTATATAATGATTGAAAAGGAAAATTTTGTTATGGTTGACTTCCCCTCTGAACTTGAAACTCTCGCCCTCTGTAACTGGTCGCGTGATGAAAACGGTGCCCTTCGTTCTGAATTTCCTAACGGTGCTGGGTTTATGCTTATACGTGGTGAAACTGTTGAATACTGGGAAGTCTGCTCTGATGGTTCTTTTGAACTGGTTGAGTCTCGCGAATTGATTATTTCTAATTAAAAGGCTTGACTTCTGTACCGTTCTAAGGTATATTATATTATAAATTGATGATGTGAAGGTGAAAAAACTATGATGAATCGTGATGCTTTGGTTGAGTTCCTTTCCGCCAATAACACCAACCGTGGTGTTTTCCGTAAACGCGACGTTGTCGCTGCCGCCGAAAATCTCGGCATGAAATATCCTGGGTGGATTTTCACCAAGGAACGTATGATTAAGCGTGGTACGTACGACCTTTCGCCGCTGATGGCAGGTAACGTTACCCCTATGCCTGTTCGCGAACCAGCGAAGATTGTTATCGCTCCCAAGTTAGAAGTTCTCATTGAGAACCTCGTTCCGTCGGTCGACAAGACCTATGTCCCATTCGGTTTCTATAAGGATCTGATCAAGATCCTGAACGCTGGTGTGTTCTATCCGACGTTCGTCTCTGGTCTGTCGGGTAACGGTAAGACCACTATGATTGAACAGGCATGCGCTAAGTTGAAGCGTGAATGTATTCGTGTTAACATCTCTATCGAAACCGACGAAGACGATCTGATCGGCGGTAACACTCTGATCGACGGTAACGTAGTTTACCGCGAAGGTCCAGTTCTGACCGCCATGAAGCGTGGCGCTGTCCTCATCCTTGACGAAATCGACCGTGGTTCGAATAAGATGATGTGTCTTCAAGCAATCCTTGAGGGTAAACCATACTTCAATAAGAAAACTGGTGAGACGATTTACCCCAAGGCAGGGTTCAACGTCATCGCCACTGCTAACACCAAGGGTCGTGGTTCTGACGACGGCAAGTTTATGTCTGCTCAAATCCTCGACGATGCTTTCCTTGAGCGTTTCGCCATCACTGTTGAGCAGGAATATCCTTCCGCCAAGATCGAAAAGAAGATCGTGATGAACAAGATGGAAAAGGCAGGAAAGATTGACGAAGAATTCGCTGACAAACTGACCACGTGGGCAGAAATTATCCGCAAGACTTTCTATGACGGTGGCGTTGACGAACTGGTTTCCACTCGTCGCCTTGAGCACATCGTCAATGCCTACGCCATGTTCGGCGACCGTTCTAAGGCAATCCAGTTGTGCGTCAACCGTTTCGACGCTGATACTAAGGCAGCGTTCCTCGACCTTTATAGCAAGGTTGACGTGAATGCAGATCCTGTCGCTGAAACGACTGACAACAATGATCCCTACTTTGACCAAACTGAAGAAGTCCCATTCTAAGGAGAAAATATGACAACCGAATACAGATATAATGAGGGTGATCTGCTTCGGCAGATCACCGACTACGTAGATTCCACATATGATGGACACTACTCCCAGAATCAATATCAGGCAACTGAGTTTATCATCGACGGTGGTCATGGTATCGGGTTCACTGTCGGTAATATTCTGAAGTATGCCCAGCGTTACGGTCATAAGGGATCTCCCGAAGACTGGCGCAATGATCTGATGAAGGTTATTCATTATGCGATCATTGCTTTACACGTGCATGACCAAGAATATGAAGACTATGATGACAGCGAACTTGATGATTTCGACGATCATCTGCCTCCTTGGCGAGTAGAGTTTGAAGATGCAGATCCTCTTAGCGATGTTGACAATTCTAATTTTATTCAATCTGAAGGGTTGACTCTTAAGACGACTCTGGGAACAGGCGAATGGAACTATACTGGTATGGGAAGTGCAACAAATACCTTGACTTTCTTTAACAATGACACTATAACTAATGGTGGGACTATTACGTTACCACCTCTCAAAACAACTCTGAATATTAAGGACTAATATATTATGAAGATCTCTAACGAAACTCTCGCTGTTCTAAAGAACTTTGCCTCGATTAATACGAACATTGTCGTTCGCGAAGGTTCAGTTCTTGCGACCGTGAGTGAAGGTAAGAACATTCTGACTCTTGCCACTGTATCCGAATCATTCCCTCGCGAATTCGCAGTGTATGATCTGCCTAATCTCCTCGCTCTTCTCAGCATCTGGGATGAACAAGACATCGATTTTGAAGAGTCGAGCATGTTCCTTCGCAAGGACAAGTCAGAATTCGAGTATGGTTACGCTGATCCCTCAGTTGTTACCGCTGCTCCCTATAAGACCCTCGAGATTGACCCGTTCTTCACCTTCAAGATGACTTCTGCTGAGATCGGTATGGTTCAGAAGGCAGCGTCTATCCTTTCTGCCCCAACCATGAGTGTTGTCTCTAAGGGTGGTAAGGTGACTCTAACTGTTAGTGACCCTGCTAATCCTCGTGCGAATGCATTCCGTCGTGAACTAGATAGTATCCCAGTTGGTGATTTCGATTGTCGACTGAAGGTTGAGAATCTGAAGGTTATTGCTGACGACTATGAGGTAACTCTCGGAAAGAAGAAGGCAATGCACTTTAACAACCTGTCCAAGAAGTTGGAATATTGGTTGGCAATGGAACCCTCGTCAGTCGTTTGATGTAATGAAAGACTGGTTGCTGATTCCCATTGTGATAGTGTTACTGCCCATTGTAACTATCTACACGTGGGTGCGGCACCCGATAGTTTGTTTTAATCATCTTATCAAACAATTTAAGAAATAATCGGAGATTAATAATGATTGATAATTTACCAACAGTTGTTCCGAGCGTTGTCTTTAAGACTCGCGTTCGGGATGATTCAATTGAGGGTGATAATCCTTATCGCTGGGAAGATGTAACATCGTTCGATCTGTTTGGCAGTCGACGTGTTATTCTGTTCTCACTTCCAGGTGCATTTACTCCAACCTGTTCGACTATGCAACTTCCTACGTTTGAAGACATAGCGTTGCGCTTTTACTCCCATGGTATCGACGAAATCTACTGCATGTCAGTGAATGATTCGTTCGTAATGAACCAGTGGGCAGAGTCGCAGAACCTTGAACACGTTAAGGTTATCCCTGATGGTTCGGGTTTCTTCACCGCAAAGATGCAGATGCTCGTTCAGAAAGACAATCTTGGGTTTGGTATGCGCTCTTGGCGTTATGCTGTTATCGTGAACAACGGTACGATTGAAAAGTGGTTTATCGAACCTGGAATGGAAGATAACTGCGAAACCGATCCGTATGGGGAGACTGATCCTTATACTATCTTGCACTGGTTGCAAGCGAATTCTTGATTCGACTGGTATCACGGTCGTAAAACACCTTCGCGACCGTGATACCCTCCTTTTTTATTATGGAAAATATTATGGAAAATAATCGTGACCAGTTCCTCTGGGTTGAGCGTTACCGTCCTCGTAAACTTGATGACTGTATTCTACCCGATGATCAACTAAATACCTTTCGCCAGTTTGTTGAATCTGGTGAAATCCCTAACATGCTTCTCTGTGGTTCTGCGGGTGTTGGTAAGACTACCATCGCTCGTGCAATTTGTGAAGAACTCGGATGTGACTACATCATTATCAATGGTTCAGAAGAATCAGGCATTGATGTTCTTCGCACTAAGATCCGAGAGTTTGCATCCTCTGTTTCGTTCAGTGGTAAAACTAAGGTTGTTATCCTAGACGAAGCGGACTATCTAAATCCCAACTCCACTCAACCTGCGCTTCGTGCGTTCATTGAAGAGTTTGCTAACAACTGTCGGTTTATCTTCACTTGTAATTTCAAGAACCGAATCATTGCTCCTCTCCACAGTCGAACTACGGTCATTGAGTTTAAACTGACCAAGGCAGATCGACCAAAGATGGCAGGTCGTTTTATGAAACGACTTAGCGATATCTTGACTACGGAGAATGTAAAGTTTGATGAGAAGGTTGTTGCAGAAGTTCTTAAGAAGCACTTCCCTGACTACCGACGTGTTCTAAACGAACTTCAACGGTATAGTATTTCGGGTACGATTGATGAGGGTATTCTTAGCAACATTCTAGAAATCAACATGAAGGAACTTACCGATGCTCTGAAGTCTAAGGACTTCCGTAAGGTTCGTTCTTGGGTTGTCGAAAACCTTGACAATGATCCACAACTTATCTTCCGGAAGATTTATGACACTGTTCTAGAAGATGTGAAGTATCCTGCTCAACTTGTTCTGTTGATCGCTGACTATCAATATAAGGCAGCGTTTGCTGCAAACCAGGAGATTAATCTGGTGGCATGTCTCGTTGAGATTATGGCAGCAGTGGAGTGGAAATAATGTCTGGTATTCTAGAGGGTCTTGGTGATCCGAAGGTAGAATACGATTCCAAGGACTATATCGAAAAGAAGAAGGGCATTTCTCCCTTCGACTTTATTAATGACATCAATTATGGAAAGAAGAATCTGATCGTAGATGACTGGTCAGAAAAGCAATACAATCCCTGGATTATTAACCGAGGATTAACATTTAGTATCGACACTGCCATCCCTGCAAATGAGATGAATTGTCGTTCACACCTTGATAAATCTCTACAAAACACGTATCTTATAAATACTATACGTGGAAGAAAACGTTTTGATAAATGGATCAAAATTGAAAACGACGTAGATGTAGAGTTGATCAAAGAGTATTATGGTTACAGCAATGAAAAAGCACGCCAAGCACTCGCAATTCTCTCTGAAGAACAAAAACAATACATAAAAGAGAAATTGTATAAAGGTGGTACTAAATGACTGACGATTTTTTCGACATTAACTTTCCTGGGTATGCTCCACTAGAGATAACTCTTAAAACTCCCGATGACTTTCTAAAGGTTCGCGAAACTCTTTCGCGTATTGGTGTGGCATCGCGGAAAGAAAAGACTCTTTTCCAGTCCTGTCATATTCTACACAAACAAGGTAGATACTTCATTGTTCACTTTAAGGAACTCTTTGCCCTAGATGGTAAGGGTGCTGACTTCAGCGACAATGATCTAGAACGTAGAAACACCATTGCCAAGTTGCTTGGTGATTGGGGTCTGGTAGATATTAAGAATCCAGAACTGCACGAAAATTGTGCACCTCTAAATCAAATTAAGATTATCGCTCATAAAGAAAAGAGTGAGTGGGAACTGGTTCAAAAATATAATATTGGAACAAAAAGGTAATTTTGTATATGCCAATGAATACGGGCAAAAAATACAAATCCGTATTCATATCAGACTTACATCTTGGGTCCAAGCATTGCAACTCTGATGCTCTGTTAGATTTTCTCTCAACTATTCAAACTGAAAAACTATATCTCGTAGGGGATATTATTGATATATGGCGGCTCAAAAAGAAATGGTATTGGCCAAAAATCCACAATAAAATTGTCAGAAAAATACTAAAACTTTCTGAAAAGATTGAAGTAGTGTATATTACTGGTAATCATGATGAAATTTTTAGATCGTTTCCGGACATATCAATTGGTAGAATCCAAGTAGAGCATCGTTATGTTCATGTTGGGGTAGATGGTAAACGGTATTTGGTAGTACATGGTGATCTTTTCGACAACTTAATGCGAACAAAGACTGGTCGATTCATTATGCATCTTGGAGACTTTGCATATGACTCTCTGCTCTATGTCAATAAGATTTTTAATGCATCAAGAAGACTGCTCGGGATGCAACCGTGGAGTTTGGCAAAGTATTTAAAGCGTAAAGCAAAACTTGCTGCCAATTATATTGGTGAGTTTGAAAAAGAAATGTCTTACTATTGTAAACGCAAGGGTTACGATGGAATTATCTGTGGGCATATTCATCATGCAGAAATTACACAATATGATGATGTTGTTTACATGAACGATGGTGACTGGTGCGAAAGTTGTACCGCTCTTGTAGAAAATTATGATGGAAAATGGGAAATACTTAAAAACTATTGACTTTTATCTCGAAACATATTATATATAGAGGGTGGAGTGCTTCGGACTCCACCTTTTTTTAATCTCGCTTTAAGGAGAAACTATAATGAAGTTTGATACAACAAGTATGCCACAATGGGATCGTTACTTTGTGGGTTCTGATCGTGTTCTAAAGAAGTTAGCAGAAATTGCTGATCAATCTACACAAATGATGCCAATTAAATACCCCCCATACAATATCAAGAAAGTCGATGAAAATCGCTACGTAATCGAACTGGCAGTTGCTGGGTTCGGTAAGTCGGAGATTGATATTCAATTGCAAGAGGGTCTGTTGAGTATTCACGGAAAATGCGACTCGCCTGAGTCTACGGAATATCTCTACAAGGGAATTGCCGAGCGAGGATTCAAACGTGAATTCACTCTCGCTGACAATGTTGAAGTAAAGAGTTCTTCTCTGGTTAATGGTATGCTGAAGGTTTTTCTTGAAGCATTTATTCCAGAAGAAAAGAAAGCAAAGAAAATCGACATCACTGATGGGGATACTGAGTATCCGTCGCAGGCTGCCGAATTCTTAGCAGAAGGCAAAACAAAGTAATTTGAATTTGGTGGGTGGGATTAATTCTCACCCACCAATAATAATGAAGGTGAATATATGTAATGTTAAACTTGACTGACAATCTTCCCTGGAATCTATCACACCACAGGTATTGTGTTGTTGGTGTTGCAAGATCTGGAACACAACTTACCGAATCTCTGCTTAACTACTCGATTAGTAAAAAGTATGATGATGTAGTGACACTTGAAGATTTTATGAACTTCAACACTGCTTACTTTGCCAATCTTGAAATAGATGACAATAACAAACTGTCATTTAAAATGGTGACTGATGGTGAAGGCAAAATGAAAATGGCAGCCAATCGAAACGTTGAACAACTCCCCGCGATAGGAAAAGATTGGATCGATAAGGTATCGCGAGCAGATCCAACACAACCATTGACATGTCGTATATTCTTAGATGATAGATTAACTTTTATTTCTCTTGTTGATGGTCTAGAGTTTCTAAAAAAACAAAATTTTAAATTCGTATATGTCAATCGTAACTTCGAACATAAGATGCTCAGTTCTTACTTTGCTAAGAAAACTATGATTTTCAGGAGCGGTAAAAACTCTGCGATTTTAGAGATAGATATTCCAGAACTAAAGACGATGATTCTTGGTCGATATATTATGGAAGAGCACAATAAAAAAGTTATGACTAATATTGTTGGTAGTCATATTGTCGTTGAATATGATGAATTGACCTCAATGGCAGCAGACTTAAACGAAAATGAGAAAAAACTCGCATACGGAATATTTAATGAGAAACAATTACCTCTCGATCCGTACGAACAAATTGCAAATGCTGATGAGGTGAGAGAAGTTTTTGCAACTTTTTATCCAAGTGTGGTAAATCTATCCTCTCAATTACTAGGAGCAAATCGATGATTAGTGTTCCTTTTTCAACCCTTTAATAATGAAAGTATAAATATGTCTAGTAATGTCAAGTGTGTTAAGTTGATCAGTGGAGACGAAATCATTGCAGATGTTTCTGAGTTTGATGATGGAAATCTCGTTGTTCTCAGTAAACCCCTGTTAATTATGATGGTTCCCCAAGGTCAAAACAACCAGTTTGGTATTGGACTTGCTCCATTCTGCCCCTATGCTAAGGACAGTATTGTTCCGATCCGTGGTGGCGCAATTGTTTCAATTTTCGACCCAGAAGTGGGTATGCTCAACGAGTATAATTCTCGGTATGGTTCGGGTCTGGTCGTTCCAGAAAGTAAACTTATTATATGAAGAATTTTATTGCTGCTCTATTTCTGTTCGCTGTACCGACTGCTGTTAATGCATCTGCTTGCGATCAGTTCTATCCAAATGGTAAGGAAATCGTAGTTCCAAAAACTACGGTTCTCTGCAACTCTTTCTACGCAATTGTTTATGACGATGCTCGTAACGCAAATGTTTTCTCAACTGAGATTGCACAAGCGAGAGTAAAGAAAACTCCACGTACTGACGACTTCCGTCCAGACAAGCGCATCGCTGACTCACCAACCCATGCTGATTATACCAACTCTGGTTACGATCGTGGACACATGGTTCCTGCTGCAAACGCAGACGATGCCAATGAAATGTCAGACACTTTCCTGATGACTAACATGACTCCACAGTTGCCTTCGGTCAACCGCATAGCATGGAAGAATCTTGAAGAGCGTGTTCGTTCAGTTCCCTTCAAGTGGGTTGTTACTGGTGCACATTACCCTGTAAATCCAACATTGATTGGTAAGAGTAAGGTTCCAGTTCCAGACTTTCTTTACAAGGTTGCATTCTTCGAAAGTGGAAATATTGCAGTCTATATCGTAGACAATCTCGTCCCCAAGTCACAGGTTTCGACTATGAAACTGGAAGAACTAGAAGCAAAGATTGGATATAAACTACGATAAATCCCTTTACTTTTGTTATGTTTTATAGTATTATAGTATTGAATTATGAGGGATTTTAGATGAAGTTTTATACATGCGCACACCAATATGGTTCCAAGGTTTTAGTCCGTGGAGTACATAATGGTGTGCGTTTTACTAAGAGGGAAGACTTTTCCCCGACTTTGTATGTGAAGTCAAAAGAACCCAGTGAGTTTAAGTCTCTATACGGAGAGGACTTACAACCTGTAGAATTTGCCAACAACAATGAAGCAAAAGAATTCGTTAAGACCTATGGTGAGGTAGATAACTTCCCGATCTATGGGCAGACTAATTATGGGTATCAATATATTACCCATACTTATCCTGGAGAAATCCTCTGGGATATTACTCAACTAAACATTCAGACGATCGATATTGAGACTTCTGCCGAACAGGGGTTTCCTGATGTTCAAAATCCCATCGAAGAAGTTCTCCTGATCACAGTCAAAAATCTTAATACTCGACAGATTATTACGTTCGGATGTGGTGATTTTGATGACAAGTGTGAGGAAGTCGAGAACCTTCGCACTCAAGGCAACAAGTTCTTGTATGTCAAGTGTGATAATGAGCGTGATCTCCTCGAGACGTTCCTTCGTTTCTACTCTGAGAATTATCCTGATATCATTACAGGTTGGAACTGCGACCTATTCGATATCGCGTATCTAATCTCTCGAGTTGAGCGGTTGTTCTGCTCCGAGGATGATACAACCATGAAGAAGAAGTTCTCTCCATGGGGACTTGTTCGTCGTAAGAACATGACGATTATGGGACGTGAGCATGTCTCGTATGATATCACTGGTGTTGCCATCATTGACTACATTGATCTCTACAAGAAGTTTACTTATATTCGTCGAGAGAGTTATAAACTTGACTACATCGGTGAGGTCGAGTTAGATCTCAAGAAAATGGAAAACCCATATGACTCTTTCCGAGAATTCTACACTAAGGACTGGCAGAAGTTCGTAGAGTATAACATTCGAGACGTTGAGATCGTTGATGCTCTTGAGCGTAAGATGAAGTTGATCGAACTGATTCTCACTATGGCATATGATGCCAAGTGTAATTTCAACGATGTGTTCTCTCAGGTTCGTACTTGGGATTGTATCATCTATAATCACCTCCACAATCAGAATATCCAGATCCCTCAGAAAAAGGAGAGTCGCGGACGACAGATTGAAGGTGCGTTTGTTCAGGAACCAAAACCTGGACAGTACGATTGGGTTGTTTCCTTTGATGCGACCTCTCTATATCCGTCAATCATCATGCAGTATAATCAGTCACCAGAAACCTTCGTTCAAGGTCATGTGAAAGAAACAACAGTCAACGGATTGCTCGAGGGTAAGTATGATCTTGGCGATTTACAGACTAATGACTGCACCATGACTGCAAATGGTTACTGTTATACCCGAGAAAAGCAGGGTAAGTTTCCTGAGATTGTTCAGAAATTCTTTGATGATCGTCAGAAATACAAGAAACTGATGATCGCTGCTGAAAAAGAATATGAAATTACAAAAGATGCTAGACTTAAGAATGACATCTCGAAGTATAATAACTTTCAGATGGCAAGAAAGATTCAGTTGAACTCACTATTCGGTGCGTTGGCAAATGAATATTTCCGTTACTATGATGCTCGTATTGCCGAGGGTATCACGATGACTGGTCAGTATATTATCCGAAAAGTTGGTGCGGCACTTGATGTTTATCTCAATAAGGTCGTAGGTACAAATGGACACAACTACTCTTTCTACAGTGATACTGATTCTTGTTATATTTCCTTGGACCCTCTTGTTCGTAAGTATTATGGTAATCTATCACGTGATAAACTCATTGATGTTCTCGATAAAATCTGCGAGGAGAAAATCACAGAGGCAATCAACCAGAGTTGTAATCAACTTGCAGACTACACAAACGCATTTCAAAAGAAAATTATATTCAAACGCGAGGCAATCGCGGAACGTGGTCTCTGGGTTGCGAAGAAAAGGTATGCGCTCAACGTCTACGATAACGAAGGTGTTCGATACAAAGAACCAAAACTCAAAGTCATGGGTCTCGAGATCGTTCGGTCGTCTACGCCAGCACCTGTCCGAGCAAGTCTCAAAGAAGCAGTAAGACTTGCGCTGACCACTGATGAGAAAACTCTACAGAGTTTTATTGAGCATACTCGCATGTTGTTCAACAAGTTTGAACCAGAGGAAATCGCATTTCCTCGTGGTGTAAATGGTCTTATGAAGTATACTTCTGGTGCAGATATCTATTCAAAGGGAACACCAATGCATGTTCGAGGTGCGTTGATGTATAACCATTTGTTGCGTAAGAATAAATTAGATAAGAAATATGAAGTAATCCAAGAAGGAGAAAAGATTAAGTTTCTCTACTTGAAAGAACCGAATCACATTCGTGAGAATTGTATTGCATTCATTGGAAAGATTCCAAAAGAGCTTGACATTCATCGTTATGTAGATTATAATACAATGTTCGAGAAGAGTTTCTTGGAACCAATTAAACAAATTATTGAAGGTCTTGGTTGGAAAACCGAAGTAACCGCATCATTGGAGGATTTATTTGCATGAGTGAGTTAATTGATAGAATTAAGAAGAACAGCACAATCAAGGAGACTAATGTTCTCTCTCAAAGTAAGTTGTTCAGTACGAAGGATCTAATTCAGACTGCAGTTCCTGCGCTGAATGTAGCACTTTCTGGTAAGTTAGACGGTGGTCTGACTCCAGGATTGACCATCTTTGCTGGTCCATCTAAGCACTTCAAGACAGCGTTTGCTATGATGCTTCTAAAGAGTTTCCTAGATAAGTATGACGATGGTGTTGTTCTGTTCTATGACTCGGAGTTTGGTGCGCCACAGTCTTACTTTGAGAACTTTGGTATTGATACCAACAAGATTATTCATACTCCGATCACTGACATCGAGCAGTTGAAGCATGATATTATGAAGCAAGTCAACGAACTTGAACGCAAGGATCGTGTCATGATTGTTGTTGACTCGGTTGGTAACTTGGCATCCAAAAAGGAAGTCGATGATGCTCTCGATGGTAAGTCGGTTGCTGACATGACTCGTGCCAAACAGATGAAGTCGCTGTTCCGTATGATTACTCCGCACCTTACCATTAAGGATATTCCTATGGTCGTGGTCAATCATACTTACATGGAAATTGGTATGTTCCCGAAGGCGATTGTCTCTGGTGGTACTGGTATTTACTACTCCGCTGATAACATCTTTATCATTGGTCGCCAGCAAGAGAAGCAGGGAACTGAAGTAATCGGTTACAACTTTATTATCAACGTCGAGAAGTCTCGCTTCGTTCGAGAAAAGAGTAAGATCCCAATTGAAGTTACCTTTGAGGGTGGTATCAGTAAGTGGTCTGGTTTGCTTGACATGGCACTAGAATCAGGTCACGTGATTAAACCAAGTAATGGTTGGTATCAGCGAGTTGATGAAGAAAAGAAGTATCGTCTTGGTGATACTTACAACAAAGAATTCTGGATGCCAGTGTTGACTGATCCTACATTCGGTACGTGGATTGAGTCGCGGTATCGCATGGCAGGTGGACAAATGATGGAGAATGAAAATGTGGCAATTTCTGATGACGATATTTCGGAAGACTACGAAAACGTGTGATCGCTGTGGATGTAGTATTCATCCAACAAAAGATGCTGCACTCTGCCTTCATGGTGAAGAGAATGGTGTTCCATTCCAGACATACATTTGTGAACCGTGTTGTGTAAAAATTTGTAATGAACAAGAACCCGATTTTGAGGATATAAACATTGTTGAAGAAGATTGAGACAATAATTTTAAGTAAGATGTTCTCTGATGAAGAGTATACTCGCAAGATTATTCCATT
>Ga0209596_1002510_pt1 | contig 15147 bp, 23 predicted proteins | sample M_130807_MF_Meta_FD_187314 | JGI IMG/M metagenome (GOLD analysis project Ga0209596, IMG submission 187314) | Freshwater microbial communities from Lake Montjoie, Canada to study carbon cycling - M_130807_MF_MetaG (SPAdes) (version 2) | ecosystem: Environmental > Aquatic > Freshwater > Lake... | reverse complement strand
CAAGGGCCATCTCTCCCTAGTACGGTAAGTTCGGTCCCAGATTCACCATTCATACGACCAGAAGGGCTACAAAGTGACGAATAAAGATGCAGAAATAATCCCAATCAAACGGGGGCTACAGTTGATTGGAAGTACGCAACCTAGAATCCACACGCCATTATTAAAGACCGCAAGCAAAGCACAAGAGGTAGCGGACTTAGCGGAGAAAATAAACCTGCCTTTGATTCCCTGGCAACGCTGGGTACTTGATGATCTACTATCCGTGGATGCAGGCGGTACTTTCCTTAAGAAATCGGCCCTGGTTCTAGTTGCCAGACAGAATGGTAAGACTCATCTAGCTCGTATGTTAATCCTGGCTCATTTATTCCTGTGGGGCAGTAAGAACGTATTGGGCATGTCTTCCAACCGTAACATGGCGCTAGATACCTTTAGGCAAGTGGCTTATACGATAGAAGATAACGAATTCTTATCTAAACAGGTACGCCAGATCCGATTGGCTAACGGCCAAGAATCTATTGCGCTATTAAATGGCGCCAGGTATGAAATTGCAGCAGCTACCAGAGATGCGCCACGTGGAAAAACCGCCGACTTCCTTTATCTCGATGAACTTAGAGAGTGGTCGCAAGAAGCATTTACGGCTGCGCTTCCTGTTACGCGAGCCAGGCCAAACGCAATGACCTTAATGACAAGTAATGCTGGGGATGGGTTTAGTGAAGTATTAAATGATCTAAAGGAACGCTGTATGTCATACCCTCCTGCTAATTTAGGCTACTACGAGTACAGCGCACCGCAGCACTGCAAGATACATGACCGCAAAGCCTGGACCTTTGCTAACCCAGCGCTTGGATATTTGATAACCGAGCAAACCTTAGAAGAGTCGGTAAATACTAATAGCGTAGAAGCTACAAGAACCGAGATGTTATGCCAGTGGGTAGATAGCGCGGTCAGCCCCTGGGTTTATGGCTCCATCGAGGCTTGTAGTGATAGCAATTTAGAAATACCAGTTGGTCCTGCAACTGTGATGGCGTTTGATATTGCTCCGACACGTAGATCGGGTGCGTTAGTTATGGGCCAGATGAAAGATGGAAAGATAGCGGTTGGCCTGGCGCAACTTTGGACCAGCGAAGTAGCTGTTGATGAAACTAGGATGGCAAGTGATATAAATGAATGGGCTCGCAAATACCATCCAACAATGATTTGTTATGACAAGTACGCCACTCAAACTTTGGCAAGCAAACTCGAGCAAAGTGGCTGGAGAGTCCAAGATGTATCGGGGCAGGCGTTCTACCAGGCATGTTCTGATCTATCTGATGCTTTGGCAAACGGAAGACTGGTGCATTCTGGTCAGGCAGACTTAGTACAGCACTTAAATAACTGTGCAGCTAAGACCAATGATGCTGGCTGGAGAATCATTCGTAGAAAATCCGCAGGCGATGTAACCGCTGCCATTAGTTTGGCAATGATCGCTTCGGAATTAACCAAACCACAACGAACCGCCCAGATTATTGTCTAACTTGCACTAATTGTCCGTTTTAGGTATATTATGTTGATATGGGTCTATTGTCCGCTTTGGGTATCAATAAAAAATCTGAGTCCGTTCAAGCGCAATACGCCCCTGCCATTATGGACACGGCCTACGGGTACGGTTCTTTTACAACTGGTGTCGGCAATTTTCCTGGCGGTCTAGATCGCAATTATGCAATGCAAGTTCCTGCGGTTAGCCGTTGCAGAAACCTTATAGCTGGTGTAATTTCCTACCTGCCTCTTGAACTTTACAAAAAGTCAACTGGTGAGGAATTGGGAAATCCTCTCTGGGTAGAACAGCCAGACTATCGGCAACCAAGATCCGTCACTTTATCGTGGACTGTCGATAGTCTCCTGTTTTACGGAGTCGCGTACTGGAGAGTCACGGAATTATATGCCGATGACCTTCGGCCTTCAAGATTTGAATGGATAGCAAACAATCGGGTTACATTTACAACTAATAAATTTGGCACCGAGGTAAATCAGTATTATGTGGATGGTGTTGAGTCTCCAATGTCTGGTATTGGCTCTCTTATTACATTCCAGGGCCTGACACAAGGTGTATTACAAACCGCAGCTCGCACAATTCAAAGCGCACTTGATATTGAAAAGGCTGCAGCAGTAGCTGCTCAAACTCCAGTTCCAACTGGGTACATCAAGAACACAGGTGCAGATTTACCAGAGCAACAAGTATCTGGATTACTGGCTCAATGGAAGCAAAGCAGATTAAATAGAAGCACTGCATATTTGACGTCAACTTTAAGTTACGAAACTACAGGATTTTCACCAAAGGACATGATGTACAACGAGGCGCAACAGTACCTTGCCACACAAATAGCCAGGGCCATGAATGTACCAGCCTATTATATTTCAGCAGATATGAATAACTCAATGACTTACCAGAACATCATTGATGGGCGTAAAGAATTCGTGGCTTATTCTCTACAACCTTTTATTTGTGCCATTGAGGACAGACTTAGCATGGATGACATAACGCCAAGAGGACACATAGTTAAATTTGCTATCGAGGAGTCATTCTTACGTGCAGACACAATGAAACGACTAGAAGCAATAGAGAAAATGTTGGCTTTAGGTTTGATAGATGTTGAACAAGCTAAAGAAATGGAAGACATGACACCTAACGGAAATGGAAACACAAATGCTACTTACGTTCAGTAGTCACATAGAAAGCGCGGATGGCGAACGCAGAATTATTGCGGGCAAAATCGTACCTTACGAAGAGGTGGGTAATACTTCTGTCGGCAAGGTTGTATTTGCTAAAGACTCCATTGAAATTGGTGATCCTGGTAAGGTAAAAATGCTAATGCAGCACCGCCCAGAAAAACCTATTGGCAGAATGCAGAAATTTAACAAAGCAGAAGATGGCATTTATGCTACCTTTAAAATTAGTGCAAGCATGCAAGGCCAAGACGCACTCATACTTGCAGGCGAACAATTAATTGACGGATTGTCAGTAGGCGTAGACGTAAATAAGTCTGTGCAGAAGAAAGATTATCTATATGTAACAAGTGCCACCCTGCGTGAAGTCAGCCTGGTTGAATCGCCAGCATTTACGGCTGCACAAGTGAATAAAGTTGCTGCTAGTGAAAACGAAGCAGAGGACACAAATCAACCTAAAGAAAGCGAGGCTCCTGTGGAAGACAATGCAATACAGCCACAAGAAGCAAAGGCAGAGGCTGCTACTCCTACAGTAGAAGCTGCTCGCCCAACAATTACAACACCGCATATCCAAACAACCGTGCGCACGCCAATCACTTCAATGGCAGCATACACAGAGCACAAAATCAAAGCTGCTCTAGGTAACGAAGACTCAAGACTGTACGTAACTGCAGCCGATGACTCATTCGCAACTAACCCAGCATTCAATCCAACACAGTATCTAAGCGAGTTTGTAACTAACACTCGATTTGGAACTCCAGCAATTGATGCATGTTCACAAGGAACACTTCCAACAAGTGGAATGACAATCAGCGTGCCGTCTTTGGTGACCTCTGCTGGCGGTCAATCAGGTGTGGCACCAGAAGTAACTGTAGAGTTAGAGGCTGGCGCAGTACAAAATACTGGCATGGTTACTCAATATTTATCAGGTACAGTATCTAAGTACGCTGGTATGAATACCCTATCAGTGGAACTGCTTGAGAGATCAGATCCAAACTTCTATGCAGAACTTACAAAGCAATTAGAGTATGCATACTTAAAAACTCTAGATACAACCGTTGCTGCAGCTTTGATTACTTCTGGAACAGCAGCAACAAACACAACTGCTGATCTAGACGGCATTGTTACCTTTGCTTCAGAGGCAGCACGTAAGATTTACGAAAACACTGGTTACTTTGCACAAAATTATATTGCTAACCCAGCACAATGGGGCGCACTAATTGCTGCTCAAGACACCACAAAGCGACCTGTATTCACAGCTTTACAGCCTATGAATGCAACAGGACAAGTTAGCGTTCAATCAATTAGAGGTAACGTTCTCGGATTAGACTTGTACGTTGATAAGAACCTGGCAGCAACTACTTTCGATGATGGTTCAGCGATTGTATTAGCCCCAGAAGCATTTACCGTATATCGCTCCGCTCAAAACTTCATGAGCGTAAACGTAGTATCAAACCTACAAGTACAGGTTGCGATTTATGGTTACATGGCAACAATTGCCAAAATGCCAAAGGGTATTTACCTATACAACAAGGCCTAAAAACCAATAAGTAATCTCTGGGGTTTAGTAGCCCTAGCCCCAGAGAGCTATTAGCAGAGGAGTAGAGATGGCAGCCACGTATGTGACTACAGCCGAGTTGAGGGCAAACCTCGGAATTGGCTCTCTCTATTCCGATGCTACAGTTGAGGAAGTTTGTCAAACAGCAGAAGATTTAATTAATCAATATTTATGGTTCAACACCGCCCCAGTAGTAGGCACAGCATTACAAGATAATGTGGCAACACTTATGCTTGCTAACCCAAACGCATTTGCAGCAAGCCAATCAATTGTTGTAAGTGGTTGCGGTGCCACCTTTAACGGAACACAAACTATCACTGGTACAATTCCACCGACTTCTGGTACTACCAGCCTTATTCCAGTATTTATGTATAACTATGGCCAGGTCAATTACCCTAACGGATATTCATTTGTGCAATATGCAAAGACAGCAGCTAATCAACCATTTCATAAAGTATTACCTTATGGACTAGCCACAGGCCCAGACCACAAGACCCAATCTTACGCGACAACCCCCGCCATAAGAGAAAGTGCCATGATAGTGGCCGTTGACGTCTGGCAAGCCAGGCAGGTCAGCCAAACAGGTGGGGTCGGTATGGATGGGATCAGTGCGAGCCCTTATCGGATGGGTTATCAGCTGATTAACAGAGTGCGTGGTCTCATCCAGCCGTATTCAAGCCCAGCATCACTGGTCGGCTGATGCCAGCAGCAATAACCACCCTTCGCGGTACTTTAGCCACCGACCTGGCCAACGCTGGCGTATGGTCAACCTTTTCTTACCCTCCAGCTACTTTAATCGCAAATAGCGTGGTTATTACGCCTTCAGATCCGTACATCGTACCTAGCAATAATGATCAAGTAGGCCTGGCACCTTTAGCCAACTTTAAAGTTTTAATTACGGCACCTGCCTTCGACAACCAAGGCAACTTGGCAGGGATGGAAACCTTTATTGTGGCAGTAGTAAATAAACTAGCAGCATCATCTTTGGTGCTCAATATATCAAGTGTCTCCGCCCCAGCTATAACTAATGCAGCTAGTGGAGATTTGTTAACCGCAGAAATCACCGTGTCAATCCTAACGAGCTGGAGTTAAAATGAGTACAACAGAAGACTTAACTGCCTTCCTTATAAAGGTCGGTCAAATTAAAGATGCACCAAAACCAACTAAGAAAGACGAGGAATAACAATGGCCATATATCTAAATAACAATGTAGGCGTTAAATTGGCTACTGCCGCTGCGCCTACTGTACCTTCAATCGACATCAGCGCATACGTAACTAACGCTGTGCTTAACCAAATCGTAGATGAGTTAGAAATAACAGCGATGGGTGACTCCGCTCATAAATATGTGGCTGGTCTGCAATCTGGCACATTTTCAATCGACTTTATCAATGACTGGGCAGCAAGCCAAGTTATGACAACACTTAATGCAGCCTTCGGTCAAACCCTGGCAGTATCAGTAATTACTGTTAAAGGTACTGCCGTATCAGCAACTAACCCAACTTATCAATTCTCGGTACTGGTAAATAACCTAACTCCAATCGGAACTGGTGGCGTGGCTGAGGTAGCAACATCAAGTCTGTCCTTTACACTAAACTCCGCACTAACAGTGTCAACATCGGTGGCATTTTAATTAAGGAGTAACAATGGCAAAGCTAAAGATAACAAGGGCTAATGGCGAGGTATCAGAACACAAGATCACGCCAGGTGTTGAATACGCTTTCGAGTTAAAGTATGGATCTGGTATTAGCAAAGTCCTGCGCGAGCACGAACGTCAAACAGAGATATTCTGGCTGGCTTATGAATGCTTACGCAGGGCTGGTGCGCAGATACCTATATGGGGCGTGGAGTTTATTGACACACTTGAAATTGTAGAGGTATTAGACGAAGAAAAAAAATAATACCGCGTGATTCAATGCTTTACGCTATTGCAAGCCTTAGCGTAGAAACAGGTATCGCGCCTAAAGAGTTTATTGATATGGATACGGATATGTATATAGCCATTATACAAGTCCTAAAAGACAGAGCTAAGGAGATTAAAAATGCCAGTAGAGGTCGTAGGCATTAAAGATGTCCTTAAAGGCTTAGAGTTTATTGATGAAGATATGCGCCAACGCATCAGGACCGCTATTGATCCGTTAATGCGTGGCGTAGCCTTTACAGCTAAAACAATGGTTAAACAAAACTCAGAAGTATTGTCTGGCTGGGCTAAACCTATATCTTCCCCAAACCTTAAATATAAACCATTTCCAAAATATGATGCGGGCGTGGTTAGACAAGGTATTGGGTATAACCCAGGGGAAAACAAAACATTTAAAAATGGTTTTAAGGTAAGTAATTATGTTTACAACGCTAGCAGACCAGGCGCAATTTATGAGGTAGCAGGCCGTTTAAATCCACAAGGCCGCGCCCCATTCCAGATGACACCATCTAAGGGTGCAAGTGGCACATACACTAAAAGATCTGCTAGAAGCAAAGCATTTGAGGAATACAAATCTAATAACCCATTTGCTAGCCAGCAGTTTGTGGCCGCATTAGAGCCAGTAACAGCGCAACCTAAAATTAAAGACTTGCGCAGTGGTGGTCGTAAAACTAAGGGTCGTTTAATTTACAAGGCCTGGGCACAAGATAGTCCTAAAGTTTATGAAGCAATATTAAAAGCCATTAGCGCAACTGCTATAGATTTTAATAAAAAAACAGAGATTAAGAGGGCAGCATAATGGCCAACGTAGTCGTCTCCGCTATTGCCACCTTTAATGGTAAAGCACTTAAAAAAGGGCAAAAAGAGTTATCAGCCTTTGATAAACAAGCCCAGCAATTGGGCAGAACATTTAACCGAGTGTTTGCCACCACGGCTATTGTGGCGTTTGGCAAAAAAGCAATTACAGCATTTGCGGCCGATGAGGCAGCTGCTAAATCTTTGGCAGTACAATTAGAAAATACTGGCAACGCATTTAGGGTAGATGAAGTAGAGGCTTACATTGCCAGCACACAAAAATTATACAAAGTATTGGACGATCAACTTCGTCCAGCTTTTCAAACTTTATTAAATGCCACAGGCTCCGTTACTCTTAGCCAAAATGCTTTAAATACTGCATTAAATGTTAGTGCTGGCACTGGTGCTAGTTTAGAAACTGTAATTAACGCTATAGCGGCTGGAGTTAGAGGCCAAACAAAGGCCATTAAAGGATTAAACACAGGCATTGATGCAAACATAATTGCTACAGGCGATATGAATAAAATTATGGCTGCATTAGAAAAACGATTTACTGGTGCTGCATTAGCTAGATTAGATACTTATGCTGGCAAAATGGATGCTTTAAAAGTAGCGGCAGCCGATGCTACAGAGATTATAGGAGCAGGTTTACTAGATGCTTTAACGGCATTAGGAAAAGATAACTCAATAGATCAAGCGGCCAACTCTATGAATGGCTTTGCCATTGCTATTGCTAATACTGCTAAAGGTATGGGCGAGTTAATTGGTCAAGTTAAACAGATTATAGATAGCGATGTAGGCAAGTTTTTATTAGCCATTACCGCTTTATTAACTCTAGGCAAGAAGCAGTTAATTGTAGGTGCTGCAGGTTTAATTGCCTACGATATTGGCAAAACTCAAAAACCTACATCTAACTTTACTTATGGCTCTGGCAACCCTAGGTCAGATTTATTATTTCAAAAGAAATTAAACACAGCTAAAAAAGATGAATATAACATTATTACTGCATCTAATAAGCAAAGAACCGAAGTAGATAAACTTAAAGACAAGTTTGATCTAGAGCGCATAGGTTTAGCAGCAGCCTTAAATTACAACATAAGTGCAGAGGATAAATTAAGAGTCCAGGCATTAACAGCAATAGCAAACAATGATGAGGCTTTGGCTAAAAAGTATCTAGCTGAACTTGCCGCAGCCGAGGCTGCAAAGAAACTGGCAGACGCTACCCTACAATTAGAATTAGCCTTCAAAGCAACCTTGGCAAGGCTGGCTATATACGATCCAGTCAAGGCTTACGGTGCTACAAATAGTTCTGAAATTGCAACAGCCCTTGCAGCTTTAGAGGCAAGTAAAAAACAACTTGCAGAATTACAGCAAGGCCGTGTTGATGTTAGCAATTCAATAATTAACGGCAAAGTTAATCCAGACGCTTTTATGCCACCAGCGACAACACCATACGATCCATTATCTAGTTTGAGGGTAACTGCAGCCGATATAGCATCTACAGGTTATAGATATGATCCTTTATCTGGTATGAGGGCAACAACGCAAGATATACGTATTACAATAGATACTGCTGCCAGTGGTGATAAGTTAAGCCAAGCTATTGCCGAGAGTATTCAAATAGCCACACGCTCAGGATATAGCACAACACCTGCTGGATCTCTAGCATGACCTTACCTGTAATAAGTGCTTTAATTAACTTTAGTACTGGGCCTGCGTTTGCCCAAACAATGATTTTAGATTCAGGCATACTAGGTACTAACGTTTTAGGTGATAGCACAGCTGTTATTGTAGATGTATCAAATCAAGTAAACCGTATAGAAACTAATCGAGGTCGTACTGCATTATCAGATCAATTTCAAACAGGTTCACTTACATTACGTATAGTCGATCAAAATGGCGATTTCAATCCTCAAAACGGTTCGGGGCCGTATGCAGGACTTTTAACACCCATGAAAAAAGTGCAAATTAGTGCAACTTATGGCAGTGTCACATATCCAATATTTCAAGGCTTTATTACAAGTTATGTAACTACTTACCCAGACGATTCTGGAGAAGATTTAGCCATGACGACTATACAGGCGGTAGATGCATTTAGATTAGCCCAGTTAGCGCAAATCAGTACAGTTACAGGGGCAACTGCAGGAGACTTATCGGGAACACGTATCAATCAAATATTAGATCAAATTGGATGGCCAGCAACTATGCGTGATGTAGATGCAGGACTTACTACTATGCAGGCAGATCCTGGAACTAACCGTACTTCTTTAGAAGCTCTAAACACTGTAGCTTTATCTGAATATGGATCTTTGTATGTAGATGCAACTGGTTCGTTTGTATTTCAAGACAGATCGGTAACCGCTGGATCTATTGGTGGCACAGCTACAGTGTTTGCAGATAACGGAACGGGCATAAATTATTTTGACGCTACCTGGATTCTCAACGATGTACTGGTGTTTAATAAGGCCACTATTACCAGGGCTGGCGGTAGTCCTCAAGTTGCCCTAAATCAAGCCAGCATCGATAAATACTTTTTGCACAGTTATTTTCTCGATAACCTGCTTATGCAAACCGATGCAGTAGCCCTTGACTATGCTCAAGCGTATGTAGCTAGTAGAGCCGAGACAAGCATTCGGGTAGATGCCATAGTCCTAGACCTATATACATCTAATTACAATTCAGGCATAATTGCAGCTTTAGGCCTAGATTTTTTTGATCCAATAAAGGTAATCACTACCCAGCCAGGTGGGTCTACCTTAGAAAAAACCCTACAGATTTTTGGCGTAAAAATGAATATAACGCCAAATAGTTGGAAAACCACGTTTACAACGCTCGAACCCGTAATTGATTCGCTGATCCTTAACGATGCTATATACGGAACTTTAGACTATAATGTGCTTAGTTATTAGGGAGATATAATGGCAAAACAGACTTTCACTACTGGGCAGGTTCTTACAGCTGCGCAGATGACTAGCTTGCAGCAAACCGCAATGGGTGGTGGATCACCTAGCACCAAAACCGCATCATACGTATTGGTTGCTGCCGATGCTGGCACAGTAATACAAATGAACAGCGCAAGTGCTACAACCATTACTGTTAATACTTCATTGTTTGCCGCAGGTGATTCAGTGCAGATTCAAAACATTGGCGCAGGAACTTGCACAATTACGGCTGGTACTGCAACAGTTAACAGCGCAGGTAGTTTAGGCGTTACACAATATGATGGTGGATTTTTATATTTTAGTTCTGCTAGTTCTGCTATTTGGTTTGATTATACTCAGCCTGGCACAACATTACCTTTAACTACCAAAGGTGATTTGTTTGGTTATGATACTACAAATGCCAGAGTGCCAATAGGTACAAATGGTCAAGTATTAACGGCTGATTCAACCCAATCATTGGGTTTGAAATGGGCAGCCGCTGCTGCTGGTTCAAATTGGACTTTACTTAATTCAGGTGGAACAGCATTAACTGGTGCGGCCACTGTAACAGTATCAGGAATTAGCGGTGTAGATAAAGTAATGATTCTTATGCAACAAGCAAGTTCGGCTTCATCAGGAGCAGAGCTTCGAGTTAGATTAAATACTGATACTGGCAGTAACTATTATTCGTATGGTGCATACTGGAAAAATGCTTCAACGGCTAGCGTTTTAAATCTAGGTCAAAGTGGTGGCGCAGATGCCCAAATTATTTTGGCTGTTATGTCGGGTAGTGCCGCAAGTACTTGTAGTGGTGGCGTAACTATAACTGGATGTAATTCTAGTGGTGTAAAACAATATACTTATGCAGGAACAGGAGCGCAGGCAGGTACAACTTATGAGGCTATGGCATATTGGGGTCAAGGTTACTACAATTCTAGTAGCACAATTTCAAGTATTTCTATAACGACAAGTTCAGGTAATTTAGATGCTGGCACAGTTTTTGTTTATACAAGCGCATAAGGAGAATATATGAAAATAATTGAAAAAGAATTTAACGCTTTAACAGGTGAGGAAACTATCACCGAGCGTGAAGAAACTGCACAAGAGCAGGCAGAACGCAAAGCAGCCGAGGCAAAGTTAGTGGCTGCACAAGCCGAAGCCGCAGCAAAGGCAACCGCCAAAGCTGATTTGTTAGCAAAACTTGGGATTACAGCCGAGGAAGCCGCTTTACTTCTTTCATAATGAAACCGTGGTTATGCGCTGCTGGAGAAGAACTTAGAGATGCCGTTACTGCCTGGTATCCAGATCGCCGCACTACCAGTGATGGGTGGGCTGGCGATGCTCGTCACAGTGCCAGAAAATCAGATCATAATCCAGACGAGTCGGGATGCGTGCGAGCCATTGATATTGATTCTAGGCTGGATACATCCGAAGGGCTCTCGGTTTATTTGGCTGACCAGATCCGAATCTGTGCGAAAACCGATAAGCGCATATCTTACGTAATACATAACGGCATGATTGCTAGCAGGATTCTTAATTTTAAGTGGCGTAAGTATTCAGGGTTTAACAAACACACAAAGCACATACACGTTAGCTTTACAAAGGCTGGCGACAAAGATGGCAAGGCGTTTGATATACCACTACTAGGAGGCAAAATATGAACATAAAGAATCCATACGTACTAACGCTAGGCGCATTCCTGTCAGCCTGGGCAGCATCTAACTTCGCAGCCGATTACCGTTCCATTCTATGGGCTGTACTAGCTGGTGTATTTGGTTATGCCACTCCTAAAAAATGAGTCCTGCGGAATGGGCATCCTTTGGGGCTGGCGGTATCGCCGTGCTAACAGGCGTGCTGATCGGGTTACGTTTCTTAGTTAAGGGCTGGCTAAACGAACTGAGGCCCAACGGAGGCGCCAGTATGAAGGATCAATTAACTCGGCTAGAACAGCGTGTTGATGATCTATTTATTCTAATTAGTAAGCGATAATTTTATTATGGCTGCTACGCGTAAGCGCAAGAAGATAAATAAGCGGGTAGTGCGTAAATCACCCGATCCATTATCTAAGCTTGAGGTTTTTTATATTTGTAAGCATGAGATGTACAAGGCTGCACGCAAGGCTGGATTTAGTGAGCCGCTTGCATTGGCTTTAATGGATAGTCCATCTTCTATGCCTGACTGGGTAGTGGGCGAAGGCGGCATTATCCCATCTATTCCTACTCCAGATGAGGAAGAAGATTAAGCGTTGGTTAGTGATCTCAGACCTTCAGGTCCCATACCAATTGGACTCTGCGGTAAAGAACGTAATTAAACTAGCCAGGAGAGAAAAGTTTGACTCTATATTGGTGGTTGGTGATGAGATTGACTTCCAATCGATTAGCAAATGGAGTGAAGGCACACCTCTGGCTTATAGCGAGGATCTACACGCTGATCGTGAGCTATGTAAGCAGATACTTTGGGATATCGGTGAATACAGTCCAGAAATGCATATTATTCGCAGCAATCATACTGATCGGCTTTATAATACTTTATTAAAAGTGCCAGGTTTAATTAACCTACCAGAACTCCAATATCCCGCCTTTATGGGATTCGCCGAGATGGGTATGACCTACCACCGCAAGGCTTATGAGTTTCACCCCGACTGGGTACTCTGCCACGGAGATGAAGGCAATATGAGCCAGCACGCAGGTATTACAGCTCTTAACCTAGCCAAGAAGTTTGGTAAGTCCGTTTTAGCAGGACATTCGCACAGACTGGGCATGAGTGCCTATTCAGAGGGCGTAAACGGCCACTACAGGGCCTTATATGGGGTAGAGGTAGGAAACCTTATGGATAGAAAGAAAGCGGGCTATATTCGCTATAACAGCGCGAATTGGCAGAACGGGTTTGCTATACTAGAAGCCGAAGGAAAGACGCTAACACCTACGTTGGTGCCTATCGATCCAAAGGATGGCTCATTTACAGCGCTGGGCAGGCATTACAGGTAAATCGTTACCTAATCGTTATAGAAATACTCTCCAAAACTATCCACAAAGTCGTACACAGATGCCATACTTCTCTCGTGCCAGACCGACTGGCGCAGGAAGTAGGGCTACGATGAAAATAGAAATTGACTTAACTGCAGCTGACTTTGAAAGATTATGGGTCAACTCAATGGAATGGCGCGGTATTGATTGGGAAAAACAAACTGACAGATTTGAGCCACGCCCAGACTTTAATTGGACTTACGCGTACTGGTTTGATTCAGCTATAAATTTAGTAATGGCAAAAGCATTTATGGCAGCTCTAAAAGTAGATTATAAAGAGCATATTGATTCATGGGATGATGACAGTTGGGTTTTATTAACTAATTACGCTAGCCCTTGCCATATGCGTAAAGAACTGATAAGCGCATGACACTTAAAGAAGCTGGCTTATTATGGGTAGCATCCATGGTTGCAATTATATGGGCTTATGGCATGTATGAAGATGCAAAACAGCGGATGTATTGGATTGGCCGCAAGGATGGCTACGATATGCACCGCAGAATGATTCAGAATAAAATCGATGCCAACGACAACTGAGAAGTTATTTAATGAAGCCATCCAGCTTGTCCAAGAACGCGGTGTCGTTTACGGACACCCGATTTACAATATGCAACGCATCGCTAAAGGATTCAGTGCATACATGGACTATCCGCTCATGCCTCATGACATACCGATGTTCAATATCATGCAAAAAATCAGCCGTCTCAATTCGTCTCCTGGACACCATGACAGTATCGTGGACATCTGTGCATACGTGGCGATCTACAAGCTATGTATCGATGCAGAAAAAGACGGAGAGTTTGACTGGAAAGAAGGCGAGTAATGTTTAATTTAGCTGATTACGAAACAGTCGAGAGCCGACTAGATAAATGGTGGAAGGATTATCCAGATGGAAGAGTGGCAACAAAAATTGAGCAGGCCACAGACACTAGATACATTGTTAGTGCTGAACTATATAAAACGGAAGCCGATGCAAAGCCGTGTTCGACTGGGCTCGCTAGTGAGAGCATTTCTGATCGCGGTGTTAATTCAACATCTGCATTGGAAAACTGCGAGACTTCAGCGATCGGCCGTGCGCTTGCAAACGCTGGTTATGCAGCTAAGGGCAAACGTGCATCAAGAGAAGAAATGAGCAAAGTTGAACAATTTACACCTAAATATGGCCGACCAGGATCTAAATCGGCTGCAATGGAGCATGCGCTTCATATTGTTAACTCACAACCTAAAGATATTGCTAATGAGCCTGTACCTATTGAGTGGTCTGTTGGCGAAAGCATTACTCAAATCGGTGAAGTGGTTAATATTGGCTTTACTTGTCGGCACGGCAATATGGTGAAGAAAGAAGGAATCGCAAAGGGGACTAATAAGCCTTACGCGGGCTATGTATGCAGTGCAGCTAAGCCAGATCAATGCGATGCAAAATGGGCCAAACTTACCGCAGCAGGAACGTGGTATTGGCCCGATGATACAGAACCAGGGAAAGGAGGGGAATAGTGGGATATGTTGAAATATTAGACGGCTCAGGGTTTACATTACGGCTTGAAAACGATAAAGAAACCCTGACACCATCTAGAGACCGTTGCATTAGCTGTAATGACGACAGGCTTGTGCATGAAGGTATATTCTTAGTTTGTGCGGTTTGCCATTGCAGGCAATAGGGATATTAGCATGAATCATACACGATTCAAGTGTAACGGCTGTAAGCGGGAGACTGAGTTTCTTTGGCTTGAGCGCATTGATACGCCCGAAGGTTTTAAGGCTTACCAATGCACAGAATGTGGGTGTGTCGGCGTCAAAAACATCGCCGAAGCGCTTACTATACCTGACTCGGACATAATCCGATGTGATAAGTGTGGTGGTTGGAAGTTTAACACCGTGGGCTGCCACACTTGCGCACTAATTAAGGAGAAGTAATGACTATCTTTAGCAAAGGCTTAAATTCCCCTGGATATAAAGAGAATAACGATTACTACACGCCACAATGGATATTTGATGCATTGGGCGAAACGTTCGACCTAGACGTGTGTGCGCCTACGGGTGGCGTGCCCTGGCTACCAGCTAAGAATCACTACGATATAGAGGCCGATGGCTTAGTGCAGCCCTGGCATGGATTTATCTGGTGCAATCCTCCGTACAGTAAGCCAACTCCCTGGATTGATAAGTTCATAGAACATAGCAATGGAATCATGTTGGTCCAAGTATCGAAATCTAACGCATTCATAAA
>Ga0209596_1002509_pt1 | contig 15156 bp, 11 predicted proteins | sample M_130807_MF_Meta_FD_187314 | JGI IMG/M metagenome (GOLD analysis project Ga0209596, IMG submission 187314) | Freshwater microbial communities from Lake Montjoie, Canada to study carbon cycling - M_130807_MF_MetaG (SPAdes) (version 2) | ecosystem: Environmental > Aquatic > Freshwater > Lake... | reverse complement strand
TTGTATCTGTAAAATACTCATCACGATTTGGTGCATCGTGTGTTAAAGTTCCTATACAAAAGTTTTTCATAATCTTATTTTATTTGTTTAATCCAACTAGTATCTTTAAATGTTTCTTCTGGTATTCCAATTGTTTCTAATATACCATCTACAACACCTTGCCAATTTCTATGATAATCGTGTCCACCAATAAATCTACCTTTTTTTATTAAAGGATAATAATTACGAATATCTTTTTTAATCTGTTCGTAAGTGTGTAACCCATCTATATAAATAAAATCAAACTTTTGTTCTATTAAATCAACAATAGCATCATCAGATATTTTGTGAATATGCTGGATATTATTAAATGGTTGGATTGCTTTGTTAAATATTGTATGGACATTGGTTAGTTCCATATAATTACAAGTAATATCATTTGGGTCATAATCATTCATAAACGGGTCAATAGCAATTACATTTTTAAAATGTTTTGCAAATATGACAGTAGATTCACCAGCATAAGAACCGATTTCTACCATTGTCATATTTTTAGTATCGGCATATTTTTGTATGTATGCAATTAAATCTTCTAATCCTTGCGCATAATATTCATCACGCATTTCAAACAAATGTTCTTTGATATTCATATATTTTATTTATAAGGAGAACCACCTACCCAAAGTACTAAACTTTTACGAGTTCCCTTTGTTACAGGTGTTACTCTATGTAATAAGAATGATGGAAATAAAACTGCTGCTCCTTTTTGCTTTGGCATTGTTTGAAAATCACCGTCGGACCACATTTCTAAATCACCGCCCTCATAATCATTTGGGTCTGATAATTGTATTGTAATACTTATTTTTCTATGGTTTATTGAACCCGGCCCAATATCTGTGTGCCAACCATAGTGTCCACCACCCTCATAATATTCAGTATATTGTATTGAATCTATAATAGAATGTAAGTTAAATTTCCATATTGCATTGTTTGCTTCTATTGATAAATCTCTTATTCTATCATATACCCAAGCAGATTGACCATCGTGAGGCATCCATTTTATTTTGGATTTTCTATATTCAGTCTCATCCCCTGCGATTGTACTTGCAGTTTCAAAACTATAACACTTTTGTAAATTATGTATCCATTCCAATTCGTCTGAACTAAATGCAGAATCAAATGAATAATAATTGGTTTGGTCTATTGTATTATCAATACTATATATTGGGTATGATTCCATATTTTAATTAAATTTTATTGTTTATTTAATTTTATGTTTTTGGATTTGTTTAGAAATATTATTTTTATATTTTTTTCCAAGTATTTATTGGATTTCTATTAAATTCAAAAGGAGTTATATTTTCTTTTAAAACTAATATTATATCAGCACTAAAAGAAATTCTATTTTCTTCGTTTAAATACCTATTGACCCAATGATATGTTTTTGATGGGAATAGTATTAAATCATTTTTATTAAGTTCAAATTGAAAATAATTAAAATTAAATTCATTTCTTTCTAGCATAATATCGTTTGATAAATATGAATTTGGCATTACTTCATTTGGTTTGTGAGTATTTTCAAAACATATTGGATTTAAAGATGGTGTTGGGTAATAAGAAATAGATATATCACTAAATGGATGTGAATGTCTGTGAATAGTGTCATTATTATTATTAAAATTATTAACCCAAGACCTAATTACATAAAAATCAAATAAAGAAGTGTCATATCCTAATGTTTTACAATATTCAATTAAATGAAATTCAATTTTTTTAAAAAAATCAGAAAAATCTGGGTTAGTTTGATATTGAGAATCACCATTGACATCCGAATTAATATGTGGAGAAATTGCTTCATTGGCATAATTTAAAATTAAATCACTTTCTTCATCTTCTAATTGTGATTTGTAAATACACAATGGAAATAATTTAAATATTTCTGTCATTTTTTAAAATTAAATACTATATTTCCACCTAAAACAATTCTACTAAAATCTGAATTTGGACTTGTTTCAGGCATATGAGGTAAATTTGCATCAAATATATAAAGAGTTTGCACTTCTGGAAAAAATGAAAATAAATCGGAGCTGTTTGGGCGTTCTTTAAAAAATAATTTACCTTCATCACCAACACAATTATTTGGTATTTGTAAATAATAAACCCACGTAAAATCCGTATATATATTTGTGTATGCGGAATTGGATAAAGTTCTATGTCTATGGTAATTTCCAGAAGGACTTGTTGGGTTGGATATGTATATCCAATTTGATTGGTAGCCGCTTAATATTTTTTTATTTAAAAAATCAGAACAAATGTTTTCGGTCGTTTTATAACAAGTTTGAAACAAATTTACAAGATGTTCAGTTGTTACTATATCACAAGGAATTTGCATACCAATTGCCGTTGATAAATCATCCAAATATTCTAAATCACCATAAAAGTATTCCTTATTAATGTGTACTTCCTCAATTGCTTCCTGCACATAATTAAATGGAATATGTTTTTTAAATATAATATTTTTATTATATTCTATTTTAGTATATTCCATAAACTATTGCAATAAGTAATCTAAAAAATCGGAATGATTTATTATATTTTTTAAATTTAATAGTAAATTTTTATTAAAAACTGTAAGTGTTTTATCAACTTTTTCTCTTCTAATATCTGTTATAATTGCGTTAAACATATCAGATGCAATTGATTCAGAAAATAAACCTAACCCTGCACCAACGCTGTGCCAACTGTGTATAGGATATATACCACTAATACTATTTAAAAATCTTGTATCTGGTATTGTGTGTTTACATTCTTCTAAAAATTCACTTACTGTACTAATTTCTTTATTTTTATCTCTAAATGTTTTCCAAAATTCAGAATCATTACGTTTTGTTAGGTAATGTAAATAAATAAAATCTTTAGTATCATCGTGTATCTTATTTACTCTTTTATTGAATCTATTTATATAAAAATCATTTTTAGAAATAGCACCTAAATTATTCATTATGTGTTCTTCTAACGATAATATAGATGTCATTATAGATGTTGCTTCCAATGGTTCAATGAATCCAGCAGATAAACCTATTGCAATACAATTTTTTATCCAAGTTTTTTCATATCTACCTGCATCAAAGTTAAAAGAATTTACTACTTCAATTGGATTTCCAAAATATTCTTCTAATTCTTTTTTTATTTCTTCATCGGTTGCAAAATCAGAGTCAAATACATAACCACATCCAAATCTACCTTGTACTGGTATTTTCCACATCCAACCATTTTTCATTGCAATTGAATCTGTATATGGTGGTATGCTATTTGAAGTATTTTCAATTGTAAACGCAATTGCTCTTTTATTTGGTAAACTTTCAGAATAAGATTTCCATTCTGATTTGTAAAATTCACCAATTATTTTTCTTTTAAACCCACTACAATCAAATACAAAATTAGATTCAAATTCTTTTCCATTTGTTGTTTTCAAACCAGTTATATAACCATCTTCATCTGTTAAAATTTCATCTACTTCCGCATCTACAAAACGGATTCCTCTATATACTGCTGTTTTTTTTAGGAAGTTTGCTAACAAAACTGCATCGAAATGTAAACCAAACGTACCTAATGAATTAAAATGATTTATTGCGTTATCTTCTTTATTATTTATATGCTTATCTATGGAAAATTTAACAGAATTATTATATGATGCTAATGCACTAAAACACGAATTATCTAAAGATTCTCCTTTTAGTATTTCTAATAAATTTATTGATGTTACGCCATCACCATTGAAATTAGAAATTGAAAAACTATTTAAATTATCATCATCCATAAATGGGTGAAAATAAGCTTTATCATCCCCATTCCAATTTGTAAATTTAATACCGCTTTTTATTGTACCTTTTGCATTTTTAATTATATCAGATACCGGTATTCCTAATTCGTCTAAAAAAGAAACAAAATGTGGAGTAGTACCTTCCCCTGCTCCTAAAATTCCAATTTCAGAACTTGATATAACCGTAACTTCTGCCCACGGATAAGATTTTTTAATATATAATGATGTTAGCCATCCAGCAGTTCCACTGCCGACTATTGTAAAATGAAATTTTTTCATAACTTTTTTTATTTTTTTTTAATAAGTTCTTGAACCAGATACTAATAAATAATTTCTATATTCTACCGATGCTGCTTCAATCCATTCTGTTGGATTTGTTGGATTTAAAACATATGTTGTAGTTCCACATATAATTTCCCATTCTACTGTTAATAGATTATAACTCCATCTTGTTATAGCTGGATTAAATCTTTCTGGAATTTCAGTTGGTTTTGGTATAATTGGCTCCCATAATAATGTTTCTTCATTTAAAATAAAATTTTCAGGAGTAACTATTGGGGTTGGTGGGATAAATGCATCTCTAGTTTCATCATATGTACCACCTATCATTGCATAATTCATTCTTAATGGAGTTCCTCCAGTTACATGAATGCCACCAATCGTATTAATTGATGTTTGTATCCATCTACCTCCTAAATTACAATCAACAGATAAAAATTCAGCTCCACGATGTTCGTTTTCATCTGAAATTTTAACAATGTTTATTACTATATTATTCTCATCTATTTCTGCAAAATGTGCCATATTTTTATTTTTTAATTTTTTTAACTACCATAAATTGAAAGTGTTCCTGCGTTGTAGAATACATGGTATGTATATCCACCCGATGAATAAATACTATCTCCACCACTTGCTTTTTGTCCTCCAGCGTATCTTATACCTACTCTACCAGAACCACCAGTACCTCCATTACCTACACCATTACCTGCATTTCCACCACCACCACCACCACTACCTGTTCCACCAGTACCAGTACCAGGATTAGTATTATGGTTGCCACCAGTTGTACCACCATATCCTAAAGTACTAGCCCCCGAATCACCCGAATTATATGAAGTATCGGCCCATGTTCCACCACCGCCTCCTCCGCCAATATCCCATCCAAAATCTGAATTATATATACCATTTCCTCCATATCCCCACGATGTTGCAGCTGTATTTCCCGTTGCACCTGCACCTCCACCACCTGCACCACCAGTATTATATCCAGAGGCAGTAGTACCACCGTTTCCACCTTGAGAACCAGCACCTCCATTACGTTGTGGACCATTGGAATGCCCTCCTCCGCCTCCACAACCACCTGCTGCTCCATCTACATCTTTAGAACCCCCACCGCCTCCGCCATTGGCAGTATTGCCAAATACAGTAGAGACTCCACCAGCACCACCAGTTCCCCCGCCACCACCGGCACCACCACCGGCTCCACCAACTGCGACGTAGTATCCAGTACCTCTATAAACGGTTGTGCTAGATGTTCCGATGTATCCACCAGCTCCACCACCACCTGCACCATCCCATCCTCCACCGGCACCTCCGCCGATAAGTGAAAAGTTTGCAGTCCAATAATCTGTCCAACCGTAAAATTCACTTATAGAATCGGGTGTACCTTTTCCTGCAGTTGCACTTAATGAACGCAATGAATATGAACCATTTCTGTTAGATAATTCATTACGAATTTGTCCTATACTAATTGCTCCTGAACCTTGTAGTGTCATTTTATTTAATCCTCTTAATAACTATAAATATACTATTTTTATTTTACTTTTCCAAATTTATTTAGACTTTAATTCATCTAATTCAGCTTTCAATTCTTTGATTGCTTCTATAATAAGTGGAACAATCTTTTCGTATTTAACCGTTAAGTAGTTCTCACCTGATTTAGATATAATTTCACCACTTTCTAATACCAATCTATCTATTGGTGCTAATACTACTACCTCTGGTAATACTTCTTGTACCTCTTGTGCCGATACTCCAACTTGTAATTCATCTGTTGTGTAACCTAATGATTTAGCCACATCACTATTTGTATAGTGGAAACCATTTAATTGTTGTACTTTTGATAATGCGTTTTCTATATTACCAATTCTTACTTTTAATCTATTATCAGATGAATATGCCGTAATATCACCAGTTGCAGTAATTGCTCCTTGTACTGCTATACCTCCGGTGAATGTACCACCACCAAATGGGTTACCCGATGGGCCTGTTGGGCCTGTTGGTCCAGTTGGTCCAGTTCCACCATTTGTACCGGATGGACCTTGTCTACCTTGTGGTCCATCTATTCCAGTTGGTCCTTGTCTTCCTTGGAAACCTTGTGGGCCAGTATCTCCTTGTCTACCTTGAAATCCTTGTGTACCCTGTGTTCCTTGCGGACCAGTAGGTCCTTGATTACCTTGAAACCCTTGTGCTCCAGTTGGTCCTTGATTACCTTGAAACCCTTGTGGGCCAGTTGGTCCTTGATTACCTTGTGCTCCATTAGTACCAATAGTTCCGTTAGTACCCTGCGGTCCTTGATTTCCTTGTGGTCCTTGTGCTCCGGCAGTTCCTGATGTAGCTGCGGTGTATGATGTTCCGTTTATGGTTAAGTTACCAACTACACCAATTGAACCAGTTACTCCAAGAGAACCAGTTACACTCATTGTATCATCTAATGTATTACCAAATTTGGTTGAGCCTGACGTAAATAATACGGATGAAGAAATTGTTGTTACATTATATTGATTTGCAGTTATTGTATTAAAAGTTACATCCGATGATGGATTAACTGCTTGTCCTAAATTTGCTGCAATACTTGCCGATAATGATGTTTGTGAAAACAAACTTGCACTAAATGATGTTGCTGCACTACCACTATTTGTATTTATCGTTGTATAAAAACTACCACTATATGCAGATGCAGAAGCGAATGCTCCAGCTGCTGATGCAGAGTTGGTAGTAATGTTACCAATATTGGTGTTTATAGTCGTGTAAAAACTACCACTATATGCAGATGCAGAAGCGAATGCTCCAGCTGCTGATGCAGAGTTGGTAGTAATGTTACCAATGTTAGTATTTATCGTTGTATAGAAACTACCACTATATGCAGATGCTGATGCAAATGCTCCAGCTGCCGATGCAGAGTTAGTAGTAATATTGGTATTAGCTGATTGTGTGTAAGTATTAAATGAACCAGTTGTTGTGTATATTTGAGATACACCAGCTGATGATGAATTTGCTACTTGTTGAGTAACAGCTCCATTATTATCTACTACGTTGATTGAACCGGTTGTGATTTGGATATTACCAATTTGGATACCACCACCTGCAATAGCGTTGATTGTAGTTACTACTTGGTTATTAGCGGGGTTCACCATTTTGATTGAACCAGTAGAAATGTAAAGGTCTCTCCACATTTTTGTTGCACTACCTAAATCAAATGTATTATCATTTGAAGGGATAAGAGATGAACTTAAACTAGCTACAACACTTACACTATCGGATGTTTGGTCACCGATTGTAATGTTTCCACCTAATGTTAAATTACCTGCTATTTTTGCATTTCCAGTAATATCTAATCCAGAACCTGAAATAGGTCCAAAATTTCCAGTACTACCTGTTCCTCCTGCTGATAATACGATGTCTCCTGTTGGACCACCGATTACTAAAGTTCCTAATGTGGAGTTTACATATGGTTCTCCGAATTGGAGTGAACCTGATTGTTGTGCGGTTGTACCGCGTCTAAATTTAAGTGCCATTTAGTTTACCTTTGTTTTAGTTATGTATGATTATAAATATACATTTTTTTTCTTTTAAGTATTAAAATTTATTAATGTATTGTTATTATTTATATATTAAAATCCAAATCTCCACTATTATTTATATATTTAGCAAGATGCATATAGTTGGCAGTGATACTACCAGTTGTTATATTCATTGTATTTGCACTCATAGATAAATAAGTTGTACTTGCAATTATTACTTGCATCGAGTCCGTCTGTGCAACTACTTGAGTGTTTGATGATATATTTTCTATAAACGCAACTTGTCCAGCTACCGATGGTTCTAAATTAAAATCAAATGTATTATTGCCATCAGCAGATGCACTAACTATTCTAGCATCTAATGATGAACTAAATTGAGTTAGATTACCAACTCCGATAAATGTTGATGCAGATACCGAACCAGTTACTCCTAATGAACCAGTGAATTGGTGTATATCATCGGATGTATCACCAAACTTTGTTGAACCGCTTTGGAATATTACAGATGATGAAATTACAGATATATTGAATTGTCTTGCATTGATTGCTCCTAATACCGTCAATTCATCTGTTACTAATTGAGAGCCACTAATGATGGTTGTCCCGTGATTTACGGTAAGAGTATCATTAACTTTTAGTGAGGCGAATGAACCAGTCCCACTCATAGTTAGGGAACCAGTAATTGTTGAATTTGTTGTTAAGATTTCTTGTATTGACTCAACTGAACCTGAACGCTTAAAGAATACTTTACCATCGAAAGTATTGATTGCTACCTCTCCCAAGTTCAAAGAACCTGTATCTGGTACCTTTCCAGCTAAACCGGAACGCTTTAGTATAATTGTTTGAGCCATATGTATGGAACTAATTGATGTTATTTAACAAGAAAAATGTAGTATATACTACTTATATAAATATATAAAAAAAATAAAACCCTCCAAAATTTGGAAGGTTCTATTTCACTTTACTTTTAATAAATAATTTTTAGAATGTACCAGCATCAATAGTAGTTTCTAATGCTAATAATCTACTTGCTACTGAACCAGAATATGCCAATACATCACCAATACCATACAAACTTCCGCTAAATCCTAATGTATCTGTTATTTCTGCAAACTTTGAACCATTTTTTCTAAATTCAATAGAAGCAGTAGTTGGTGTAATGTTATATATTGTACTACCACTATTTTCTAAATAACCAACATAACCAGCCGATGGGTCTGTGTTAAAGTCATAATTGTTAGCCGCTGATATAACAACATTTGTTAATTTACTACCATCTCCAACGAATGCCGAAGCAGTTACAGTATTAAATGTTACATTGTTTGCAGTACCAACTGCTTGTATTGAACCACTACCCTCTAATGTATCTAATCTACTATCTACCGAAGAAGATAAAGCAACTCGTGCAGCATCACTTGCACTTATTAGAGTAGTAACTCCACTATATCCACTAGTTTGTGTAATATCAATTTGTCCTGCAGATGTAAGGTATCCTACCGAAGATACTGCACTTCTAGCTCTATTATCGGTAAAATATTGATTAGTTGCAGTTTCTGGTACATCATCCGTATTAAATCCTGTTTTATCAGCATCGTTCAATACAATTTGCGATGAACCACTTACTAATCCTGCAGGTTTACCAGATAAAGTTGCAAAGGTTGATGCTGCTGCTGCGGTTGCGGCTGATGCACTTATTGCCGTTGCAACTGAACTACTATAATCAGTATATCCAAATGTTCCACTTAATGCGGTTTGGATTGAAGATGTAAATACATTATCACCAGTTGCTAAAAGAACTTTATATTCACTACCAGCTTTACCTGCTTTCCAATAATCAGTAGTTACATCCCAAAGTAAAGAACCAGATATGGTTGAACCACCAATAGCATCTCTTACAATTAACCCACCATCGGAAGTTCCCGCTGCGTTTAGTTGTAAAATATTATCTCCTAAATTAATTGTTGTAGAATCAACTTGTGTGGTTGTTCCTTGAACCGTTAAACTACCTTTGATGGTTACAGATGAACCAGTACCAACACCAGATAAAGTTATTGCGTTATCAAAGTTTGAAGCAGATGCTTCTAATTTTGTAATTTTATCAGTTTGTGTATTATCAGTTATTGCATTTGAAGCACTTAAAGCGGTTTGAGAAGCTAAACTTGCAGAGAATGATGTAGCTGAACTAGCTGAATTAGCTAATACACTTGCCGCACTCGCAGAGAATTGAGTGTAAGCAGAACCAGATAACGTATTGAAATCCGTTGCTGCTGATGCACTATTGGCAACTGCGGTTGCTAAACTTGCAGAGAATGAAGTAGCTGCTGATGAACTATTTACAGTTGCAGTAAAGATACTCGCAGAGAATGAAGTTGCTGCCGATGATGAATTAGCTGATGCAGTTTGAAATGCTCCCCAAGCAGATGCCGATACTATAACTATATTATCAGTTTGAGTATTATTAGTAGTTGAAATACTAGCAGATAACGATGATATACTAGCGTAACTAGCAGAGAACGATGTTGCTGCACTACTACTATACGCAGATGCTGAAGCAAATACTCCGGCTGCTGAAGCAGAGTTTATAGTTATATTATCAGTTTGAGTGTTATTAGTAGTTGAAATACTAGCAGATAACGCTGTCTGTGATGCTAAACTCGCACTAAACGAAGTAGCCGCACTACCACTAAAAGAACTTGCCGATTGGAATGCTCCCCAAGCACTTGCTGATACTATAACTATATTATCAGTTTGAGTGTTATTTGTTGTAGCTAAACTTGCCGATAAATTAGTTTGAGAAGCTAAACTTGCAGAGAACGATGTTGCTGCCGATGATGAATTAGCTGATGCAGTTTGGAATGCTCCCCAAGCACTTGCCGATACCGTTGATATGTTATCAGTTTGAGTGTTATTAGTAGTTGAAATACTTGCTGATAATGCTGTTTGGGAAGCTAAACTTGCAGAGAATGAAGTAGCAGCCGATGCACTATTTGCAGTTGCAGTAAATGTACTTGCAGAGAATTGTGTATAAATTGAACCGCTAAAATCACCAGTTGTACTTGCTACCGATGCAGATACTGCAGTAATATTAGCGTTACTTGCAGAGATTGAAGTAGCCGCACTCGCAGAGTTTGCAGTTGCAGTAAATACACTTGCAGAGAATTGAGTGAAAGCAGAACCAGATAAAGTATTAAAATTAGATGCCGCACTTGCAGAGTTTACAGTTGCAGTAAATATACTTGCAGAGAATGAAGTTGCTGCACTTGCTGAATTAGCAGATGCAGAAGCAAATGCTCCAGCTGCCGATGCAGAGTTTGTTAATATATTATCAGTTTGAGTATTGTTGGTAGTTGAAATACTTGCTGATAAAGCAGTTTGGGAAGCTAAACTTGCAGAGAACGATGTTGCTGCTGATGCAGAGTTAGCTGATGCCGTTTGGAATGCTCCCCAAGCTGATGCTGATACTATTGATATATTATCAGTTTGGGTATTGTTAGTAGTTGAAATACTAGCAGATAACGCCGTTTGTGATGCTAAACTTGCAGAGAATGAAGTAGCTGAACTTGCAGAGAATGAAGTATATTCTGCTTTACTTGCAGATAATGAAGTTGCTATACTACCACTATAAGAACTTGCTGATTGAAATGCTCCCCAAGCACTTGCCGATACCGTTGATATATTATCAGTTTGGGTATTGTTAGTAGTTGAAATACTTGCAGATAAAGCCGTTTGGGAAGCTAAACTTGCAGAGAATGAAGTTGCTGCTGATGCAGAGTTTGCAGTATATCCAGCAACACTTGCACTAATTCTTGTATCAAATGAACCAGAAGCAGTGTAGTATGATGATGTAAATGATAAATAAGAAGCTGAAATAGTTTCTAAATTAGTAACTCTTGTTCCAATTGAACCGCCGCCACCTAAAGAACTTTCAACCGTTGCTAATCTAGTATCAACCGATTGTGATAAAGCCGAAACAGATGAAGATATATAATCTACATCAGCTAATTGTTTTTCACTTCCTAATTTACCAGCTTTCCAATAATCATTAGTTACATCCCAAAGTAAAGAACCAGATATTGTTGAAGCACCAGTTGCATCTCTTACTACTAAACCACCGTCAGATGTTCCTGCTGCGTTTAGTTGTAATATATTATCACCCAAGTTAATTGTTGTAGAATCAACCGTTGTTTGTGTACCTTGAACTAATAAGTTACCTTTGATTGTTACCGTTGAACCAGTACCACTTCCAGATACAATAATTGCATCTTTTAATGAAGAAGTATATGTTTCAATACTACCTAATCTATCAGTTTGACCATTATTTGTTATCGCTACCGAAGCACTCAAAGCAGTTTGAGAAGCTAAACTTGCAGAAAATGAAGTTGCTGCACTACCACTAAAAGCAGATGCTGATGCAAATGCTCCAGCTGCAGATGCAGAGTTTGTAGTTATATTATCGGTTTGAGTGTTATTAGTAGTTGAAATGCTAGCAGATAATACCGTCTGTGATGCTAAACTAGCAGAGAATGATGTTGCGGTTGATGATGAATTAGCTAATACACTTGCTCCACTAGCAGAGAATTGTGTATAAACCGAACCAGATAATGTAGAAACTGAACCAGATAATGTAGAAACTGAACTCGATAAAGTATTGAAAACTGATGCCCCACTAGCAGAGTTAGCAGTTATTGTTGCTGAACTTGCAGAGAATGTAGTTGCAACCGAAGAACTAAAATCACCAGTTACACTTGCTATACTCGCATTACTTGCAGAGAATTGAGTGAAAGTAGAACTAGATAATGTGTTGAAAACCGATGCTCCACTAGCAGAGTTAGCAGTTATTGTTGCTAAACTTGCAGAGAACGATGTTGCTGCACTTGAACTAAAAGCAGATGCAGAAGCAAATGCTCCAGCTGCCGATGCAGAGGTTGTAGCTATATTATCAGTTTGAGTATTGTTAGTAGTTGAAATACTAGCAGATAACGCCGATTGAGAAGCTAAACTAGCAGAAAAAGATGTTGCTGCTGATGCAGAATTAGCTGATGCAGTTTGAAATGCTCCCCAAGCTGATGCTGATACCGTTGATATATTATCAGTTTGAGTATTATTAGTAGTTGAAATACTAGCAGATAACGCCGATTGGGAAGCTAAACTAGCAGAGAATGAAGTTGCCGAACTCGCTGAATTTGCAGTTACACTTGCTCCACTTGCAGAGAATTGTGTATAAACTGAACCAGATAATGTGTTAAACGTAGTTGCTTCACTAGCAGAGTGTGCAGTAGCAGCAAATGTACTTGCGGAGAATTGAGTTACTACCGAAGCACTATCTGTATAATATGATGATGTGAAAGCTAAATAAGAAGCTGAAATGGTTTCTAAATTACCAACACGTGTTCCAATTGAGCCGCCACCACCTAACGATGTTTCTAATGTTGCAACTCTAGTATTAACTGAACTAGAGAATGGTTGGATGTTACCAACTAAATTGATTGCTTCGTTTGCACCACTACCTAATAAGAATAAGGTAGAACTACCACTTGCGTAGTAAGGAACACCTTTAAGCATTCCATTGTAAGTAGATGCAGAAAAGATATTAGGGTTAGCTGAACCCATTAGGAATCTGTTGGTAGCTTGTACCGAACCCGATTCAGGAACAATGAACGATAATGCCGTTCCGTTTGTTGTAGTTAGATTAGCTGAACCAGTAGCTAATACTAATTCACCTTTTTGTAATGAGCCAGTTACCTCACTTAATTTCTCTAGACTACCACGTCTGTGTTTGATTATTTGTGCCATTTGCTTGGGTTATTTCCTTTTTGTTTTTTATCTTATTTATAAATATATCAAAACCTCTTAATCAACTATTTTTTTAGATTATTTTTTGTTTTTATTTACCACTCCCCACCATCTGCTAATGATGATGTAACATATACCTCATAATCCGTTGCAAATTGTGTATCAACCGTTGTAACCATTGTAGAACCAGATGTAAAGTTAGCATTAAATATATCAATCACTTGTTGTGAAGATGATAGTACACCCGATGGTAAGTTTGAAGTAATTGAACCTATTTGTATTTGTGTCCAACCATTTGAATTTCCTACATTTGTAGTATCAGTTAATACAAATAATGTAGAATCATCTTGTTGAAATACAACTAATCCCTTATAAATATTAGCAGCCGATAAAGCATAGCGAGCTGTTTGATTAGCTAATGCAAATCTAGCATCAACCGGGTCACTATTTGTTACATTAAAACCACTAGGTAATATAATTGCCATTTCTTATCTTTCTATTTTATGTTAATACATATGTTATACTACTTCCTGCACCACCTGCTTGCAAAGTACCTATCTTATAAACTTTATATTGTCCAACCGTTGTTACTGCAAAAGAACCAAATACACCAAATCCACCTGTTGTAATGTTTGTTAAGTTTGATAAAGAACTATTGAATACTATATAATGATATTTGTCACCAGTCCAAGTTATTGTTACACTTTGACCACTTGCGGTTGTTGTACCTTTTGCAATTGTTCCTATCGTTCCACCTAATGTAGTATCCCATGCACCAATATTTTCTAATTCTGTTGCAGTAAATGATGTTGCCGTACTTGCTCCGTATCTTAAACTTCTAATTTTTGTATAAGTAGTAGTTGCAGTTGATGTTGTTGTTAAATCAGGACTATTATCACCAGCAGTAGATGCGTAGTTTGCAGTTGCAGTTATACTAATTGAAGTAGAACCGGTTGCTGAACCTGTTACATAATAAGGTGTTGTTGTGTTTGTTGTTACACTTGTTAAGTTCCAACTATTAGAAGGATTTACTGAAGATGATGTAAATGTAATACTACCCGTTGCACCTTGCTCAATTTGATTTGAAGTATAACCTAATTGAACCGATGGAGTTGCACTCAATGTTGGTGAGGCAGGATTAGATTTAGATAAAGTTCCTGTCGTTGTAGTTGATGTTGTGTATATTGAATTATCTAATGGTGAACTTGCTGTATATTGTAAAGTATAGGTATGTGAACCTGATGTTGTTGTACTATATGTTAAAGATGTCCCACTACCAACTTGTGTTAATAGAGTTGCACCTTCAAATAATGATGCACTTATTAAAGTATATCCTTGATTATTCCAACTTCCATTAACTGAATATGCATCTGTTATTTTATTAAATCTATCCGTTGCAAACCCACTTAAAGATGCTGCTACCGATGTTGGTGCAGTTGGTGTTCCAAAAATAAATTTAAGAACTCCATTTGTAAATGTTACTGCGGTATTACTATCAAAATCAGCAACTTCAATACCAGTAAGATTTTGAACACTATTGGTTACATAGTTAATGAAACCACTACTTTGAGATAATGATGCTAATGAGGTTGCTATCGAAGAACTTACGAATGCCTGTGATGCTGATATAGATTGACTTACTGCTTCAACTGCTATATCTGTTGCAAATGTGGAATCTAATGAAGCACTAAATTGTGTTAATGCAGCTGCCGAAGCAGAGAATGAAGTTGCAACTGAACTACTAAAATCACCAGTTAC
>Ga0209596_1002508_pt1 | contig 15159 bp, 4 predicted proteins | sample M_130807_MF_Meta_FD_187314 | JGI IMG/M metagenome (GOLD analysis project Ga0209596, IMG submission 187314) | Freshwater microbial communities from Lake Montjoie, Canada to study carbon cycling - M_130807_MF_MetaG (SPAdes) (version 2) | ecosystem: Environmental > Aquatic > Freshwater > Lake... | reverse complement strand
GGACCCAAGGAGCAGGTGGTGCTCTTTGACTTCGCCGACAACATGCAGTGGAGCTACAACAACTCGGGCGCGGATCTGGGCACGGCATGGCGCAGCCCGAACTACAACGACAGTGCGTGGGGCAAGGGATTGCAGCCGCTCGGAGAGAACAACGACAAGAGCGAGAAGATTCCCGTCCGCACCTTCGTTTCCCGCTTCAACGCCGATGGCGTCCACTACACGACCCTGTATGTCCGCGGTCATTTCAACTTCTCCGGGACGAGCACGGCGGGCGTGAAACTCGCCCTGAGCCACGAGGTGGACGACGGCGCGGTGTTCTATCTGAATGGCGTCGAGATCAGCCGGTTTGGCCTGGCGGTCGGGGCGTCCTATGACTTCAGCACCTTGTTCGCCGACCACGAGGCCAACGAGGTGGTGGGGCCGATCGACGTCCCCGCGGCCAGTCTCCTGCCGGGCGACAACGTGTTCGCGGCGGAGATCCACCAGGTCAGCACCGGCAGTTCGGACATCGTGTTCGGCGCCCAATTGGCGGCGACGGTGCCGTTGGTCCCCGCCACGACCAAGGTGCTTGCCTTCAACGACGACAAGCTCTGGACCTACAACAACACGGGCGCGGATCTGGGCACGGCATGGCGCGCGGCCAATTACAACGACAGTGCCTGGCCGAAGGCCCTGCAACCGCTGGGCGAGAACAACGACAAGAGCGAGGTTATCCCCGCCCGCACGTTCGTCTCCCGTTTCAATGCCGACGGCGTTCATTACACGACCCTGTATGTCCGCGGTCATTTCACCTTCCCCGGAACCACCACGGCCGGTGCGAAGCTTTCCCTCATCCACCAGATCGACGACGGGGCGGTGTTCTACCTGAACGGCGTCGAGATCAACCGGTTTGGTTTGGCAGCCGGGGCGCCGTATGACTTCAGCACCCTGTTCGCCGACCACGAGGCCAGCGCGTTGGTCGGGCCGATCGACATCTCGACGGCCAGCCTGGCGCTGGGCGACAACGTGTTCGCCGCCGAGATCCACCAGGTCAGCACGGGCAGCTCGGACATCATGTTCGGCGCCGAGTTGACGGCGACGACCTACGGCCACGCGGCGGTTCCGAAACCGGTGCTGGCCGCGCCGACCGTCGTCGGTGGGACCATCACCATCAAATGGAGCAATGGCGGCACGCTCTATTCCGCGCCGTCTCTGGACGGGACGTTCACGACCACCGGCAACTCCAGCGGCACGTTCTCGGAGAGTGCCTCGGGTTCCGCCAAGTTCTACCGGGTGCAGCAATAGGCCGGAATCGTCGGATCGATGCGGGGGAGACCGGGTGACACCGGTCTCCCCTTTTCATTTCGGCGGCCGGGAAGCCGTCCGGATCCCGGTGCCGACGGATCGCGTCCCGGGCGGACGCTGCCGGCACGCCGCCGCCGGGCGTTGGCGGCCATCCCCCCGGCTCACGCGTCGTAGTTGAGCCACGGGCCGAGCCACCGCTCGGTGTCGCGCACGGGCGTTCCCTTGCGGCGCGCCAGATCCTGGATCTGGTCCCGGTCGATCTTGTCCACCGCGAAATACTTCGAGCCGGGATGCCCGAAATAGAATCCGCTCACGCTCGAGCCCGGCCACATCGCGAAACTCTCCGTGAGTTTGATGCCGGCGCCGTTCTCGGCGTCCAGCAACTGCCACAGCGTCTTCTTTTCCGTGTGGTCGGGACAGGCGGGATAACCCGGCGCGGGCCGGATGCCGCGGTATTGCTCGTCGATGAGCTGTTCGGGAGTCAGATCCTCGTTGGCGCCATAACCCCATTCGCGGCGTGCGCGGCGGTGGAGGTATTCCGCGAAGGCCTCGGCAAGCCGGTCGGCCAGGGCCTCGGCCATGATGGCCTTGTAGTCGTCGTGGGCCCCCTTGTGTTTGGCCACGATCTCGGCGAGGCCGAGCCCGGTGGTGACGGCGAACGCTCCGATGTGGTCGGGCGTTCGCGCGGGCGCCACGAAATCGGCCAACGACCAGTTGGGCGTGCCGTGTTCCTTCGGCATCTGCTGGCGCAGGAAATGGAGCGTGGCGGCGACCGTGGACCGGGATTCGTCGGCATAGACGCGGACGTCGTCGCCGTCCCGGTTGGCCGGGAAGAAACCATAGACCCCGCGGGCGCGGAGCAACTTGCGGGACACGATCTCGTCGAGCATGGCCCGGGCGTCGGCATACAGGCGTCGGGCTTCCTCGCCGTGCTTGGGATGTTCGAGGATGGCCGGATACCGGCCGCGCAGCTCCCAGGTATGGAAGAACGGGGACCAATCGATGAGCGGGACCAGTTCCGAGAGATCGAAGGGTTCGGCGGCCCGGCCCTGGTCGGTGGCGGACATGCCGGGCGTGCGTGCGGCACCGCGGGCGGCCGTGTCGAGGAGTCGGATGCCGGTGAAGGCGGGTTTCGGAACGTCGGTATAATCGAGCTTCGGGGCCCGGTTGCGGGCCTCGGCGAGCGGGAGCAATTCGCGGCGGTTGCCGGCGTGGGTGGCGCGCGCGGCCTCGTATTCGCGGTGGAGGTTGGCGACGAAGCCGGGTTTCGAATCCGGATTCAACAGCGCGCTGACGACCGGCACGGCGCGGCTGGCGTCGAGGACGTGGACGACGGGTTGGCCGTAGTGCTGGGCGATCTTGACCGCGGTGTGGGCCTTGCTGGTGGTGGCGCCGCCGACCAGCAGCGGTTGTTGCATGCCGAGGCGCTGCATCTCGCGGGCGACGTGCTGCATCTCGTCGAGCGACGGCGTGATGAGCCCGCTGAGGCCGACGATGTCGGCGCCGATGCGCCGGGCCTCGTCGAGGATCTTGTCGCAGGGGACCATGACGCCCATGTCCACGACCTCGTAGTTGTTACAACCGAGGACCACGCCGACGATGTTCTTGCCGATGTCGTGGACGTCACCCTTGACGGTGGCGAGGAGGATGCGGCCCTGGGGCCGGGTGGATTGGCCGGCGGCGGCGGCGGCGAGTTTCTCGGCCTCCATGAAGGGCGTGAGATGGGCGACGGCCTTTTTCATGACGCGTGCCGATTTCACGACCTGGGGCAGGAACATCTTGCCGGCGCCGAAGAGGTCGCCGACGACGTTCATGCCGGCCATGAGGGGGCCCTCGATGACCAAGAGGGGACGGCCGTATTTGACGCGGGCTTCCTCGACGTCGGCGTCGACGTGGGCGTCGATGCCTTTCACGAGGGCGTGGGCGAGGCGTTCCTCGACGGTGCCGGAGCGCCAGGCTTCGGCGGCGGGTCCGGCGGCGGCATTGCCGGAGGCCTTGTTCTTGAGGGTCTCGCCGTGGGCCACGAGGCGTTCGGTGGCATCGGGGCGCCGGTTGAGGAGCACGTCCTCGACGAGTTCGAGGAGGTCCTTGGGGATCTCCTCGTAGACCTCGAGCATGCCGGCGTTGACGATGCCCATGTCGAGGCCGGCGCGGATGGCGTGGTACAGGAACGCCGAGTGCATGGCCTCGCGGACGTGGTTGTTGCCGCGGAAACCGAAGGAAATGTTGGAGACGCCGCCACTGACCTTGGCGAGGGGAAGATGCGTGCGTATCCAGCGGGTGGCCTCGATGAAGTCGACGGCGTAGTTGTTGTGGTCCTCGATGCCGGTCCCGACGGTGAGGATGTTGGGATCGAAGATGATGTCCTGCGGGGGGAACCCGGCCTTTTGGACGAGGAGCCCGTAGCTGCGGGAACAGATCTCGATGCGGCGGGCGAGGGAGTCGGCCTGGCCCTTTTCGTCGAAGGCCATGACGATGACGGCGGCGCCATAGCGGCGCACGAGCCGGGCCTGGTCGAGGAACTTCTCCTCGCCTTCCTTGAGGGAGATGGAATTGACGATGCCCTTGCCCTGGAGGCACTGGAGGCCGGCCTCGATCACGCTCCACTTCGAGGAGTCCACCATGATGGGAACGCGGGCGATGTCGGGTTCGGAGGCGACGAGGTTGACGAATCGGCGCATGGCGGCGACGCCGTCGAGCATCCCCTCGTCCATGTTGATATCGATGATCTGGGCGCCGTTCTCGACCTGCTGCTTGGCAACGGTGACGGCCTCCTCGTAGTTGCCGGCGAGGATGAGTTTCGAGAAGCGGGGCGAGCCGGTGACGTTGGTGCGCTCGCCGACGTTCACGAAGTTGGTGTCGGGCGTGAGGTTGAACGCCTCCATGCCGGAGAGTCGCAGCCACGGTTCGGCGGCGGGGACGCGGCGCGGCGGGAGGTCGCGGACGGCATCGGCCATGGCGCGGATGTGGTCGGGCGTGGTGCCGCAGCAACCGCCGAGGACGTTGAGCCAACCTTGCTCCGCCCATTCGCGGATCTGGGGCGCCATGGATTCCGGGGTTTCGGGGAATCCCGTGGGCAGGAGCGGATTCGGCATGCCGGCATTGGCGTAGATGCAGACGTGGGTGTCAGCGATGCGGGAGATCTCCTCGACATAGGGCCGCAGTTCGGCGGGTCCGAGCGCGCAGTTGAAGCCGATGGTGATGGGTTGGACGTGGCGGACCGAATTCCAGAACGCCTCGACGGTTTGCCCGGTGAGGGTGCGCCCGGATTTGTCGGTGATGGTGCCCGAGACCATGACCGGCAGCCGGATGCCGCGGGCCTCGAAGGTCTGCTCGACGGCGAACAACGCGGCCTTGGCGTTGAGGGTGTCGAAGATGGTCTCGACGAGGATGACGTCGACGCCGCCCTCGAGGAGTGCCTCGATCTGTTCGCAATACTGGTGGCGGAGTTGGTCGAAGGTGACGGCGCGGAAGCCGGGATCGTTGACGTCGGGCGAGATCGAGGCGGTGACGGACATGGGTCCGATCGAACCGGCGACGAAACCGCGGTGGCCGGTGGCGGCGGCGACCTCCTCGACCGCCTCGCGGGCGACCCGGGCCGCGGCGAGGTTCATCTCGCGGGCGAGATCGCGGAGGAAGGGGTCGTGGATGACGGCGTCGAAGAAGGCGGGATCCTTGCGGCCCTCGGGATGCCGGAAGAAGAAGTCGTGCTGGCCGATGGACGTGGCGGAGAAGGTGTTGGTCTCGATGATGTCCGCGCCGGCCTCGAGGTATTGGCGGTGGATGCCGCGGATGACGTGGGGTTGGGTGAGGAGCAGGAGTTCGTTGTTGCCCTTGAGATCCTTGCCGGACCAATCGCGGAAGCGGTCGCCGCGATAGTGGGCTTCTCCCAGTTTGTGGCGCTGGACCATGGTCCCCATGGCCCCGTCGATGACGACGAGGCGTCGGGCGAGGAGTTGGACCAACTCGTTGCCGCGGCTGAAGGCGGGCCTGATGGGGGCCGGGACAGTCATGGCGACACCGTACGGTTGGCACCGCGGGGTCGCCAAGCTGGAAATCAACGCATCAGGATATTGAGATGGATGCGATGCAGACGGCGTGGAGCGGGGGTCAGGAGCCGAGTGCGGCGAGGATGGCGTCGGGTTCCAGCCGGCGCAGGCAGCGCAGGTCGGCGGGGCATTCCCGGAGGAAGCACGGCGCGCAGGGCGCGTCCGATTTCAGCAGGGCGTGACGGCCCTCGCCCGGGAGTCCGGGCCCGGTCAGTTCGGGCGAGGTGCTGCCGAAGGGGACGATCACGCGGGTACCGACGGCGGCGGCGACGTGCATCGGCCCGGTGTCGTTGGTGATCACGGCCTCGCAGGCGGCGAGCGAGGCGGCGAGGTCGCGGAGGGACGTGCGGCCGGCAAGATTGCGCACCGGGGCGGGCGACCGGCCGAGTGCGGCGAGGATCCGGGCGACGGTCTGGGTGTCGGAATTGCCCCCGAAAAAAACCAGGCCGTGGCCGGGGTGGGTGGCAACGGCGCGGGCGACGGCGGCGAACGACTCCACGGGCCAGCGCTTGGCGGGACCGTATTCGGCGCCGACGTTGAAGCCGATCCAGCGGATGCCCGGGGCCAGTTCGAAGCGTTCGCGGGCGTCGGCAATTTCCGCGGGCGTGATGCCGAGGCGTGGCGGCAGCGGGGTCGGGTCGGCTCCGAGGGCGGCGACGAGGCGGAGGTAATGGAACAGTTGGTGGGATTCCGGGCCGGGCGCGGGCAGTCCCCAGTTGGGGGGTGGGGCGGGTTCCCGGAGGCGGGCGAGGATTTCGGCGGGTTTGCGCCGCCGCATCCCCACGGCACGGGGGTCGGTGGGCACGACGTCGGTCAGCAGCCAATCGCGCCAAGGCCAATGGATGCCGACGCGGCGGGGAATGCCGGCGAGACGGGCCTCGAGACCGGCCCGCGGCGCGTTGGGGAGGAGCAGGGCCAGATCGAAGCGCCCGGCACGGAGGCGTCGGGCGACGGACAGCAGTCCCTCGTCGGCGGCGAAGGACACGACGTCGTCGACGGCGGGGTGGGGAGACCAGAGGGGGGCGAGTTTGGCGGCGGTGAGGAGGGTGATCCGGGCGTCGGGGAAGCGTTCGCGGAGACGGGCGAGCGCGGGGGTGGTCATCACGGCATCGCCGAGCCAATTGACGCCGCGGACGAGGATGCGCTGGGGAGGGTGGAGTTGGCCGTTGGCGGGCACGGAAGTGGAGTGGACGGAAAAGCGGGCTTGCAATCAACCCTTCGCTCACTAGTTTGCCGGGCTCTTGCCCCGGAGTTTCCCGGGCCAAGGTGCTTTTCAATTTATGTCCGTCAACGCGAACGATCTCCGGAAGGGGATGGCGATCCTGTACAACTCGGATGTGTGCGTGGTGCTCGAGGTGACCCACCGCACGCCGGGAAACCTGCGCGCGTTCGTGCAGGGCATTCTCCGCAGCATCAAGACCGGCAAGTCGATGGACGTGCGGTTCAGTTCCGCGGAGAAGGTCGAGACCGTGCCGCTGATGACCCACAAGATGGATTTCAGCTACAAGTCGGGCGACGACTACGTCTTCGTGGATCCCGAGTCGTTCGAGGAGGTCACGGTGACGCCCGAGTTGGTTGGCGACGCGAAGAATTTCCTGACCGAGAACGGTTGGGTGACGATGACCTTCATCGAGGAGAAGGTGGTGTCGGTCGAACTGCCGCCGAGCGTGGTCCTGGTGGTCACGGACGCCCCCGAGGGCATCAAGGGCGACTCCGCCAACAACGTGCAGAAGCTCGTGACCCTCGAGACGGGCGTGCAGGTTTCGGTGCCGCTGTTCATCAAGACCGGCGAGAAGCTCAAGATCGATACCCGCACCGGCAAGTACATGGAACGCGCCTGAGCCGCGCGAGCCGGCGCGATGCGCGCCGAGGCCCGGGAGCAAAGCCCCGGTCCGGACCCCTTTCCCATCGGATGGAGTGAGCGATGGGTTTTCGTGTGATTGGCCCGCCCCCGGTTAACGCCGGGGGCGGTTCTTTTTTTGTCCGGCGGTCAGCGCGGGCCGACCCCGCCGATCCGTTCGCGACAGACCGTCGCCAGACGCTCGGCGCCGTTCCACAGATAGTGCCAGTGGTCGCCCGGCAGGACGTCCACCACGATGCCCCGGGTCGCGTGCCGTTCCCATCCGCGCAGCCGGGGGTGCGACGCATTGCCGGAGGAGAGGAACAGGTGGATTTCCCCCTCGAACACCCGTGGGCGATGCGTGGTGACGGCGCGGCGATACTGTTCGCCCTCGCGGGTCCAGTACTCGGGACCGGGAGCCTTGCCGGGGATTCCGTCCATGGCCGACCGGCGCCGTCGGGCCCACTTTTCGCGGAGCCACCGGCGCCCGGAGGGACTCACCGCGGCGGCGAGGCGGGGTCCGTTGAAAAGGATGCGGCCGGGAAGGGATTTCCGGGACGCCCGGTAGCGCGAGCGCAGCCAATAGCGCGGGTACTCCGCGAATGCGGGCAGGACGCAATCGGCGAGCGCGAGCCACCCGATCGTCTCCCCTTCGGCCTGCAGTCGGCAGGCGAGGGCAAAGGCGATGTTGCCCCCGGTGCAGTCGCCCAGCAGGAAGTACGGCCCGGGCGGTTGGACGGCCCGGAGTTCCACCAGATAGTCGCGGGCCATGGCCTCGATGTCGCCGTGGGGCGGACCTTGGCCGTCCCAGCCACGCCGCCGGAAACCAAAGACCGGTTGGTCGGTGCCCAGATGCTTCTCCGCGATGTGCGCGTGGACGTACAACTCCCGGTCGCCGCCATTGCCGCCGGGAAAAACAAAGAGCGGTGGCCGCGATCCCGTGGCCCGCAACGCGCACAGCGAACGGCAACCGCCCGGGATGCCGAAAGTGGCGTTGGTCCCCGGCGTCGCGATCGCGCGGGCGAGGCCGGCGATGGTGGGATCCTCGAACAGGATCCGCAGCGGGACGTCGCGGCCCGTTTCCCCGCGGACTTGGGCGAGCATCCGCACCGCGAGGAGCGAGTGGCCGCCCGCCTCGAAGAAACTCGCCGTCGCATCGTCCGGCACCCGCGGGAGCAGTCCCGCCCAGATCCTCGCGACGAGTAGTTCTTCCGGCGTCGACGGGGGCGGTCCGGTCAACCGGGGCGCGACGTCGGCCGCCCGGCGCGCGAGCTCGGCCCGGTCCGTCTTGCCATTCGGGGTCAGCGGCAGGCGATCGACGGCGATCCACGCAACCGGGATCATCGCCGTGGGCAGCGAACGCGCGAGATGGGTACGGATCGCCGCCAGCAGGCCGGCGTCGTCGGATTCCGGCACGACGAACGCCGTCAATCGGGCGATCCCTTCCGGATCTTTCGTCGCGACGACGGCGGCGGACCGGACGCCGCGATGGGCGGCAATCACGGCGGTGACCTCGGCGGGTTCGACCCGGACCCCGTTGATCTTCACCTGATCGTCGTTGCGTCCGAGGATTTCAAGACTCCCATCGGGTCGAAACCGGCCGCGATCGCCGGTGAAATAGACCAGGTCGGAGGGGTCGTCGCGGAACGGGTTGGGTCGGAAGCGGAGCCGGGTTTCCCCGGGCATGTCGAGGTAGCCGAGCGAGCGGAACGGGGTGCGGATGGCGATCTCGCCGGTTTCGCCGACGCCGCAAGGCCGGCCGGCGCCATCGAGAACCCATGCCTGGGCACCGGGAATCGCGAAACCGATCGGCTGCACCCCGGGAACCGGCGGGTCCGGAACCTCGAACGCGCATTTGGCGAGCGTGGTCTCGGTCGGCCCGTAAAGGTTGGTGATGCGGCCGCAATCCGGAAAGGCGGCGCGCCAGCGTCGGACGAGCCGGTCCGCGAGGGGTTCGCCCGCGAGGAAGATGCGGCGGAGCGCGGCCGGACCGGATCCCGTCGGCACCGCATCGAGCCACGCCCCGAGCAGGGCCGGGACGGCGTGGAGCAGGGTGATCCGTTCCCGACCGAGCCATTCCACGACCGACCCATCCGCGGGATTGCCGATGGGTGGCGGCAGGCAAAGCGTCGCGCCGCTGGTCAACGGCAGGAACACGTCGCGCAGCACCACGTCGAAGGAAAGCCCGGTCAGTTGCGCCACGCGGTCGCCGGGTCCCACGCCGAATGCCGTCCGTTGCCATTCGAGGAAATGGGCGAGGCCGGCATGCGTGCCGAGGACGGCCTTGGGCGTGCCGGTCGTGCCCGACGTGAAGAAAACGTAGGCGACGCCCTCCGGCGCCGTGAATCCGGCCTGCCCCGCGGGCCGGGCGCACGGGATGCCGGATCCGTCTTCCCCCACGGGAATGCGCGCCACGTCCGCGGGCACGGCGTCCGCGGACGCGGGGGCGGCGACCTCGAGGAGATGCGTGGCATGGGCCCGTTGCAGCATCGCGTGCCGGCGCGCGTCGGGAAGGAGCGGGTCGAGCGTCAGCAACACGCCGCCCGCTCTCCACACCGCGAGCATCGCCACCACGAGGCCGATGGAGCGGGGCCCGGTGACCGCGATCACCGCGCCCGGTTGGGTGCCCGACGCCAGCAGCACTCGGGACAAGACGTCCGTCGCCTCGTCGACCTCGCGGTAGGTCCGGGTCCGGCCCGATTGCTCGAGGGCGACCGCATCCGGATGGAGACGCGCGATGTCCGCGAGGCGGGCGCACGCGGCGGTCGTCGTCGGGGCCGCCATCGGGACCGTGGGATCCGGAAGGCGCGCGCCCGATGCGTCGTCGACGAGGGTGTACTCGGCGATCGGTCGGTCGGGTGTCGCGACCACTTGCCGGAGCAACCCGACGAATTGGGCAAGGATCCCGCGGGCGCGCTCGTGCGAAAAGCGGGATGGCGCGTGGACGAGCCCGAGGTGCGTGCCGTCCGCGGCGGGCGCGATATAGAGGGTCAGGTCGTACTTGGATCCCTGGCCGAGCCCGCCGGTTGGCCGTACCGCGAGGCCCTCGAGTCGGAGTCCCCCGTCCGGGTGCTCCACTTGGTTGACCAGAATCTGGAACAACGGCGCATGCGCCAGACTGCGTCGCGGGTTGAGTTCGGCGACCAGTCGGTCGAACGGCAGGTCTTGGTTTGCCAAGGCGCCCAGCAGTGTCCCGCGCGCCCGGTCGAGCACCTGCCGGAACGTCGGCCCGCCCGAGAGATCGGTCCGCAGCACCACGCTGTTGAGGAAAAGCCCGATGAGATCCTGGGTCTTGCCGTCCGTGCGTCCCGCCACCGGGGTTCCCACCACCACGTCCTCGGTTCCCGCGAGTCGTCCCAGCAGGCATTGGAATGCGGCAAGCATCGCCGTGAACGGGGAGGCGGAAGCCTCGCGGGCGAGCGCGGCAAGGCCCCGGACCAGTTCCGGTGGCAGGACGGCCCTCGCGCGCGGATGGGATTCCGCATTGGATCCCGGCGACGGCGGATCGGCCGCGAGTTCGAGGCGCTCGGGGGCATCCGCGAGACGCTCCTTCCAATAGGCGAGTTGCCCGGCCATCGCCGCGCCGGTGGCTTCCGAGGCCTGCCAGGCCGCGTAGTCGCCGTATTGGATCGGCAACGGCGGCAAGGCCGCGGTGTCGTCCCCGAGGGCGGCGGCGTAGGCGACGGAGAGTTCGCGTTCGAAGATTCCCAGGGACCAGCCATCGACGACCGCATGATGGAAGGTCGCCGAGAACAGGTGGCATCCGGGCTCCACCCGGAGGAGCCGGAAGCGCGTCAACGGTCCGGCGGAAAGATCGAAAGGTTCCGCCGCCCACCCGCGGGCGCGCCGGAGCGCCTCGTCCTTCCGCGTCCCGGGATCCCCCGCGACGCATTCCGCCACCACGAGATCGAGCGTCCCCGCGGGATGGACCACCTGCCGGAGTTCGGGGCCTTCGAGGTGGAGCGTCGAGCGGAGGATCTCGTGCCGGGTGGCGACGGTTTCGAGCGCGCGGCGCAGGGCCGGCACGTCGAGGGGACCCTCGATCCAACAAGCCAGCGGCAAATGGTACGAGGTGTCGTCCGGGTCGAGGCGCGAGAGGAACCAGAGCCTTCGCTGCGCGAACGAGGCCGGCGCGGGCACGCCGGGAGTTCTCGGTCCGATGGGGTTCGCCGAAGGCGACCCGGTGTCGGCGGCCGCGGCGAGAAAACCGAGCAACCCGGCCCGGTGCGACCGGATCCATCCGAGCAATGCCGGGGTCACCGAACCGCGCGGGCCGTCGTACCGGAGCTTGTCGCCCTCGCGCCACAGGCGGACATCGCGGGAGCGCAGTTCGCGAAGGAGTTCGTCGAGACTCATAGCTCGCCCGCGTCGCGATCGGCCGTCCCCGCGTCGGGTCCCATGGATTCGGGAGCCGCGGCACCCCCGGAGGCCCATCGCAGCGCGTCGATGCGGGCGGCCAGTTTCCCGAGAACCGGGTGGAGGAACACGATGTGGAGCGGCAAACGCATCGCGAGTTCGTCGTTCAACTGCGCGACGAGACGCATCGCGAGGAGCGAATGTCCGCCCAGATCGAAGAAATGGTCGTCGGCGGCGGGTTGGATGCCGGCGATGAGCCCCGACCAAACGCGGGCGACGACGCGTTCGGTGGGCGTGGACGGGGGGACGCGGACCGTCCCCGGTCCGTCGGGCGTGCTCTCCGGGCGCGGGGCGGGCAAACGGGCGCGATCGATCTTGCCGCCCGGCGTCCGGGGGAGTTGGTCGACGACGATGTAACGGCGGGGGACCAAGTGGTCCGGCAGGCGCGTGCGGAGCGATGCGAGCAGCGTTTTCGGGTCCGGATTGGCGCCGTCGCGGGCCACCACGTAGGCGACGAGGACGGGTTCGCCGGCAAGGATTTCGGCGGGGACGACGACGGCGGCGGCGACGGTGGGCTGGCGGACAAGTTCGGCCTCGATCTCGCCGGGCTCGATGCGGAAGCCACGGACCTTGATTTGGGCGTCGTTGCGGCCGAGGAAGACGAGGGTCCCGTCGTTGCGCCACCGGGCGAGATCGCCGGTGCGATAGACCCGCGATCCCGGGCGGAAGGGATCGGGGAGGAACTTGTCGGCGGTGAGTTCGGGTAGGCCGAGATAGCCCCGGGAGACGCCGGCGCCGCCGATCAGGATTTCGCCGGCAACCCCGGGAGGGACGGGCCGAAGGGCGGGATCGACGACATAGATCCGGGTATTCGCGATGGGGCGTCCGATCGTGGCCGGTTGGCCGATCCCGCGCAGCGCGGACGTCGAGTAGACGGTGGTTTCCGTGGGGCCGTACTGGTCGAGGACCCGTTGCACGTGGCCGAGTCCGTAGGCCAGCGCCACGAGATCCTGGGGAACGGCCTCGCCGCCGAGGACGATGGTCCGCACGGAACGGGGAACGAGGCCCAGACGGAGCACCTCGCGGAACACCGATGGCACCATGTCGAGCAGGGTGATCCCGGCGTTGTCCGGCAGGGCCTCGAGCGCGAAGGGATCGCGCGCGACGTGCACCGTTCCGCCGGCGGCCAGCGTGGCGAAAACCTCCAGCACGGAAATGTCGAAACAGACCGAGGTCGAGAAGAGGACGGAGGACAACTCCGCGGGGGAATGGTTCCGCAGGGCCCAACCGACGAACGCCGCGAGGTTGCGGTGTTCGACCGCGACGCCCTTGGGCGTTCCGGACGAACCCGAGGTGTAGATGACGTACGCGAGATCGGAGGGCGAGGTGGTGTCCGCAACCGGCGGGACGCCGGGGGCACGGGACCAGTCGATGTCGTCGAGGTGGAGGGTGGCGGGCGCGTTGGCGGGGAGGACGTGGGCCAACGAGCGTTCGGACAGGAGGACCTTGGCGCCGCCGGACCGAAGAATGCCGAGCAACGCGACCACGAGTCGCGGCGTGCGTCCGGCGCAGACGGCCACGCGATCGTCCGGCCCGATCCCGGATTGGCGGAGGCGGCGGGCAAGGGCATCGGCGCGCGCGTCGAGTTCGCCATACGTGAGCGACGTGCCGGCCCCGGCCGCCGCGACCCGGTCGGGATGGCGTCGGGCGGTCTCGGCGATCCACCGGGGCAACGTGCCCGGCGGCAGCTCCATGTCGGTCTGGTTCCAGTCGACGGTCACTTGCCGGCGGATGGAAGCACCGGCCAACGGGAGAATGCCGACGGGTTGGTCGGGTGCGTCGACGATGCCCCGCAGCAGGGTTTCCCAGCTGTCCAGGAACCCGCGGACGGTCGAGGCGTCGAAGAGATCGGCCGCATAGCTGAGCGTGGCATGGAGCCCGTCGCCGCGTTGCGTGACGACGAGGGACAGGTCGAACTTGGAAGTCTCCGTCCCGGAGTCGACGAGCGCGACGTCAAGGCCCCCGAACGGGATGGCCTCGGGGGTTTCGTTCTCGAACGAGAACATCGCCTGGAAAACCGGGGAGTGCGCGGGATCGCGCGGGAGCCTGAGTTCCTCGACGAGGCGTTCGAACGGCAATTCCTGGTGGTCCAAGGCGCCGAACACGGCGGTGCGGACGCGTCCCAGCAAGGTGACGAAGGTCGGGTTCCCGGAGAAATCCCCGCGCAGTGGCAGCGTGTTCGCGAAAAACCCGATCAACGGCTCGATCCGGGACTCGCCCCGGCCCGCGATCGGGGTGCCAACCACGACCTGTTCCTGTCCGGCATACCGGTGCAGCAAGGTCTGGAATGCCGCGAGCAGGAGGATGAACCGCGTGACGCCATGCTCGGCCGCAAGACGCTGCAGCGGGATCGTCAATCCCGGCTCGAGGGCCCGCGCCTCGGCGGCGCCGCGGTGCGATCGCAGCGCGGCGCGCGGTCGGTCCAGCGGGAGATCGAGGAGCGCGGGAATGCCGGCGAGTTCGCGGCGCCAGTATTCGACGCTCCGCAGCAGGGTCTCGCCCCGCAACCGGTCGCGCTGGTCCCGCGCGTGGTCGTGGAACTGGAGGGTCAGTTCGGGAACGACCGGTTCTTTCCCGGACGCCATGGCGTCGTGGATCGCGGCCAACTCCCGAAGGAAGAGATCCACCGACCAACCGTCGATCACCGCGTGGTGGAACACGGCCACGAACCAATGCTCGTCGGGCGCCGACCGCAGCAAACGGAAGCGGACCGGCGGGCCCGTCCGGAGATCGAACCGTCTCCGGATCTCGGACGCGATCGCGTCGCGGATCCGCTCGTCGCGCGACCCGGAGGGGAGGTCCGGCATCTCCGTCACCGGCACGTCCACGGGCCCCGGTGGCTTGATCTCGACGCGGTGGACGCCGCCGGGGTCGGGGAATGCCGACCGCAGCACGGCGTGGCGGCGCGTGATTTCGCCGAGGGCCGCCCGCAACCGGCCGACGTCGAGTGGGCCGCGCAACCGAAGGACGACCGGCACGTGGTAAAGTCCCCCGGCTGCTTCGTACGCTTCGAGGAACAGCATGCGCGCCTGCGAATACGACGGGACCGGATCCGCAACCGCCGCAGGTATCCCGGACCGTTCGCCCGTCCCGGCGTCGTCCCCATCCAGATGACGCGCCAGTTGGGCGATGGTCCGGTGCTTGTGGAGCACGCGCATCGCGATCGGCCGTCCCAATGCCTTGCCCAGCCTCGCCGCGATGCGCATCGCGGTCAGCGAATGGCCACCCAACGCCTGGAAATCCTCCTCGGCGCCGATCCCGGTGCGTTTCAGGCATTCCTCCCAGATCCCGGCCACGAGCCGTTCGGTCGGAGTCCGGGCCGGCGTCGCGGCGCCCGGCCCCCGGGGACGGATCCGATCGGGATCCGGAAGGGCGTCCCGATCGACCTTGCCATTGGGCCCGACGGGGAGTCTTTCGAGGCGGACGAAGACGTCGGGGACCATGTACGCGGGCAACGATTGTCCAAGGCGTGCGCGGGGCGTGTCGTCGCCCGCGCCATCCGGGGTCCCGACCCAATACACCACCAGGACGGGGTCGGCTCCATGTCGGGGTTGCAGGCGCACGACGGCG
>Ga0209596_1002506_pt1 | contig 15163 bp, 26 predicted proteins | sample M_130807_MF_Meta_FD_187314 | JGI IMG/M metagenome (GOLD analysis project Ga0209596, IMG submission 187314) | Freshwater microbial communities from Lake Montjoie, Canada to study carbon cycling - M_130807_MF_MetaG (SPAdes) (version 2) | ecosystem: Environmental > Aquatic > Freshwater > Lake... | reverse complement strand
ATTCGCGAGCAAGAGGAGTATATCAATCGGTTAGTGAAAGCTGGAAACTACTTAGACGAATGTCTTTTATCTATAGCTGGAGAGAATCTTCCAGCAAAGCAATTGTGGCACAAAGCCAAGGAGGCCCAACCGTGAAAAAAGAAGAATTCCGTGACGTTGCCATTCAGTTCTTCGTCATGGGCTTAGTCATAGCTAGCCTGTGGTATCTCTTAATACGATGAACTTCTACATTAGTGGGCCAATGTCAGGCTTACCGGATTTTAATCGTGATGCATTTAATGACTTGGAATTAAACATCAGGATTATATGTAAATCGATTGATCCTGTAGGACATTACAATGTATTTAATCCAGCACAAATCGAAGGTGCTGATCAAAAGTCATATAAGCAATTAATGCGCGATTGCCTCTGGGGTATGACCCATTCCAGTCATTTCATCCAGCTTCCTAATTGGGAACATTCACACGGAGCATTAATCGAGTATTCAATCGCAATAACCTTAGAAATGCCAATAATTAGCTCAAGTGACCTACCAAAGTGGCTACTAAAAAATCTTGGCTACTAAAAGATCCAAATCTAATAGATGGGCTGAAAAGATAAGATTCGAGTTGCTATTCATGCTTGGCGGATATTGCAAGCTGTGTGGAGTTATTAAAGATCTAGAATTTGATCACGTCATACCAATTGATTGGACACCAAGTGCCAAATCACAAAGTCAACGTGCTGCTGAGTATCGTCGTGAATTCCGGAAGGGTAACCTTCAAATTCTCTGCAAAAAGTGTCATGGAAAGAAGACTGCAGAGTTCAGAGGCTTCGATGTAGATCCTGAAAATTGCCCATTCTAAATACGAAAAAGCCTCGATCTCCAAAACGCACAATGGAAATCGAGGCTGTTCTATTATAGGCTTGCCGGTTTTCTGCTTCAGCCAATATTAAGTGATTAGGAAAAACCTAAAACTAATCTCAATAGAACAAAATTATTCAGCATTCTGAACTTCGACAGGAGGATTCAGCTTCTTGAACTCTTCATCCTGTCGAATGAGTTCGCTGATGATAGAAACGGCAGTACGAGCCACTTTAAAATCGCCTTGTCGTCTAGAGACTTCAAGAGCAACAATCAATGCGTTGGCAGTGGCGGTATCGAGGTTGAGCGTTAATGTTTGCATGAATTAATATTAATTTGCAGGACTGAGAGTGTAAGTAACCACGGGAGGAACTGGATCAGGCGTAGGCCATGGCAACGGCAACACTTCCGGTTGCGGCGGAGGATCAATCTGCCGCTCGACCTGAATAGCGAGGCTATCTTGAATCGCAGCAATCATGTCAGGCCCGATGTTGTACTGCACCCAACCGATGACGATGTCATTGGTCAAGTCAGCATAAGGAATAAACGGCACAGACGGATCAATCGGCGTAAGCGCAAAGTTGCTATAGTCTGCCGTGTGGCCTTCGCCATCGTCAGCGAGGACAGTGTAGCAGGCTCGGGTGACCACATCGGTCTCCCCATCAAGGATGGGGTAGCCGATGAGGCTGGTGGCGGTCCAAGTGTAGGTGATAGGCATATTAGTTTCCGTAGACGGGGATTTTGACCGAGGTTCCGTTCAGCGTGATGCGGATGAATCCTAGAGCGGCACCGAGGACAACTGCACCGGCAGTAGCGGTCGCAAAGTATGTGGTTGCACCGCCATTAGTGGCGACGTAATTGGAAGAGGATCCAATTGAAAGTTCATTACTCACAGTACCTCCGCTGATAACTGCACCGCGACCGAGAGCAATGTTTGAGGCTCCAGAAGTTGTTCCAGATCCAGCATCAACTCCAACAAAGGTATTGTTTGCACCAGAAGTGACTATAGACCCAGAAGCTACACCAACGCAGGTATTGTAAGCTCCAGTCAGTATTCCATTACCTAGCGAGCTACTGCCAACAGCAGTGTTTCCGGTTCCAGATACAGCCAATGACATTGCATTCGCACCGATGGCAGTGGTGTCTGCGGCGGTGGTACTCAACGCCGCATAGTAACCCACTGCAGTGTTATTGCTGCCAGTTGAGTTGTTAAGCGCAGCATGACCAACAGCAGTACAACTTAATCCTGTTACACTAGCTTGCAATGCATTGCTTCCAATGGCCGTGATTGCATTGGCTGTACTTCTTAGCGCAGCGTGATATCCAACAGCAGTGCAATCACTTCCAGTAACATTGTCAGACAACGCAGCTTCACCAATTCCAGCGCATCGAGTGGCTCCATTGCTCTTGTACATGGCATCATTGCCAATCGCAACGAGATAGTTTGCTGCGGTTAGTTTATTCAGTGCATTCGATCCGATGGCGACGTTGCCGATGCCGCTGGTCAGATTACGGAATGTATCTGAACCAATTCCATAGTTGGCTGATCCAGTAATATCACTCGCAGAATTACCAGCATTGGTTCCAACAAATACGTTTTGTCCACCAGTCGTAATCTTTCGACCAGCAGCAGATCCAAGTGCAATGTTGTAACTGCCACTAAGTGCAACAGATCCGTTGGCGTACAACGCACCGTCACCGATGGCGACGTTGGATGCGCCGTTTACGTTCTGAGTTCCGTTAAGACAATTGACACCAAGAGCGACGTTGGAATTTGATGATGTGATACTCGCACCAGCAGCATTGCCAAGAACTGCATTATCAGTTCCAGTGCTTATATTGGTTAACGCGCTCCTACCAATGGCGACATTTGTAGCACCAACGGACAGATTGCGAAACGTATCCCGTCCAATGCCGATGTTGTCAGCACCAGTGATGTTACTTGCGCTGTACATCGAAGAGTTACCAACTGCGATGTTGTTTGATCCACTATGATTTATTGCAGCAGTGCCACTTAAAGAGTCTAAACCAATCGAGACATTATTCGCTCCAGATGTAACCCTTCGACCGGCTCCAGCACCGAGTAGTGTATTATATCCACCTGTGGTGATTGCTTCACCATTTTGAACACCTAATGAAACATTTCCAGCAGCACTTGAAATATTACGCAACGTGTCACGGCCAATGCCGATGTTATCACTACCAGTGATGCTTTGACTAGAGAACATTGCGCCATTACCAATAGCAATGCTGTTGGCTCCAGTATGGAATACACCGCCACCGGATGTAGCTAATGTATTGTAACCAACAGCCACATTGCCGGAGCCAGTAGTCACTCCTTGACCTGCATAACCTCCAAGGAATGAACTGTTTGATCCTGTGGTCAGGTTGTTACCAGATGCAGTTCCAACAGAAGCATTGGTAGATCCATTTGTCAGCGCATTCAGTGCAATCCGACCAATGCCGATATTATCAGAACCAGACCCCGGTCCATCCCAGATTTCAACGGTGCCGCTGACCGTCAGCTTCTTGGTAGTTATCTGATATGTGAGACCAGAGTCACCATCGAAGACTCCAGCATTATTGAAGATAACTTCAGTATTAGTGCTTGCTCCAGTCGTTGGAAGGATTTGAATTGCAGTACCATCCCAATAACAATAAACGTTCGTATCAGTCTGGTAGAAGATCTTACCTTCATCCTGAACTGTGAGTGTAGCAATGAGAGTTGTTAGATTCGCTGAAGTGATACGAGACAAAGCCGTACCATTTCCTGCAATCTCCAAACCTCCATTATAAGGAATTAAGTCATAAGCCATATTTTTATTTCGGTAATGCGTACCAACCTTCTTGAAGTTCGATTCGGTTCATTGATTTAACCGATTTACCATCCTTGTCCAAAACCCAGACTCGAGCCTTGATCGTTTCAGCCAAACGAACCGGTTCACCATGCTTCACGTAAATCACTCTAGTCGACCCGCATCCTACGTTCATTGTCATCAATACGATCACGCAGAGCTTTCTTGAGATCTTCCTGAGGTTTCGCATCTTGTGAAGTCTTATCTGATTGAACAAATGAAGTAAACCACTTTAGAATAGCAGACACAATCTGCTCAATCCAATTCATTTTGGAGTGACATCAGCTTGTACATCAGCCGGTTTATCGACAGCATTAAATCCTAAGATCAATCCACCAATACCTGTTGCGATTGCAGTAGTAGCACCAACAATATCACCAACTAGAAACAGCTTGATTCCGCTACCAATTCCTGCAAGCAAGATGCCGATTCCACCAAGTGTAGTTTTCCAGTTTTTCATATTATTTGAGGTTTATTTCTCTACGAAGTTCACCGATGCTATCTGATAATTGTATGAAAGCTTGAGTGTTATGCTCAATGACTTCACGTTGTTCCTGAATTATCATCTTGAGATCATTCTGCCGTTCAGATTGAATCTGGTCAAGCTTCTCAACAAGATACTTGATTGATCGCCAGACTGAGAAGCCACATATTACAAGAGTCAACACGAACAAATATCTGTCGGATTGTCCACTAATCTTATCCATTACCGGAATTACTTCAGACATGACTTAGAAAATCTGACGAGCATTAATAGTAATGTCACAAGTGAAATCAGCCTGAAGATTGGCTGTCCAATAAGCATTATTAGTTGTAAAGAAGAAACTCGTATTCAATCCAGCAATAAACGGTAGCCTATTAAATTGAAGCTTCTGTGTAGTACTTACGAAACAAGAATTTGGTTCCACTACCGGAACACCACCTGCATTAGAATTTGTTGGGAAAGTCTGTACCAGAAGGTCATTACTCAAATTCCTATAAGCGAGCTTCAAGTAAGGATAACTCTGTACCAATGGCAATGAAGTACCACCTTTCCATCGCATTACGCTTGTCATGGTGATTTCATCAACTACAAGCCTGAACGGAACAGGAATTGTAATCGCTACATCAGCATTTTGACTAACAAAATCATACCTAAGAACAAAGGGTTCAAACGCTATGACAGATTTAGGAATGCTACTAATGTCCGGTAAATATTTGTCAAGTGTATTTGCTAAATTGCTCATAACGTTTGAACCCCTGTGATTATATTAAATGTTGAAAACCTTGTAACCTTTGAAGGCTATAGTAACAACATTGGCTCCAACAATCTTGTTGCGAACATTAATATTCAGATTAGTATTCTTGATGAACGTGACACGAGCATCTTCAGGAGTGCCATTGAATGCATTACCAGCCAAAAGAGGTTGTGGCACGTAATCATTCATGAACTGACGAGAAGTGCCAGTATCACTGAAAATAACATCGAAGTTATTAGGGCTAACCTGCAATGGATTGTCTGAAGTGCTCACAGCGAAAACATTCGTGAGAACGAAATCACTAGAATTGTCGAGTTGCAAAACAGCAGAACCGATTGCACTAGCAGCACACGTAACATTCACCACGTAGGTGAACGGGATCATCGAGTCAGAATAGATTTTCATGAATTATTTAAAAGTTGAAAGTTAAAAGGGGTATGACAATATTTTGTACTGTCATACCCCTTTAGTTGAATCTGACAGATTACTGACGAGGGCGAATCAAGTAACCATCGAAAATCATACCAACTTCGAAGCCGGGAGTGGCATACGTAGGGGTATCATCAACAATGAACGTACCAGTAAATGATGGCGAATTAGCTCCGTAGAAGTTAATAGCCACATTAATCGTCTGTTCAGGTTCGATCACCAACGTAGGAGACACCACGAAGATGTTCCTAGGATCAGTGCTCTGTTGAGTCCAGAACGTGGTATACTTGTTAGGTCCAGTAGCAACATCTGCAGCCGGGAAGTTACCAGAAATGTTGCCGATTTCCACACCAGCACCGGGAGGAACATTAACGAAGGGACGCTCCAAGGTTAGGTATTGCTTGTCACCAAATCCAATTTCAAGAGTACCTTGATTTAGGAAGTTGTATGCAGTCTGCATCACACCGGCAGCAATACCAGAATAACCACGACTGACAGCACGAGAGTTGGCAGCAATCGCAGCAACCTGACGATTTTTAGGCAGAAGATTCACATGAGTACGAATCGCACTCAAAGCGAAATAATTCTGACCAAACGACGTAGCCTTGGGAACGTTGGTCTGCTCAATCGTCTTCTGAACACTGGTAGCATTGGGATCAAGAGCACCGGCAGGAACACGAAAGAATTGCAACTGGCTAGTACCACCAGTGGGAACTCGCACGTAATCATAGTACATCCAACGAACTACCTGGTATTGATCCCAAACGGCTGAACCAAATCTGGCGACCAGCGAACTAATAAGATTATTATCCATATGCTATTATTAAATGAGTTGTTATTATTGCAACGGACGGAGCAAGATACCATCAAGTGTCACGCCAACGTACAACGGATTCGTAGAATCGTTAACAACATTGGTAGAAGTGATAGGCACTGATCCAGTGGGGAAGTTAATTGCAATGGAGAAAGCCTGTTCCGGTTCAACCAAAATCGAAGGTTCGATAATGAATGCTCGTGAACGACCAGAAGCTTGAGTCACCAACGGAGCATCCGTCTGGACGACCTGTTGATTATTAGCAGCAGTAGTCATCAACGAGAACCCACGACCGTAAACTTCAGGTTCACTGGCCAGAGGAGACAAGTAGAGGAACGGCTTCGGGATCTGCAGGAACGGACGGCTTCCAATGCTGAAATCAAGATAACCAGCTTCGAGGAAACCATTCAGGTAATCCGAAGCAATGTTGTCAATGTCGAGCGTGGAATAGGTCGTTACACCAGTACCAGTACCATTCAGTGCAGCATTCGCGATTCGAATACCAGTGTGAATAGACTTGATAAGGAAGTAGGTCTGACCAAAGCTGTTCGCCTTGGGCATGTTGGTCTGGAATCGGGTCACGTTATTCTGACCAAGAGTGTCAGCAAAGAACGTAATTGTGTTCGAACCAGCAGTGGGATACTTCACATAGGAGTAAAACTCCTGACGAACGCCTTGCCATTGACTATAATCAATAGTACCAAAGCGATTTTGTAGACTAGAAACGTAATCGAGTGCTTGAGTGCTCATATTTTTTATTTAATTACCAAGCCTTGGCGTAAGCAGCAGCAGAATCATAAGGACCATTAACGCGACCAGTCGAATTAGTGGACATGTTCATGTTTGTAGCCATGTAACCGGGAGGATTACCAAACGTCATTGCAGGTTTGTTATCACGAGGAGTGTACTTCACGTATTCACCAAGATAACGACCGGTTTTGCCAGCAGCAGTAGCAGCAGCAGGAGCCTCATCCTTAGATTTGGCAGTGAACATGTTGACAACAGTGTTGAAAACATTAAACACTCCCAAGATGATCATACCCTTGGCAGCAGCAGGTGAAGTGCGACGAATCAAGTAAGCACCGGCAACTGGAATTGCCAAGCCGTAGAATGCTTCACCGTAGACATTACCATTCTTATCAGCAGTAGTGAACGGCAGAGTGAACTTCTTAGCATCCTTTAGCTTAGTGGAATCAAGAGCATCCTTAGCTTGACGAGCGAAGCTGAAGTTATTCAGCACCATTCCGGTCAAGTAAGCACCAGCGAATGCACCGCCAGCCATAGTCAGATTCTCCTTAGAGAAAATGCTGCGAATGTTCATGCCTCCAAGTGCGGAACGACGGACACGACGACCGATGCGACGAGTAGCACGACCCACACTGCGGCTCATAGAACGGAAAGACCTACGAGTACGACGGCTGGGACTGCGACGACGAGAAGCAGCAGGAGCAACAATTGTGACAGTGCTAGTCGCACGACGAGCTACTGCTTGACGAGCTTTAGGTTTAGCACGACGCTGTGCTGCTTTCACAGCACGACTGATTTTGGCACGAGTAGCAGCAGAAGGCGTATTCTTCTTGCTCTTTCTACCAACAGCATTACGTAGAATCATTTATTTTTACTGTTTAGGTTAAAGTGAATTTCCTCGAATCACGTTATTATAAAAACCACAATTAGTTTATCCTGTCAATATCGACGACGTGGAGCATAAACATTAAGTGCTAATAGTGCAAATGTGATTGCTATTACAGGAACAAAATATCTTGAAATGTTTGCTGTAGTTGAAAAGCCACTGGAGATACCAGTTATTAAATCCACTGTTGCACCTAATGGCTTTGCTACGAAACCTGATCCCCAATACAGATCTTCTAGAAATCCATTATCCTTTGCATAATCTCTAAACGTAGAATCAAATGAACGCGCATCAATCGGACCAGCACCGATGCTCTGTTTCTGCCAAGCAATAATAAACTTTGAATTTGCTTCTTCTAATCCATATTGCATCTTAAGTGACTTGTGCCAAGTCATCCAATCACTAGCAGTCCACCACGTATCAAAAAACCAATTATCATAATCTGGTGTTGAAGAAGCTTTTGTCGGATCATTCTCTGGATCGAACCCAAGCTTCCCTCGATAAGAATCGCAGCAACAACTAGCAACTTTACCAATGTTAGTAATCATGATAACAGATAATAACCTAAAACCAAGATGCCAAGCAATGGCAATGAATTAGTTTCCTTTTCATTAATAGGCTTCGAATCAGACGACGTACTTTTTACGACATTAGGATTTAATCCAGAGTCAACTATAGGTATCGGCTTGATTAAATCTTCTTTTGGAATTGGTACAGTATTAACAATGTTTGCTGGATCTTGTCCTGCATTATATCCATCAACCAATTTATTATTGAAGCTTATAAGAGCTTTAATCTGATTATTAGCATCTTTTAAATTTATAATTGTAATTGATGTCTTTACTACAAACGATATAGCCTGAAATGCTGTACTTGCTCCAAGAGTGACAAAAGCCATTGCTAAATCACCAACAACACCAACCCATTTTATTATGCTCATCCATTTAGGAGCATCACAAGCCATTCTAAATTCCTCATAATTAATCAAACCAGTGATCATCTTCCCTGTTTGAGGATCTTTAACCTGATGTAAATCAGTTCTAATGTGATACAAAGCCCTAAAAATCATTTCTTGGAAAATGGACCATAAACCATTTTCTTTAAATTCAATAGGCGTAATTAATGGGCTATATTCTCTGGTATTACAACCACCTACTTTAGGTCCAGTAAACATTACTAGAGAATAATATAAACCGAAAACTTCTGTTGGAGATAAAGATAAAATCCATTTCTTCATCTTTTCGGCATCTTCAGCTTGGTCTGGTAACCACCAATTTCCCCAAGTCTGACGATAATAACCTGTTTCATTAATTATATAAAGCTCTTTCTCAGAATCAGGTGTTCCTGCTATTCTTGAAATTGGAATGCTAGCTGCCATCTTGAATAACTTAAAATTGTCTGGGGTAAAATCATATTCCCATATAGGCGATCCTTTTCCAAGAGGCACACTACTTATTTCTTTATAATAAGGATCATTTGTTTTCGGATAATTCCTATTTCTGTTTTCTTCTATTGCTTGAGGAGTTCTTACTCTAGGATCATCTGGAATTGTACCAACATAATCCTTATAAAGAATTGCCCAAGTTGGAGAATATTTGCTTACGTATTTTGCACTACCATCAGGATATATTAGCCAAATAATGTGTTCACCGGGACTTTTATTTCCTAAATGTTTAAATCCTATTTCACGAATCCCTGCTGTTGTAGTCCTATCAAAAGGTTTATCTGCTCTAGTCCTTAAATTCGAAATTAATTGACCATACCATTCTCTGTATTCTCTATCATTCATAATACTTATTTATCGTATCTTCAACTACGCTTTTCATGTAACCAACACCTTGATCACCGATTGATCCCCATTTCATTTGAGCAACAACTCCAGCAATTTTGTAATCACGATGATGTCTACTTATCCAAGCTGGTCGTAAGACTTCGAACCAATACATTACATCATCAGATCTTACACCACGACGATAAGCACTCCACCATTTAAATGCTTGATTTCCAAGAATGTTACCACCAGCACTCCAAATATCAGGATAATGTTGCTTTATGTGCAAAGCGTACTCGTATGGAAACTGTCGATATGTTGAGACTGGCATATTTTAAAATGTTTTTCCGGTAACACCATTTTCAGATGTTACCGGAATCACAATACATTAATCAGACGATTTCATTCATCGAACTTCTCACACAACTTTTTGAACACCACAGTCCCAACAACACCAACCAATATCCAGAAATAAGGTGAATTAATTGTACTGACAAATGCATTGCAAGCAATATCCTTAGCATGATCCTCCGAAGTCTTTTTGACTTCATTAGATTCAATTACTACTTCTGCATCAGTTGCCGTAGGCATATTAACGGAAGAATATGAAGTAAGCAGCACCAATCAGGAGAATGGGAATCAAAGGACTAGAAGTGGCTTTGGCCAAATCATCCTCAGCCGAATCATCAGTAGATTCAGTAAATGGGAGACTAGTCAATGAAGTCTGTTTAACATTATTGATAGACCAAACATAAGAAGATGATGTACCTAATTTCTTCAAATCAAGATCAGCAATGTAATTCTTTCCTTCATTAGAATAGATAATCTGAGTATCATTACTATCAACAATTCTATATGAATTAGCGTAATAAACTACTGGTAATGCACCACTCCACAAGTCTAATTGCCATTCGGCAGCATCCGCATCATAATTACCAACATAAATTCTATCATCTACACCAAAATACCATATCTTACTGGTAGCTCTATCGACACCGTAATATCTAAGTTTCATATGATTGTTTAATTATTTGTTTAGAACAACTGCTGCAAGAATCAAACCGGCAATAAGCAACCAACTGTTATTGCTAGAAGATGCTTTACTACCAACTAAAATCTGTGATCCATCATAAGGAAGAATAGTTCCATCATCGTATTGAATAATGAACAGACTAGGATTTTTTGGGTCTTGCTTAATGACACCACCTTTGCCGGTGGTAGGATTAACCATCTTCTTACCAACATCATCAGGAGTCAAAAGCTCTTTTACTTCATTAACACCTCTTTGAACTGCAATGTTAACAAGTTGCTTAGTAGCAGCAGTAACTCCAGTAGCATTAGCGAAACCTTTAAGGAATTCAATAGTCTGACTTGGAGTCGATTCTCGAACATCCTCAGCTACTGCAGATGTGTATTCATCAGAAGATCCGCCAGTTGTGGTACTCGTATCTGGGTTCAACCAACTGAAATCTTGAAAAAACACGTATTCAGTATCATCAGTGAACATATCGCCATTTCCTCCCAACATACCATTGCTGTAAGGAGGATTAGAACGATAACGATCGTAGGGATTACCAATTGTTCGTTGATTACCTTGAAAGAAAGGCATTTCAGCGTTAACCATATTACCAAGTGGATCACGAGCACCGGGTTGCATATGACCTAACATACCATTAGAAGCATAAGGATTACCAATTGTGCGTTGGCTATCTTGTGGAAATGCTGATTGTGGGATATTGAAGACGAAAGGACTGCCTAATCTTCCAATAGTACCGATTGAAGTAAGTTTCATAATTTTATTAACCGGAAATTTGACTTAATGCGTATTTAATGCCATCTAATATTTTAACCGGATAGAACATAGCGAAATTCGTTGAATTATCGAAGTTATCACTTTTCTTGATGAAATCTAGTACTTGATTCCTAATATTCATGGTGAACCGATTATAACCATAACGAGATGCTGCAGTATTAAAGACTTTCAACACATCATCAGGGAAAGCAATTCTAGCTCGATTAATATCAAAATCACCATAATATCTACGTTCAGGGAATGCTCTAATCGCATCATAGTAAGCTATCAAGAAATTATATGTTTGCATTAAAGCCTTATATCCATCTCTTTTTACCATAGAAAAAGCAATAGATGGAAGAGGCTCAGGAAGTCGCTGGCTCATCAATGTTTTGTATACAACATCGGCCATAGATTCATTATCCCATGACCTTCTTGTATAATTGAATTCCGAAGCATCACCAACTTTGCCGATTGAAGAAAACATGATTATTTCTTTTTGACCAACATTATGACAGCAATTAAAGCAACAGCACCAATAATCAATGTGTTTTGAGATATATTAGCATCTGAATTACCACCATTTGTGTTGATGGTACCCGGTGCCGAATCTCGCACAACATTAGCTGCAGGTGCAGTCGGATTTAAAGTGGATACTTTTAAATTAGGAGTGCCAACTAATTTATTGGTTGCCCAATTAGTTAACAATGGAGCACCAATATTGGTGACACCGAATTTAAATATGTTTATCGCAAATTCTCCCATAATTCAATCTTAGATATTTAAACTTCAATCGGTGCTATTGTCAAGCTAACAGTATCTCGTCGTAATGTACAATACTATATGTTAGACAAGGGTCATATTGAATGAATTTCTTACCCAGAGATGTATGCAAGATGACATGATTGAAATATTCTGAATTTGCCTTGACAGCTACGACATGTGTATCGATTCCAACCGATACCAACATCGATGCCATCAACAAACAAACATCATCACAATCACCTTGCATCTTTCCATTCGTAGCCCAATCTTTCAACATTATCGTAGGCGATACGACATACTCAACATGAATCGGATCAGCTACATAAGTGAAAGAATCATTTATGAACTTCGCAATATCCTCGAAATTCTGCTTGTGATCATTATTACGCCTAGAAGTCAGTAACTTCCTAGTGAATTCGATTACTTTCGGATCGGACGAAAATACCTTAACCAAATAATTAAGAGTCGCCACCGTCTGAACTTCTTCAGGAATCGAAGGATCATAAGGAACATCAATACTTTTGTTATCTGGATCAGTGCTTACAGCGCGAATTGCTACTAATTTGCTTCTTGTCATATAAATTTTGGAGCACTCATTTGCTCCATTGGTTGTTCCGCTCCAATCATTATCTTGCGTACCTCCAACATCCACGGCATGATATTGGCAATCTGCAAATCATTGTTGAACAAAGTCTGGAACCAATCATCCTTCTCTAACATCTCCAGAAGCAGATCCTTCTGATCCTCCGCCATTAGCATCGACAACAAATCGACAAACTGCTTTGGAGATTTCCCTTGCTTGTATACGTTCAGGATATGAGGAATGTACTGTACCATGTAAGCATTGTTCACAGGCTCTTGACTAGACTCAGGAATCACTGAAGGTTGAGTTGGTTGCACAGTCTGCATTGCCTGTTGCATGTTCACGCCTTTCGAAGCCATAAACGCTGCAGCCAAAGGACCGACAAGGTCAATGATCTTTCCGAATGTGTCCTTCTTCTCCGGAGCGTCTTCCTGCTCCTCCGGTTTAACAATCGGAATCCCTTGAAGCTCCTTCACTGCATTTATCATCTCATTCAACTTCATACCACCACTATCAGACGGACGACGAATCATTTCAATCATTAACGGCATGTAAGTCTCAACCGCAGACGGCTTTGGTTTCAATGCCTCAGCCATTACCATCGACATCTGCTCTGACGACTTCTGCATCATTGTCATCATCATGAGCATCATATTATTACTCGATTCGTTAGAACTGCGATTAATCTTGTCGTACATCATCATCATATTATTGTTGGAATCATCCATCCTCTTCATTATCTGCACATTGGACTCCTGAGGTATCATCTGCGTGGTCGTATCTAATGATCCCTTTATCCGGTAATCAATCGAGAACATTGCTTGCTTGAACATCTGCCCATTAGCACGAAATGTTCTGACCTTGTAATCACCGCCACCGTAAGTTCTGGCGATAATATCTCTGTCCAATGGCTGTGAAGCTGGAAACTTCGAACAATACTGATAATTTACATCTGTCGGGCCTTTGCGCTCTAACCGCCAAGTACCGCCAGTTAATTCCTCATCTCGTAATATCTGATGAACTTGATCAAGTTCTTCAGCATCAGCACGATTTGTGATCGAATCTACATCTGGCTTTTCAATTGAATCATCTGGGATTTCATCTAATGACTTGAATGTGCGTTTACTCATAATATGCGTTATTTATTTTCTATGAACTGTAATATTTCTTCACCTTTGAACGTGTACCGCTCAAAAATACTCGTGCGATTTGCATTCCTTAATCTATACCCTGAAGGAGTCCGATGAATTGATACCATTTCATTTTCATCAAAATCATGAACAAAAGAATAAACCTGACCACCGACAGGCATAGAATACATTATGGAGATCAGAGGTACACCAACCAATGAAGGAGCATCACCGAATGTCAAACCGCCTTCCTGATCACACACCAACACCAATGCCTCTGTCAAATCCAAAGGCAGAAGGAACATCCGCTCCGTTGCAGAAAAATCATGAGACGCACGTTTGAAACGACGCTCCAAAAAGACGCTGAAAACTTCCATGCAAGGAACAACACAATGTCCCTTGCATGGTTGCTGATCGTAATGATCGGGTGCGTTATAGGATATATTCAAGACTCTAATTCCTTATCGTGCTTGATACTCTTCAAATGAACACCTTTGAAAATGAAATCACATTCGTCATCTTCAGGAATTGCAATGGCAATTGCTTCATCAATGGAGACATCACAAATATACTCACCAATGAATGGCTCAAGTGAAGTGGCCAGATTTTCAGCGAAATCCTCAAGGACATCACTGCTCATAGCACTGACAGATAGAACAATAGTTGCAGTTTTCATGGAAAATATTAATTAACTTTTTTCAGATAGAGAAATCCTTCAGCACCATCCCATTCAGCCAAAGCATAATCGTTTGCATCAAAGATTTGAGCAATATCCTTGTCTCCTTCTAGACGGACACCACCATGCTTCTTTGCGGCATCGCGCCAAGACTTATAAGTAGTGTAAGGTCCATGTTGAACAATATGTGTTTTTTTATAATAGACAGGCTTATTAATATTACTAATAGTAAAATAACTCTCGCCATCAAGGTAACTATTAATATCTTTGGTTAGAACAATAGCGTTGTCTGAAAAATTGGAAATAAAATCTTTAGCCTCATCTTTAGTGTTAAATACTCCAAACACACCATTTATAACATGAGTTACTTGATTATAATCAATATGAACTGCTCGACGTACGACACAATATCCTGCTGGTTCGAATTTAATATTTGGCATAAAATGAGATTAAAATTTCGTGAAGATCTAAGCATAACATGATGTTGCATGTCAATACCGAAGATGAATGTGAAGTGTAAATATAAATATGAGTATAATCTATTAATACATTATACATATACTATGCACTGCAATATATGTTGTTCAGATAATGTAACTGAGAGGTTCTTGAGTTCTTCATATTATTGGGGGG
>Ga0209596_1002505_pt1 | contig 15164 bp, 26 predicted proteins | sample M_130807_MF_Meta_FD_187314 | JGI IMG/M metagenome (GOLD analysis project Ga0209596, IMG submission 187314) | Freshwater microbial communities from Lake Montjoie, Canada to study carbon cycling - M_130807_MF_MetaG (SPAdes) (version 2) | ecosystem: Environmental > Aquatic > Freshwater > Lake... | reverse complement strand
CGCGCCTTTCGCTCGCTATCGCGTCATCAAAGCCAAGGATGCAAGATTGACCAGCCACATTGTTAGGCGGTGGTAAAGCTTGTGCCGCTCTCTGCCGTGACGTTCACGACGCGGATGCCGCCGGGAGTGTTGTCTTCCTCGTAAGGAACGGTCGTAACGGCAAAAGTTACGGCGCTAGTCTCGTTCGGCGGCGTATCGGTGAAGGTTGCGCCCGGAGCCGGAAACGCTGTCGAGCCGCTCGCAAGCTGCAATTCAGCCTGCCAAGTATAGCGGCCTTTCGTCCAGTGCTTGCGGTTAGGCAATCCGGCAGCGGTGAAGTCCTCTGTGCTTGCCCAGTTAGGAGTAATCGTCTTTTTATTTACGATATAGGTAACTGCGTTGATTGTGATTGTGGTCGTCCCGTAAGCGGGAGTTCCATCGAGAATTTGATTAGGGACTGCCATATTTTTAAGTAGTTAGGTTAGAGATTCGTAGGCCACGCTTTTGGGTTAATAGAGAAATATATGGCAAATGTCAATGTAGAAGTGTCTAGGTCGTTCTCATCTACAAATGAGGCATCGGAACTAGCTTCACGCACGTCCATGACTAACAATGGCGAGTTCTGTTTTACCCACTCCTGCGTTATCCAATAAAGTTGCATCCGCGCCCGCACTTGACCGACTAGCTTGTAATGTGCATCGCTCTTAGCTTCGCTCGTGCGGTTCGTGGTAATTTTCACCTCAATCGCGCCGTCGTATGTGTCATACACCCATCGCACGCGGTCAATCATGGCCTTAGCGTGGTTCTGAGTCTGCCCTACGGTTGCCTTTATTTCTAGGCGCGGCGATTGGTTCGTGTCCGTAGTGCGCGAGAGATAAACGTGCGGAGTCGCTGTGGACAAAATTCCAGCAAAAGCAGACTCCAAGTTTTTCTCGAATTGAAACAGGTCGTCGAGGTTCATTTGTTCATCACTGCGTAAAGAATAACCTTTAGGCGCTTGTTCACTTTCCGCTTAAATTGATCGGCGTGCTTTTTCTGCGCGTCTGCGATTATCTCTTCGCCTGTGAATTTCTTGTATCGGCTAGGTATCGCAAGAAACGGATTAAACATGGCCACGGTGAAAACTTTCTTTCCTCCGCGAATCTGCCCATACGCACGCGGCGGTTGCACTTCGGGGTCGCGCCTCGTCTTTGCGTTCTTGACCTGCGCGCTTTCTGGAATCTCTAGGCCGAGCGAACGCGCAAGCTGCCCCCACGAGGCTTTGTAAAGGAATCGCGCAGGGGCACGCCCCGCGAGAAACTGCGCCTTTGTCTTTCCGCGCCCGCCTTGCTCTTTCCATCGCTGGAATTGATTGCCCTTTTTCTGGATTTGATTCGTGCGAATAAGCGAGAAATCACGAACGGGGGTGATGCGGGCTGCCGTCGCCAGCGTCTTTCGCGTGTAGTCCATCACGTCCGGCTTGAACTGAATCGCCGCAACTTGTTTCATCGCCGCCAGCTTTTTGCGGAGCGTTGAAACATCTACGCGGAATCCGGTCTTTTTCATTGCTTGAGGTAGGTGCGAAGCTCAACGCTTCCATCTCGATTGTCCCGCGCGATTGCGAACACTTCAAACGCCCTGCTATTGTGCGAGATTGTAGAACGCACGGAAATTCCAGCCGAGTCTAAGTCAGTTGCGAGCATTTGAAACGTAGCAGGAAGGTTCTCGTCATACGCGGCGTTCGTCATCTTCTTTGTCTGTTCAATCGGCGGAGCAATGCACGAATAGCTTTTGCCATTAAAGGAAAGCGTATCTCCATACATAGACGAATCAAGCATGGCACTAAATGCCATCGTCATTGTCGTCTTGTAATCTAATGGCATGGCTTTACGCCTTTACGCCACCGACAAGCGGCGAGAGACGCATGACGGTCGTGCTTGTCATAACTCCGAGCGGGATAACGGTTGAACCTGCGGCCACATCTGCGTAGGTTTTCGTGCAAGCCCCAGGAGTATTTGAAAGCCAAATTGTATCACCGGCAAGCACAGTAAATCCGGGAGTAAATCCAGAATCAGCCGCCACGTAAAAGCACGTTTGCGAAGTGGCAACGTCCGCTATGCAGCATCCAGCGCAACTATTTGCCGGAGTTGTGCCATTACTGTCAGCTAGTCCAATAGTTCCGTTCGCTAAAACATAGACGTATTGACCGCGCGTAATCGTGGTTGAAGCAACTCCCGATGAAACGGAGGTGCCGGAAGATTGAAGGACGCTTGCTGCCGTGGGTGATAAGTCTGCCATTTGAGTATGTGGTTAGGAGTTGTTAGGAATAGGCGCACCATAAGAGTAATCGCCTATATGTTGCAAGCATATAGTTTGATCCACCAATACTTTTCCGCCTAGCTTTCGCCAGTTGTCGCAAAACCACCAATCTTCACTACGCCACTCGCCGTCATTATCGCACCCTTCATGCCAGAATTGCCACTCTGGACGACCGTGGTTGTGATACTCTGGCACTAGCGGCTTCATCTTCTCGAAAACGCTGCGATGCACGCGCATAAAGCCCCGTCCAGCGCGTTTGACTTCGACTAGCGGCTCGTCGCCGCCGAACGGGTTTTCATCGGTCAGCGTGGCGACACACCATTGCAGAGGAAGTGCCTTCTTGGGATAGAGACCATACACAAGCGGAACGTCATGCGATAGCAACTTGTCCACATCTTCGCGGGTGAAATGGATGTCCATATCTATCACAACCATTTCCTCGCAGTCCGTGGAAAGAAAGGTTGCTGTGGCCATGTTAAGTGATCTTGTAGGGTATGGCTGAGAAACCCTACCCAGAACCGCGCCCCTGCCGCCAAGCGCAACCAGTGCGTCGTAGCAGTATTGCGCCTTTATTATGCCAGTGCCGTTATCAATTAGTGGATAAAACCGCTTCATCCTAGAGCTTGTCAAAAAGCCTGCGGAAATCCGCCGCCGTGTAGTCGCCGCTTGTCTTTTCGCCCTTGACTAGATGCGTGCGGAGAAAGCGAACCTCATGCGCGTCGAGAACCTTTAGCGCAACGATTTCGCCCGTGCGAATGTCTTTGTATTTTCCGCTGTATCCAGCAAATGCGTCGTCCGCTTTTGCCGCTTTGGTTAGTGCCTTGCCTTTCAGCGTGTCTAGTTCTGATTCCTGTTTAGCAATCTGCCGTTTAAGTGCGTCAACTTGCCTGTCGTTTGATGTTGTTTCTTTTGCCATAGGTGAAAGCCTAGCTATTGCATGATGCGGTTATTGGCAAGCAAAAACCCGCGCCTGTTTCCAAGCGCGGGCTTTGTGAATCTAGTTCAAACTAGAGGTTAACTGAACTGTGTGGCGATAAGGTCTCCCGCATTGCCGTTCGCAATATAGGGCGCTTTCGAGGTTTTCGTGCGAACAATGTTCGACTCCGTTTTCTCTTCGCGGTAGGTATCCACGCCGTATCCATCTGCGGGCGTGTAGGAATCCCAGTAGGCATTAACTCCCGCGCCTTGCAGCGTTGCAATTCCGTCTTCCTGCGCGCTTGCGCTGTCCCCGGCCGCGCCGACCCAGACGTAAGTATTGCCCCAAATGCGGGACATAACCGCCGTCGCGCCGTCGCTTGCGCTGTTATAAACGCTATTGCCAATGAGCACCTTTTTGATGCCAGCGTCGGCAAACGCGAGTTGCAGATTGCTCTGGTTGACTTCGTAACCTTTGCCGAGTTGGGAAACAACGAAGTTAGTCAGCAAGGTAGAGCGGCGGATGCGCTTATATACCTGCGAGCTAAGAACGATAGTGTCGGCAACTTCGCCCTTATCCAGCACGCGCTCAATCGAGTCATACACATCGCGCACGAAGTTGACAGTGGCGAGGTTGGCTTCCGTGTAAGCAACGGCGCTGTTTGTTGCGCTGCCGAAGTTAGTCGTATTCATGATTGCGGCGGCGGTCAGATACTCCGTGGTGATTTCCACGGCTTCTGCGGCCTGCGCTGCCATGAGGGATTCCACGCTGAGATAATCGGCGTAATCCATTTCAACTTCGTCGGGCACTTGAATCTCGCGCTTGCGAATCGTAACGGTGAAAGAGTCATCGTTAAGAGTTGCCGTCATGCGTTCGACATTTGCGCCGGGAGCGGTGATGAAGTAATCATCGAGGATTCGTGCAAGCTGCGCGTTTGCGATTTTGGCTTTCACCAAATGCACCGTGCGCTTGTTCACCGGAAGAGCCGGAAGAATCTGCGAATGAATGTTGAGCTTGTTAATCCCGCGTCCTTCACGAATGACGGATGCGAGTTCCTGCCGAGGGCGGGCTGTTGAGTTAGTATATGCTGGCATTGTATTTGTTAGTTAGTAATTAAGCAACGTAGCCGAGTTCAACAACGCCGAGAGTATCGGTCGAAGGAGCTTGCAGCCATTTACCGAGAATCACGGCATTGGTTGAGGTTTTGGATGTTTTGCCGGAAGCTGCGGAGTAAGCCGCTGCGCCAACGGTGCAGTTTTCGGAAGCGAGCATTGGCACGCTGCCTCCTGCGCCGATAGGAGCCGCGAGACCCACGCCGGAAGCTGCGATGTCTTGCAGTGCGACGTAATCGCCGCAGATGGTGAGGCCCGCAACGCTAACGAGTCCGTTAGTATTGAGCAGGAGACGAGCACCGCGAGAGATAGCAACGGCGGTTGCCGTGACTGTCTTCTGCGTTGAGATGTTAGTTGTAGCTGGATTTGAGGTAGCCATGATGAGTTAGGTATTAGAGCTTTCCTGCTTTGCGGGCAGAGTTGTAGATTTCGGGTTTGTCTTTGGCCAAGCGGAAGATTGCCGTGGAGCGATCTTTTGCGCCTGCTGAGATTTGTGCGGCGATAGCTTCTTCGACTTCGTCCTTCGCTGCTGGTGCGGCTGGAAGCGTGAACTTACCAGAGCCGAGTGCGGCGGTGAACTTAGCCTCTGCGAGCACGACGGCTTCGCCTTTGGCGGTTTCGAGTTGGCGTTTGATAGCGCGGTTGCAACGGGCAAATGCCGCCATGAGTGCGGGCTGATTGTCGTCTTCCGGCTTTTTGTCGTCGGCGGTTACGCCTGCGGTTGCCTCCATTTCAGCGGTATCGGGTGCGGCGGGCGCAGCCTCTTCGTGAGAATCGAGGATTGCTTTGAGCGCGGTCTTTACGGCGGGATCGCCGAGAGCCGCGATGAGTTCGTTAATATCCATCGTGTTTGTTTTTTGGGTTTGTTGGTTTGCGTCTGGGAGAGCGGAAAAAAGAGCTGTAGTCGCTGCGCCACATTCAACTAAATCGGCGGCTTGAAAATCGAGGGGCGTGCTATCCTTGTCGGACGGGTCGTAGGAAAACACGGGCGACAGCATCATATTCTCAGGGTCGTGCTCTGCGTTCCATAGAGCGGTCTCCTTATACTGGCCCGGCGCTAGGTGAAGGTCTGCGATGGGATTGCCTTCACTGTCTTTGCGAATGTCTTTCAACTTGCCGACCTTGGCGTGCAGCGCATCGCCGTTGCCCTGCTTGTAATCGTGCGTCCAATGAACTGGAATAGAACGACTGCCAGCGTGAGAAAGCAGAGCGTCCACAAATGCGGGAGTGATTGTCGCATAGCGCGGCTTTCCATCCGGCCCGCTAAAGCACGCGACCTTGCCTAGCTCTGCAATCTTTACGCCCAAAAGCACATCGCCATTGATGCTATCTTGCGAAAACGATGCGTGCCTAAGTGATGCTAAAGCTGTTGCCATTTCCGCGCTTATACCTAATCCAATTAGGTAAAGCGAGGGAAGCTAAACGCATTGCGCTTTAACGCTTGGCGAGTGCCTTGGCTATCTCCTGCAAACGAAGGCTAGGCTTTAAGACTCCAAGCTCTACCTTTTGCAGATAGCTTTGAGAAACGCCAATCTTCGCGGCCATTTCTTTTTGCTGTAATCCAGCGGAAAGGCGGGCGCGTGCTATCGGCGTGCGGCGTGGCGATACTCTCATTTTACGGGAATTGCGGCGGGCGCTCCATCTGCGGGCTTTCCTTCCGTGATGTTTTCTGCCGCCGCCGCCTGCTGCGGATTGTCGCTCACCTGTGCAATGTCGGCAATGGTAACGCTTGGCTTATATCCAGCTTTTACGAGTGCGCGGTTTGCATCTTCGACTGCCATTGCTGTTGCAACCGCTTCCTGCATGGACTCGCGCAAAACCACGGGAAACGAGCGCCCGCTGTTCGCCATGATTACAGCCGACTTCGTAGTGATGCCGCTGCGGATTGCTTTGATGTCGCTCGCATCGTCTCGGAAAGCGTCCGCAGTTGGTAGCGTAGTAAAACCCCAATTTCCACGCGCAATGTTTGGCATCGGTGGAAGTTTCTTGCGCTCCACTCCATCCATGATCGTTACGTAGCTGATAACGTCCAAACGCGGGCGATGAATGTCATTGCGGAGCCGCATAATCTCGCGGCCCGCTGCCTCAAATGCGCCGCGGAAAGGAGCGCCTCCGCTTAGTGCTCCACTAAAAAGAAACTCGTAAGGGAAGCCAACGGCTAGCGATGCCGATGCGTCCAAGTAGCGCATACCGTTAATGAACGAATCACTCGGATGCTCGCCTTTCAGCACTTGATAATTGTCGCCGTTGAATTGGTATTTCACGATAGCGCCGTCTGCCATCGTCTCCACGTATTCAACCGCGCCCTCGCTGCTCACTTGAGTCTCGTAATCGAGTTCATTTGGTTGCCCGCTGTTATTCGACGCAATCGCCGCAATCTTAGACTGCTGTTGCATCGTGTCTTTTGTGGACTTCAAAATCTGATAACGCGAGTTCACATCCTCCAGCGCGGATGCGAAGATTGAAACGCCGCGAACGCCGCCCGTGATGTCGTCCTTAAAAAAGATAATGTCCTGAGCTTCCACGCGCTGCGGATTTGTGTAAATCGCGTCAAATCCGCGTTCGTAAATGCGATAAGCGGTAGTGTTTGGCCCTTGCAAATATAGGCCGGAAAAATAGACCTCGCCGTCACGAACATCGCGCACGGGACGTGTGAACTGATAAAGCTCGCCAATGCGATCCGCCGTGATTTCAAGCAATCGCAAACGCCCATCGTCGCGATACCATTGAAGCGCGGAGTCGCCGCGTTCAGGCAAGTTCACATCGCTCGCACGAGCAAACGCCTGTTGCATAGAGCATCCAACGCCCATGTGCTTCCATTGCTCGATACAATACGCGCTCACCGCTTCATCTAGCGCGTGGTCGCCAGTATCGGGCGCGTATGTGATTCCGCTGCTGCAATACATCCGGCGCTTATTGATGTAATTGCGAGCGAACGACGTGTTTTTAATCGCGTTCTCGCCCTCAAAAGAAAGCCGCACGCGCTGCTGTTGCGCGTAGCTGGAATTAGGATTCGTGCCCGTGCGTGTAGCTGGCGCTTGCACCTTGTTTGGCATCGCTGCATTGTATCCAGCAAACTTGGCAACGCCGAGCGCGATGCCTTGGATGCCTGCTTTGATTCGTTCAGAGAGTGCGGGCTTAGTCATTGACGGTAATTGGCGGGCGATTACCCGTGAAGTCTTGATATGTTTTAGACGGCCCAAGCGTGCCGCCACGGATGCCTAGCTCATAGTTTGCTTCCATGAGTAATTCTCCTAAGTCCATGTCTCTGATTGAGCTAGATTTTCCAGCTCCACTTAGCGACGTAAATCTTCCATATAGAGCCTCGTCGAAACCGCGATCAAGCAACTGTTGAATCTGGGCGGTTGTAAAGTTGCGAAAAAGTCTGCGCGGGCTAGGCATTTCGCGGACATATAGCAGAGACACCTAACAACTAGCAAGCTCAAAGTTAAGTGACGGCAGGCGCGCTTTTATTGTTCTTACGGCCCTAGCGTATGAATAACTAGCTGACACCAATCAGCCGGAAGATTTACTATTGTCCGTCACTGATTAGCTTTTACGCCGACTGCTTAGATATAGCAAGCCGAGTTTTATCCCATCGGATTGACGCGATTCGACGCGCCTCCTTTTTCGTGAGCTTGCGGCGGCTCTTCTTGCCGCCCTTGGCTCCGTTCGCCGCGAAGTATGCGGAAATCACATCTTTGAAGTGCGTGCTCATCGCATTGGGTCACAGAGGTTGCAGCCTTTTTTTGGCGTTCCGTATTGCATCAAATGCTTTTCCTCGCATGACACCCCATCCGCCGTGAACAGAAACGTGCCGGTTTTCGACTCGATGACGTGAACAGTGCAAGCGGGCATCCCCATATCACGCGCTCCGTCCGCCTCCAGTTGCGCCCGTTCCTTCATTTCGCGCAGACTGTTTGAACGGTCTCCTTCCTCGCCGGTCGTGCCGTTGTAGATGTGGTATTTCACGCGGCCTCCAGCATTGAGAGTTTCGGCATCCATGCGGGCGTGCCGTCCGCGAACGACTGCCCGCGCCGCCAATAAAGCGTGCGCGTGAACCCGCTGGAGTTTCCGTTCATCGTCGAGCGTTTCACGACTCCGTCGCACTCCCACATGCGCCACGGCACGCCGTTCGCGTCTTTCTTTTCTCCGAGGTATTTCCATGTCTTCATGCACGGAGTCTCGTATGCGTAAGCGGCTTGTGCAAGCACTATTTTGATTTATTTTAAAGCGACTGCGCCAAAGGGAAAAATCCGTGCTTCATGGCGAGCGTTAGCGCCATTACCTCGCAGTCCCAAAAGTGATCTTTTCTAACGCGCTTCCATACCGTTGCTTTTGCCTTGTTCGTCTTTTTATCCGTCTCCACAAGCGGAATAAAAGCTGGCATATTGGCGACGTAAATCTCCGGCATATCGGACGCAATGCCGAAGTAGCGTCCACTAGAGCCGCCCACAAGCGCGGACAAATATCCGTAAAGCGTGTTATTGTCTCCGACGATGCAATATGCCCATCCTGCGGGTAACGCGCCCTTGGCGACGCCGCGCAGTCTGTCGGGCTGTTTCTCGCCAACGATTCCGCTCTCCGGCTTTGGCACTGAGTAAGGCATAGGATGCGATACTTGCTTGCCGTCAATCGTGGCAACGTGGAATTGCTCTAAGTCTGAGCCGCGATAGGCATACCATCCGTATTTTGAGCACTCACGAAACACTAGCCTGTTCTCATGGCCTGAGTCCACAATGACGCACGTTCCTTTTCCCGTTAGATTTCCGTCAATCTTAGCCTCGCGCACGCCAAGCGTTATCGCCATTTGATGCAACTGCTCGAAAGTATCTAGCCTGCGGTATTCGATGCGCCGAGAGTTTCCGAGGCGGTCATACTCCACGCAAAGCGCGTGAAGATGCGCGCCTTCGTCTCCGCTGCCCGCTTGAAAGTCCGCGCTGAGTATCCTTATCTTTTCCTGATCGCTTTCCCAAGCGTCGCCGAGCTTGTAATCGTTGACCCCTTTCCCGCCGCCAAAATCGGGAAGGCTTGGAGAATATGGACGACACTCGCGCTTTTTAATCCAGTCCTCGTGAGGCTTTAGGTTGCCAAGTTTCGCAGACTCCATCGCCGCCCTGTGCTCCGCAAGCAATCCGCTCCACGCGATTGTATGCATTGCGAACACGGGCCATCGAAATGAGCGAGTAGCAAAAGGCGCGGATGGATTTTCAGCGATGTAGTCGCCATCTTTTACGAGAGAGAATCTTTCTCGCGCGGTATCTGCAAATGACGCTTGGCAATGCGGACAAATAAATAAAACGCTGTCTCCCGCCGCTTGAAACACCTCCACTCCGTTGTATTTCTCTTTCGAGTGCTCTGCCCACGATGGCTCCGTTAAGTTTGCACACTTAGGGCAACGAAAATTCCAGTTGTCTTTTTGTCCTTCGTTGAAAAACGTATCAACCTCTTTGCCAACATCTGGAGCCGTGGTTACATGAACGGCAAGCCGATTCCATCTTCCTCCAAGTCTTTTTTCAAACTCGATTAGTCGTCCCGGCGGGTATGAATCTAGGTGCGCCTCGTCGCTCATCAGTGTTGATACCTGCAAACTTTGAGCCGACGAAATCCCCGGCCCCGTGATTGCTAAAAATTTGCCTCTAAACTGAAAGAGGTCGTTTGTTACTGAGTATTTATCTCGGCTTAGAAATCGCCGCACGTTCGGAATAGAAAGAAGAAACTCTTTGCCGCGAGTCTTGCACCACGTCGCCGCGTCGTCGTCGCTTTGAGCGCAAAATAGCATATCGCCGGGATTAAATAGGATGCGCTTTGCCATTATGCACTGCCCCGCTACCGTCCCCATTGAACTGCTCGCCTTGTATAGCACTAACCGCTTCACGCGAATGTCATCAGCCGCCGCAAATGGGGCGCGCAAAAAAGGATACTGTTCAATTCTAAATGGCCCCGTGATAGGAGAGCCGGAGCGATTGAATACTATATTTTTGGCGGCAAATTCTAAAGTTGTCATATCGTCAACCACGCGGGCAAAACTCCGTCATTCTTTGCCGCAGTAATCGCGCCTTCCTTGGCTGCGCGGTAGTTTCCCGCATGGGCGATGTGAAAAGCCTCTGGCGAGTCGCACAGCGCGGCGGATTGCGCGTCTGCGATGATTGTCTGCTCTATGGCGAGGTCAATGCTGAGTTGATACTGCGCGAAAATCTCTTTGCACTCGCTGACAAGAATCTTTTCGCCCTCGCGCTTCTCCGGCGCAACGGATTTGTCGTATTCCATGAGCGCCTTGCGCGCAATATCCCATCTTTTAAAACTGAACAGCAGGTCACTTTCCAGCCGTGTCTTTTGTGCCGCCCAAAGCTCATGCTGCTCCGTGGTAGCGTTAAGCGAAGGCTCAGGAAGATCGGAAAGCGCGGCCTCTAGCTGCTCCTTCGACTGATAGCACTTCAACTCTTCCGTCTCTAGGCGTTTTAATGCCGCTGGCGCGCCCGTGCCGTCGTTTTGTGTAGTCTTTGCCATATCAGCCCGTGATTATCTCCCAATATGCGAGACGATGAAAGCAATTACTTCCGTCTGATTCGTCGCGTGCTTCGTGTGCGCCTTGTTCGTTTTGCATTACATAGCAGTTGATGCGCTTGTCGTCCTTTGTGATGCCGATGAAGCGGAATCCTGCGACGTTAGGAATTGAGGAAAGCGGGAATCGTTTCATTTGCTTAGTTTTTCAATGGCTGTGGTGATGGCGGATTGCGCGTCTGCGATAGCCTCGTGCATGGCGAGGTGATTCGCTGCGAGCTTGGCGTTATTCTCCGCGATGAGTCTGTCGAGTTCTGCGAGCTTGGCGGCGTATTCGGCTTGGAGTTGGTCGTAGGTTTTCATGATGGGTTTTTGTTGGTGTAGGTTGAAAGTTCTCATTGGTTAGCGGGAAAGCACGGATGCGGCAAATGCTTCAACCGCATCTTCGCGTGTTTTGTATCCCTCTTGCATTTTGCGCCCGTCGTTAAATATGATAAACCATGTTTTGCTCACTAGATTTGAATCAATTATTCCGCCGCCCGCGTTTGGATTGCAAACAAGGCCGCCGACTCGCGCCTCTGTCCATCCGTTGCAAATTGCGTTTAGTGCGTTCAGTTCTGTTTGTGTGTTGGTGTTTGTCATGTGGGAAAGCTAGAGCGTGCATCGTATTCCGTCAAACTCTTTTTTCACCTATCAGCTAAAGAAAGCACGATTCCCCTACGTAAAGCTGGGTAAAAATAAATTGTGATTGAAACAAAATCTGGCGCTATTTCAGCGGTTCCACCGGCTCGATGTCCTGCCATTCCGTTGCCGTCACCGATATGCTCGCCAGTCGCCCACTCCCGCTCTCCACACGCCCGCCAGCGCGTTTTTCCCTCGCTCCCGCTAGAATATAGCGAAAACCCCTTTTTCCCTCAAAAATCGCCCTTTTCCTCTACTATGGTTGATCGCACCGCTCGCTCTCGCAAGCCCGAAGGGTGAAAGCGGGATAATCACTATCAGTAAGTCGAAAACCGCTCGTTCTCGTATGTATTGGAAAAAGAAAGAGAAAAACCGCCGACTCCCCACCCTCTAACAAGCGGAGCGCGACAGCGGAAAGGGCTGGCCTTAGCGAGACGTTGGCGAGAACGTAGGACGCCGACGACATACGGGCTGAACTAGACGGTGGCCAATAACGCAAGACGACCATCGCAGCTACTTCTTAGCGAGACGTTGGCAACTAGCGTAAGACGCCATCGCTTCCCGCCGTTGCCCTGTTGAAAAACACTGAAACCACGTTCCAGCAGGCTTCGCCCGCTTAGCGCCTTGCGGCGTTGAAAACGAACGCACGCGAGATACAAGACAAATAGAGTGACTGTCAAGACCATACTGCCAAATATAACAGGTTTTACTTTGTAAATACATCGCTTAAACCCCTAGAAACAAGCCGCTTACCACAAGATTACAGAATTATGACAGTTTCGTAATGTAGGAAACAGGCGAATCGAGCCGATTCCAGCCCGTCAACTCGGCGTCAACATCGTCAACACTTGTCAACATCCGTAAAACCACGTTAACCGCACTTTTTACACCAGCTTAACAGCGCCCGGGCTATCCCGCCCGCTCCATCCCAACAATCTCCACCTCGCCAGCGCCTAGGTCGTCCGCTCGCCACGTTACCACAGCGCACAAGCCAACCTCAGCCGCTCGCATCCTCGGCGTTATCGCCTCCAGCACACGCAACCGGCTCAGTAACTCAATCTCAATCGGGTCAATCTCGATCGTCATGCCGCCGGGATAGCACGACGCGACAAGACAGGCAACAATTTTCACGCCAGAGGCCCCGGCAAGGCATCTCTTTGGGCACTTGGCACGACCCTAGCCACCGAAGGCAGGCGCTTCCCCCTACTCGAATTGTTTTTCCGTTTTGCCATATTTCTCACAAATGAGAATCGCTTTCTCAAATATGCGAAAACAGCATTGACAACTTACGCCTCTGTGTTAATTATTAAGTCCAATGGAATTACCCATTGACATAATGACCGACACGCTGACGGACGCGCAGTTGGACGCATTGGCTGATGAGGCTGAGTGTATTCGCCGCGAAGATGCGTTTCTTGCCGCGCTGGAGCGCGAGCGGGAAGCGGCTGGCGTGTTTGTGATTTGACTAGGCTTTTACTTTCGGGTCGCCGTCTGTGAAGTCGTCTCCGTCGTCCCGCCATTTCCGCTCGCCGTCATCCTCGTCATCGTCGCATTTGCCGAGCACGTCCAGTTGATAGGCTGCGGCGTCGGCAAGCCCCTTTGCGGCGAACACGCTCCCGCTTTTTTCAATGATTGGCTCGCGCGACTTCTCGAAGGCTGCCACAATTAGAAACTCCGTGAAGTGTTCGCCTAGAACTTCGCGGGCCTGTGAAAGTGCTTTTTCGGCGTGTTCGTTCATGGCGATTCATGGGAGCGGCTTGCGCCTTTTGTTTGTGCGCTTGCGCCCGCTTTTTCCGATGCGGAAAATCATATTGCCGACGACGCACACGGCGACGATGAGCGACGCGGCGGTGATTGCTTCCGGCAGTCCGGGGTCGCTCATGCGTAAATCCTCCCGTCCACGATGCGATAGTTGCTCACTTCAAACCGCCCCTCATTGTCCGTCTCCACTTTGGCAAATCCTATGTTCCACTTGTTCAGCGGCATATATCGCGGGTGAAGGTCGCACAAGCAGCCGAGTGACCATGCGCTGACAACCTTGCCGTCTAGGTCGCTCTCGCTGTGTTGGCTGGTTTGATGAAAGTGAGAACACATCACACTCACCTTGGCCCGCATAAAAAGCCCGCGTGCCGGATTGACGGGATTGCTAATGCTGAATCGGTATTCGTGACCGTGGAGAACGGAGAGCTTTCCGAGCTTCACGGGCCGCATATCGTCCACGATTTCAATGCCGAGCTTGTCAGCGTGAACCAGTTTGCCAAGGTCAAAGTCCGGCACATCGAGAAAGACAGCGTGATCCTTTTTCATCACGTTCATAAACCGTTCTTCGTGGTTGCCGAGTTTCCAGATGATTCGCGCCTTTGGAAAGTTTTCGCGCAAAGTCTCTAAGAAAGCGATGGTGTCAGAAACTTCGCGGTGAAACGGAAACTTGCGCGGGTCAACCTCCCACCGGCTGAGTTTGTAACAATCCATCAAGTCGCCGTTCAGAAGTATGACGTCGCACTTGTCGCGCTTGCCCTGTTTGAGCGCGAGCACTAGCGAAGTCTCATCGTGGAACGGGATGTGAATATCAGAAAGGACAAGACACCGCGCCTTGCCGTCAACGTCGAACGTGCGCCAGTCAATTTCACGCGAGCCTACGGGCACGCCTTCCCATTCTCCGGCGTTTCGCCTAGGGCGAACAATATCAGAAACAGACTTGTGAATATTGCTTTGCCCGCGAAGCCCCATCACATCGCGCACCGTGCATCGCGCCCTTTCCACCGTTGGATAAAGCTGCGGGAAGTCTCGGTGAAGCATCCTAGCAAGCGTGCGCGCCGGAAGCGTGGGGAAGCGGCGACAAAGATTGACGGCCTCGGTTTTCACTGGCGTTTCTTTCGTCATAAGTTGCGCCTCTCTAGCTAGTTTTTCTCAAATGTAAAGCCAGAAAGCGCATCAGGCTCCGCATAGCTTATGCCAATGCCTAGGTTTTCTGCAATTTCTATCTCTGCGCGAACTCCTTTTGACTCTTTCCAGCCGTCGAGCATTAGAACGATTACTTGCGAACAGCATTTGAGGATTTCACGGTCGTATTTCTCCCAAAAATCCCACGTTGTTGGCAACGCCCCTGCCTCTGCTATCGGGTGCGAGTGCGAGATTGGCGAGAATATATGGAGACCTTGCGCCATAAGCACGGCGGCGGCTTTGTTCACGGCTCGAAAGCGGGCGAGCATCACGGCGCGGTCGCGGTGTGTGTAGGGTGTGGCTAGGTATATCATGATTGCGGGTGCTTCTCTGGCGGATTGCAGGAGATTATCACGCCCATTTCCTCGGCAGCCTGCGCGAGCGTCATTAGCCCCTCACACATTCGGCCATGCAGGGCGCGGAGTTGGGCACACTTGGCAACGATGTGATGCGTGTAGGCGATCTGGTCAATCGCCTCTTCACGGGCAGCGGAGGCAAACCACGATAGCCCGCCCGTTGGCAGGTCAGTTTTGTGCTCCTGCTGTCCTCTTAGATACTTCGCTTTGATTTCAGCCTTGGCGAGTGCGGCGATTTCCTCACGGTCGGTGAGCGCGGAGAGTGGAACGTAACTCATAGGCGCGAACGCTAACAGCAAAGGCACGAGTTAGGCAACGGAAAATTGCGGACGGTTAGCTAACACCATGCGAGACGGTTAGCTAACATGGCTAATA
>Ga0209596_1002500_pt1 | contig 15185 bp, 14 predicted proteins | sample M_130807_MF_Meta_FD_187314 | JGI IMG/M metagenome (GOLD analysis project Ga0209596, IMG submission 187314) | Freshwater microbial communities from Lake Montjoie, Canada to study carbon cycling - M_130807_MF_MetaG (SPAdes) (version 2) | ecosystem: Environmental > Aquatic > Freshwater > Lake... | reverse complement strand
GAACCTGATTCTGTTATCATGTCACTAGGTGATGCACATGTGTACCAGAATCACGTGTTGCAGATGAGGGAACAATTGTCGAGGATTCCACGGAAACGTCCTGCACTTGTCCTTCCGGAGTTCCATTCACTGGATCAGGTGTCTTTGCTTGATCCAAAGGAGTTTGTGTTGAAGGAGTACGATCCATGGCCGAGTCTCAAGGCAAAAATCGCCGTGTAGCATGGTTCGAGAACTCCGTGCATCCTTTGTTACGGAAAGAAGAATTTGAAAAAGGGATCCTCGACTCCATCAGGTCGTGGGTCGGTGGAAAACCCGCGGCTCCTGCGACTCCACAACCTGCGACTCCGGCAAGTGTTACGGCTCCAACACCTGCGGCTCCTGCAAGTGTTACGGCTCCAATACGCCAAAAGATGATTGTTGCTTTTCCTCCGGGATTACCTGTGGATCCATGGAGTCCTCCCAATCCGGTTGAGGTTGGCAATCATGTCATTGGACAACTGAAAGCCAGAGGAATGCCTCATGACCCGGGCATGATCCGCCGTACGGTCAACCATCTCATGGAAAATGTTGATCATCCCGGTCTTGTCTTTGACGCCAGAAAAGGTTCTGTCATTCTGGGTAAAAATGGCACTGCTGCTCAAGATAATACTGGCTGGAAGTTGCGATTGAATACCGGCAGGGATTTGGGTAGTGAACCTGATGAACTTGATCATCACATCATGAAGTTCCTTGCTTCGCAAGGATATGGCGGATACGCGCATATCGGCGGTACCAAAGAAAACCCGCTAAAAATTCCACGTGCTCCCGGCGTTGAAAGAATGGGATCGTTCAAACGTGGGAGTGGTGGCGAACAGTGGCCAGAACAAGGCATTTACCAGAACTACACCATCTACACGGGAGGCCGGAAACCAACGGAAGCATTGGCTAGAAAACTTGAGAGGAATTTTGGTGATTACCTGAAAACCGGCATGGAAGGATCAGAAGCAATGCTTACTCCGCACGTTGGCGCACGTTTTGTGTATGACAACGGGTTAAGAGGAGTTAATAACATGCCTAGTGATCAAAGGATGGAGTATCACACCGGTGCGAGTACTCGTGGTGTTCCTCTTCCGCTTGGTTATGCCCAGTTGGGGGATCAAACAATTTCCAGGGATGATGCAGCACGATCCCATGATCTTCTCTGGTCAATCCTCAGTCCGGAATATTACGGACCTCCACTTCATCAAGTGAGAGAAAGCATGGAAAAGAGCTGGTTCGAGAACTCCGTGCATCCGGCGTTGCGGAAAGCATTTTGGCCATTACGCGCACTGCCTACACAGTTCTCGAAAAAACGTGGAATTACCGCTGACAGGATGGTTGCTTCGGGGCTTCCGTTGAATCGCGGCGAATCAATGTCGGGAGAGGAAAGCACTGTAACTCCAGTGCTTTATGGCAACAACAATACACACCTGATGGAAATACGTCCGCAAGGAAGAGGGTCAGATATCAATGCATTTCAGCATCATGTGGCGGCTTTGGATGCATTGCAAGGTACCGGTGTCGTGCCAAAATTGCACGGATATGATGTAACCTCTGATCGTGGAGCGGATCATCACATGATTCAAGAAAATCTCAGCGCTGATAAATTCACGCCTTTTGGCAAAAAAATGCCGGAAGGCCACATGGGAATTACCAAAAGGACACAAGACCTATTGGGACGCATTGATCCGGCAACAGTGGTTCAATCGGCAGTCTCCGGACTTGCCAAGATCCACGCAGCCGGATACTCGCATGGGGATTTACGCGGCAAACCTGATCACATATGGATGAATCACAAGGGACAAATAAAATTCATTGATTTTGGACAGGCCCGACATATTGACGACACGGAGGCGGCACGAAGTGGAGTTGGTGCCCTTCAGGGCCAGGCTTGGGATCGCGCGGGACTTCTGGAGTCGCTTGGTAACGCGTTCAAAGGTCATCCGCAACAAGCAGCGGTGAAAGGAATGCTTGCCAATGTGCAGGCACACATGGATGCACATCCCGCCGATTGGCACAGTCCCGCAAAAATTGCCACTCTTTTTCCGCCTGCTCCCCAAGCAGCGGCTCCCCAAGCAGTGGCTCCACAACAGCCTAAAGTACAGCGGCTCAGCCCCCCTTTGGCTCCTGCTCCAGCAGCTCCAGCAGCTCCAGCAGCTCCAGCAGCGGCTCCAGCAGCGGCTCCAGCAAGACAGAACTTTTCACGAACTCCGTATACTGGGAAAAGCATGAATGCAAAAAAAGGAGCCATGATGAAATCAAGAAGAGACAACATCACCAGTCAAGTCCGGAAAGAGGAAGAGCGGCAAAGAAAGAAGATTCACAAGGAAGAACAAGCCGAGATGCGTGGGGTTGAACACGAGGAAGATCATGGCATCAGTGCGCACGAAGACAAGGTCATGAAACTGATTGCACAAATGGGCAAGGCTATCAGGTCTCCCGGCAGTCCATATGCAAAACGAACCAGCCGCGCGGAGAATCGTGAAACGTTTGGCATGATTGGCCAAGGACCACGCCACAAGGACATACCATATCAGCAAGCAGATATGGCTACTAGGCCAAAGATTGCAAGCATGAATGATGCTGACCCATTCACCAAATCCCAGAAGGAAGTGCTTGACCGCATGGACCGATGGAAGAAGAAGACGGAAGAGAAGCTCCTTGAAGAAGAGGACAAGCTTGTTGACCGCATCCACAGCGATCATACCGGACCCGGTGTGCCAAAGTTCGTCGGCAAGTACACCCATGGCGTGAAACAGCACGAGCAGCGCCTGAAGCGGGTCATCGACAAGTTGCGCGATGATGAGGAAGCTGAAGTCAGGGAAGAGATGGATGATCAGGACTCCAGATGTTCCAAGTGCGGCAAGGATCCGTGTGTCTGTGGCAAAGTCAGGAAGTCGGAACTATCCAAAAAAAAACTTCAGAAATTTGACCTGTCCGCCGCAGCCGGAGCAGTTGCGGATGTTGTAGATAACTACGATACGATAAAGCAGGTCAAGGATGGAGTACATGATCTTGCAAATGTGGTGAATAGAAAACTGGATGGAGTACAGCAAGATAATGATTACACAAATTGGGGAATCAATGTTTCAAATGACCCAAACAGGGCACAACGACCGCAAGTTCCGTTGCCAAGGGGATTTAACACTTTGAGACGTTTTACAAATGCCGTCCAGAATGTTGCTAAACCTGGATCCATCAGCGGACCTGCGAGCAGGTTCGCCAACAAAGTTGTGAGTACTATCACAAGAAGGAGACCATAGCATGTATGAATATCGTGTAACAAGACTGCTGGGCATTGTTGATGGGGATACCATTGATGTGCAGATTGATCTGGGATTTGACGTGTCATTTACCAGCAGGGTACGTCTGAACGGGATTGATACCCCGGAGTCCCGCACCCTTGATCTTGTCGAGAAGAAACTTGGTCTTGACGCAAAGGATTGGCTCAAGCATCGTCTGGAAACGGCCAGGAAGATTGTCATCAGGACTGAGAAACCTGATTCGAGCGAGAAATACGGGCGCATCCTCGCCACGCTCGTGGTGGATGATGAGCCGACCTCACTGAATGACCAGATGGTAAAATCTGGCTATGCGTGGGGGTATGATGGGGGAACCAAACACAAGGATCTTGAGGTGCTCAAGAAGATACGAGGTTTGTCATGAGTGTGAATCCTTTTCCGTTGCAGTTGAGCTTGATCAAGGGGAAGAAATCGTCGTTGATCGATGATGATGACATGAACTTGCAAAAACGTGCCGGTGCTGCGGGTGCCGCTGCCAGTGCTGCCGGTGCTGCCGGTGCTGCCGCTGCCGGTGCTGCTGCCGGTGGCATCGGTGGCACGATACTAAACGCCGGGAAAAAGCTTCTGCTGGAAAAATTAGAGGAAGAAAACGAAGGGCAATCAAAGGAAATTCCTCCGGTTGACCTGTCTACCGGTACAGGCGATAACAACGGCGTCAACGACAAGGATCCTCCAGTTGATCCTGACGAACGCACCCTAGAGCATCCGGTGGGCGTGGGTGACCGCATGAAAAATTCCTTCTTTGCGCATTCGCGGTATCCAAGGAATCCGGACTTCAGGAAATTCCTCCCGGCTGCGGCAATGGCAGCAGCTCCGGCAGTTATTGGAGCCATAGGCGAGGCCATGAAACCTGCTGACGTTCCAAAAGTCGATCTTGGGAATGGCCAGGCATCTGCGGCCAAGTCGGGTGACGGGAAACCCCCGGGTGGTCCTCCGGGTGGTCCTCCGGGTGGTCCCCCGATGAAGCGCCGCGTGAAAACGAGATCGGGAACCGTCATCTATTAGGATCATCATGATTGAATTGATCGTCGCTTGCGCAAGGGATTCCTCCGGAAACATGATCATTGGCAAGGAGAACCGCCTGCCGTGGCATGTTCCCGGAGATCTTCGCCGATTCAAGGACAAGACCATGGGCCACCCAATTGTCATGGGCAGGAAAACGTATGAAAGCCTTCCACAAAAACCACTTCCGGGACGCGAGAATATCATCCTTACCGCAAACAACAATTATGTTGCAGTGCAATGTACAATTATTCATGATGCTGAAACCATTATCGAGCGCTATGGAAAAACGTGGGAATCATGTTATATTATAGGCGGCGCACAAATATACGGATTGTTTCTCCCTCACGCACAACGAATACATCTTTCGTTGATCGACATTGAAACGGACGGAGACACCTACTTTCCCATGTCATGGGAAGAGATGTGTGAGAAATTCTCATGGTTCTTTGTCGAGCAGCATGAAGGACCGATCCGGTGGAGGGAATACATCTTTGAGCGAAGTCAACCATCCCGCACTGCTGCTGAGGTCGCAACTGAAGTCCGTCCTTGACGATCTGGCAATCCTGTCGCGTTTCCCGAAGGATTGTTCATGCCCGGATCACAATGGACCTCACGTCGTGATGCTGACTCGCAAGAAAGCCATCGAGAATTATGCTCCCATGTTTGAAGCCTTGCGGAACATGGACATGAGTGAAGATGTGGCTGCGTTGATCAACCAGATCCTGGTGTTCTCCGAAGAAGAGCGGCATAGACAATCGATCTATATCAAGGATCTCAAGTTCTATGCCACTGATCTCTATCCGGAAAAAAAGAAAGTCTAGACTCCCTTTGACTTGCGTAGCAGCATGTTCGGGACAATGCCCTTGCGCAGGTAATGATCGGCATGTCCAGCCTCATGTGGCAGGATAGTCGATTCGAAGAATTTCGGCTTTGCCAAAGGCTGCGGCACAAAAGTCTCCACGTACTCCGGCTCCTGTGTCATTTCGGACTTGAGCAATGAATAGTTGTCCTGTCGCCCAACTTCTTCGGGGTAGACTGCCGAGCTGAAGAAGGATTTGCGAACCCCGCTCATTCCGGCAAAGCTCGCGGCCTTGGTGTCTGGCTTGGAAGCCGGAACGATCCTCTTGGGACGTGCTCCGCCTACGACTCTTTGTCTCTCCACTTTGAAATTTGGATTGACCGGAGCATAACCGGGAGGTGGGGCCCCCTTTTCGTCTTCGCCCAACTCTTTCGTGCGCATCGCATCCCTGATTTTTCCAACCACATTCTTTGCGCCCCGAACAACTTTTCTTCCTACTTCGAACGCACCTGTTGCACCCAAGGCCGCAACGGGTGCGGCCAAATGCGGATTTAGCAGCGCATTGCCAACAGTCTCCGCTCCTTGTCTCATTCCGTCGGCAATCTCAGCTAACCCTGCCTTTTCCGTCATCTTGCCCATCGAACCCGGATCCCAATCCTTGTTGAGCCCTTCGCCTCTTTGGTTACTCTTCCTGAGTTCCAGCACGTGATCGACAAAAATCGCATCGCTGAACCACGCTTTCTTGTTCTGCATCAACTTCATTTCCTGATCTCCTTGTTGATAGAGTTTACTTCTTTGGAGGGGGTGCCCCTCCCCCTTGACCTGCTTGAGCCGCTATCTGCGCGAGAAGCTCGGGCGGGATTCCCCCCGGCGGCGCACCCGGAGGACCACCTGCACCCGGAGGGCCACCTGCACCCGGAGGGCCACCTGCACCGGGAGGGCCACCTGCACCGGGAGGCGCACCGGGAGGGCCACCCGCACCGGGAGGCGCACCGGGAGGGCCACCCGCACCCGGTGGTGCGCCCGGAGGTGCACCACCGAAATCCCCCTGTCCATATTGTTGTGATTGCATTGCCATCATCTCCATCTGCTGCTTCATGTTGACAATCTGCAACCAGATAGGATCGGCAATCGAATCCCCACCCTCTTCCTGAAGCAGTGGCGGAAGATTGCGACGGGCACGAATCTCGTTCTTGGTGCTCCATTGTGATTCAAGCTGAAGGTTTGCCACGATGGTTCGCTCATCCTGCGGAGTGATTCCGTCAAAGATCAATGTAAGGTCGTCGTAATGAGGATGGATCAACGACCGTGTCAACCAATCCGCGTTGCTTTCCAGCAACGAGTACAATCCTTCCTCATTGATTGTTTCCGCAATTTCCCCAGTGGCATTTGCGCCACCAAACAATGCTCCTTGGCTGGCTTTCTCGGAAAGGTTGAGTCGCGATGGATGCATGCCGAAGAATGCGCACTTGATTGACGCCATCAACCGAAAAAATTGCTCGAACTGCATGTCGCTCGGGGTATTCGCAAGATCAAGCACTTGAGCTCGCATGTTTTCCGGTCCCGGCAAGACAGGCATCTTGCTCTTGGGAGTTCCGGCACCACCTTGGCCAAGAATCTGACGCTCAAACGTGCTCAATCCTTCAGCGGAATAATCTCCCGAAAGCACAAGCATGCGCGACGGAAATCCGGGACGAAACAGATCCTTGTTGAAGTTGAACATGTTCAGGAGCAAACTTGTTGCAGAAAGGGATTGCTCCAGCACGGATGTGCCGAAACCCCATCGGTTCAGTTCTCCAGAAGGGTTTGTCCATTCAACATCAATCTCTCCCTTGTTCCAGGCACCAACGATCTGTCCATCAACTTCCTGCACGTATTCGGCATCAGTGATGTCAATGGTGAGTCCAGTCTTCTGGGACCATTCCTCGCTCAGCATCATTCGCGCCACACGTTCATTGCTGATGCCACGTTTTGCCATCCACGGCATGATGACATAGAGAACCGGCAGGATTGTGTCACCCGGAAGGAGATAGAAATCGACAGGGCGACCTCGCTTGTCGCGTGAAACGACCATGGCCCGACGATCAATGACCAATTCTTCCTGCACGGAAACAGTCAGGAAATCCCTGAATGTCTTGTGATAGGTTGACACAGGGTTCTCAATCAGCTCTTCCATCTCCGCACATCTCCGGATGATGTCCGGAGTGCTTGAATCAAAGTTGGGATCGTCAAACCGGCGATGCACAACCCGCCAGCCACGTTGCTTTCCGGGGACAAAGATCTTTCTTGCCAGTCCCTTGACATCTTCAATGCGTCTGGAGATGATGGCACGATCAATGAGACTTTCTCTGGCAACTGCCCTGAGCATTCCATATGGCGGAGTGTCAAGCGGCTTGCGCAACGTTCCCGGAGAAAAACTGACTTGAGCGACCGAAGGGCCGTAGTTTGAAAACCACTGTCCTCTTCGCCGCTCATTATCTTCCTTCATTTTGTCCATGTTCGCCTTGCTGAAGACTTCCTTGGGATCAAGTGCTGTTGATGTAGGATCAATGATGTTTCCAAAACCGTCTGCTTTTACTACCATGTAGGTTATCTCCTTACACCATTAGCACTTCGTCGAACATTTTTCTTGTGTTGCGCGAAACTTCCAATGACATTTCCAACGCATCGAGCATGTCGTCATTCTCGGATCTAGGGTACGTCATGAGCTGATCGTAGAATTTGTGAAATTCCGGATGAACAATGACTGAACGGGTTTCATCCTCATTGAGCAATTCATCATCCTCGCCGGAAAGCTTCAGCATGCGGATCTCGTCAGCTGTGCATCTGCGCAGGAAAATCTTTCCTTGTTCAAACAATGGAGACATGCCCTCGATGCGTATCTGTTTCTTCTTTTTTGCGTAATGCTTGATCTCGCGAATGGGAAGCAATGATTTCTTCATGATCTGCTGTATGATGACATGCTGGAATCCGTTGCCTTCAATGCCATTCATCTGTATCGGATAGGACTGATTCTGCTGGATAACCCTGTTCAATTGATTTGCCACATCCATTCGCTGATTCACTATATCAAAAACGACAATATCCTGATCGGCTGTCTTGCCAATCATGACAAGAGAGAAGAAATCTGCAGCGTCATCCTTGCCAACGGTCCAGTCAACGCCAGTGAAGAATGTCAATGCTTTTCCGCGAAAAAACCATCGCTTGCTTGATGGCCGATATCCAAGATCATTTGCGTCATACCATTGCACCCATGAACTCCTGAATGTACGCGAGGTATCATCACGCGGATCGTTCATGTACTCTTTCTGGAATGCCAGGACATTCTTGGCACGGATTGCACGTAATCGCTCAAGGGAGAATCGTTCAGGCCAGAGCGGCGCCTGTACCTTGATCCCTGCCTCGTCCTGCTTGGTAATGATTGCCTGATATCTTCTTGTGACATACAAATCAGGACGGGCAAGCATCTGGTTCAAGAGCGAACCATAATGGAGCACCGTCCCGACAAGAATGATCTGGCCAATAGGCGGGGGCTCGATCATCGGTTCCACTGCCGAGTCCCACCATGAAGCAAGTTTCTGTCTTTGCACCGAAGTGTCAACCAGTTCGTCATTCTCCAAATCGTCAGCAATGACCAAGTCTGGTCTCCTGAATCCAAACCTGAGACCTCGCAACGGATTGTTTGCCATTCGGGCAAGGATCTTTGCGCGATCCTCAAGTTCATTGCCCCATTTGTTGTTGATCTTGTCCCACTTGCGGAATCCAATGACAAACTCCTCGTCGGTCCACTTTTCCTTCTCTCCACGAGCTGCGCCATCAAAGCTGTCCCAATCTCGACCAAGGACGATGCCCCAGTCGTTGACAAGTTTGTCGTTCATCTCGAACTCTTCCTTGATGTTCCGGGAATGAGATGTAGAGATACGCGCAATATCGGAAATAATGACCACAAAGAATTTTCTTTGTGTCACAAGTGACCAGATGACATACAGAAATGTAATCAATGTTGACTTGCTATGATTTCTTGGAGCGGCAATGACAAGGGTATTCAAGTTCTCCTTGCCTTGCCATTCCTCTTCATTCTTGTGCGTGGCAAGATCAATGATGTCCTTGTGGAAATCCGGAGACGCTTGGAACCAGTATTTGGGGAAATAGATGCGTCCAAACTCGAATGGATCATCAATGGTGCGCTGGATACGCCACTTTCTCAAGCCATCTTCAAGCAGGAGAGGTGCCGGGGACTCCAGAACGGAACTTGTCATGACATGTTCACCGGAACAATTTCGGATATCCCGAGACGGTCTTTCAGCCGGTTCTGCCGTTGCTGCTCTGGCTCAAGAATGAAATCGGCATACAGTCCAGCGCGTTCGCATTCCATGTACATGTCACGGATGACGAGGGCAATCCTTCGGGTGTGCTCATCATCGCCCTCTCCCGATTTCTTCTCCCACGCAAGTGCCATCTTGGCCTGTGGAGAATTGGGAGGGTATGCGTTTCCCATGGAAAGATTATTGTTTTCTACCTTGACATTCACCGACCCTGCCGCTTGTTCGACGGGTGTCAGCCCGGTCACAGAGCTCAACATGCGGTCGATCAGGCCACCAAGCTTTGCCAATGACTCGGGACTGGCGTCATCGCGCAAGTTGGACACCGCCTTTGCAAACCATGCGAGTCCGTCAATACCCGCTTGCTTGCGCTTCATGATCTGCCAGTCGCGAAGCCGTTCTTCCTCAAGGGCCAGTTTCTCGGCAACCTTGCTTGCCTGCTCCGTGCGATACGATTCCCGCGCCTCAACCCATCTGCCTTTTCTTGCGTGGAGACTGATCAACGGAGCGGCGATGTTGCATTCGTTTGCAATCGCACTGTATGACCATCCTCCATACACATACAGCAGCTTGACCAAATGCCAATCGATATCGGGCCTTCCCTTTTCGTGGCCTTTCCTGATAGCCAACGCAAGCTGAAAGGCAGACTCCTCTGCGGTCATCGGCGTTTCCCCTGGGGTTCCATCAGGGAAATCGTTATAGATTGCACCACCCGTATCTTCTATGGGCGTGAGGACATCCGTTTCCTCTTCGTTGTCAATCCACTGGCTAGGGTCTTCGGATTCATTCTTTGCCACGCGCTTTGCTTGCGGGGGTTTTGACGCACGAACGGATCTTCTATTCTCAAATCCTGTCAAGATGGGAATGGACGGCATGATGTCGTACTCTTCCATCTTGGAGTCCATGTTTTTTCTTGTCTTTTTTGCGCCAAGGGAGTTTGACTTGTCAACAAGGTCTTTGGTGACTTTTCTTCGATACTCATCTTGCACAATCTGCGCAATTGATTCAATTGGGTTTTTAGGAATAAGATCGTCGATTGCCATGAAGCACCTCACTTCAAGTATACATGTTTTTGATGAATATGTTTTGTTTTTCGCAATCTAGACAATTTCCATCTCTGATTTGTCAAGCTCACTTTTTGCAGCAGCAAACAAGTCAATGCCTGCAGCGCCCGTGACTTGCAAAAGATACATCATGGTTTTGCCAATGGATTCCTGAAAATGATTCTTCTGGAATTTCATGGCGTTTGTGGTAGGAATATTGTCCTCCAGCGCGATGTTGATCTTCTCCTTGAGCCAGAGGTACTCGCTTGCCACGGTAATATGCTGGATGGCAAGCAGCAAATCCCTCTGCATGCAGGAAACACCCAACGCCCCATTTCTCTTGGGATACAATCGTCTTCTTTGCGCTTCCTCAAATGCCCTCAGGCTCATGTTGGACATTACGAATTGCCCAAGACCGAAGGAAGAGAAACGGCGGCTTTCTTTCGCCTGCCAATTTGCGAAGCAATCATTGCATTCTTCTGTACGCGCTGGCTGTGATCATACTGCGTGACCCACCGTATGCCGGGGTGATTGCTCTCCAGCACCACCTGGATGATCTTGATGCACGTATTGAGCCCTTCTTCGGTGTCGACAAAGGAAGGTGGCACATCAACGTTGAAATTGACCGTTGCGGATTCCTTGTCAACATTCGGCACCTCCACCTCTGTCCACATGGTCCAGTCAAATCCGCCAGGCTTTCCTTCCTTGTCTTCATGACGAATTGCCAAGACCGAATACCTGACCTTGGCGTTTCCCCCTTCCGGAAGATTGATGATCCGGGAGACTGTGGTTCGCCGAAACCACCATTCGTCACCCGGTGTCAACCACATGATCGGCCGATCCTCAAATTCCGGATGCTTGGGAATATCTATCTGGACAAACCGTTCTCCGTATACAGGAATCTCATCCTGATCATTGGCATCATTCATGATCTTGTGTCTCAATTGGATTTTCGTTCGTGATCTTGCGAACCAGAGCAAGCAAATCCTGAGCTTCTTGGGAAAGGGTTACCTTTGTGACTCCAGTCATCTCGTCAAACAACGAAAGCATCTGGCCAAGAAGAATGATCGGATCTTGCGTATTCAACGCAATTGCCGCACGAAGTGCCCGTTGTGTCTGGATCCATTGCTGAAGACGGGACTGCTGCGCCATCTTCATGTTCCGGGCATGGATTGCCTTGTGTCGCCACGACTGGTACGTATCATCGTTTTCATTCAACTTGGACTTGCGGTTATCGTCAGTAAGCTGGGCGCGGATCTTTCCCAGCTCTTCGCGCAATGCCAAGAGACGGTTCTGTGCATCCGAAATGGTTTTTGGCTCATCGATGAGACGGTTCTCAAACGTTTGTGATGGAATATTGCGTGACATAAGGTTCTCCTTGATTATGATTTCGCACGAGATTTTGATTGTGAGCGTCCGGAGCCAACGATTGGTTGATATTTCCTTAATAATATCTCTTGCCTTTGCATCCGGCAAATCACTTCGCCTATTGCAATTGCATCACAAACGTTCGAATTGATTATATCAGGTTTTTTCTGATATCTCGGCAATTCTATTCCCGATGCAGTCAGGATCATCTGCACGGCTTCCTTTGATGCCGTTGACGAACCGCACATGATCGTCTTGACGTGATTGGTCGAGAATTCGGTGTATGTGATGTCATTTTGGCCGCAGACATACATGGTGATCCACCGGATACCCGCCAATGCTTCCACAGTGGCAATGCTTGAGTTCTGCTTGCCACGGGCAAAAGGGTGGCTTTCTCCAATCACCAGATCGACATCATGCTGGTCAATAAGGGAAGAGATCCATTTGCCGTATGCAACACAACGCTTCTGTTGTGTCCAGTTCTGACTGAGAGTGAGCGCCAACCCTACGTTGCACCCATCGGTGTTCATGACAGGAATGTACCGCCCTTCTACAAAAAGGGCGGCACCGCTATCGTTCAGACTCTGATCAACACAAAGGATGCGGTTGATCTCGGTCCATTCCTTTTTTGAGGAATGAAGCGCCGGAAGGGTAATGTCCGGCGTTGACGATTTTTTTCGTGTTGGATAAAGATTTGTCTTATGCCGATACATGAATCCTCACGAAACAACTGTATCAGCCATTTGCATTGGTTCGCAACCCCCAGAACTCGGTCATCTTTCCATCGACAAGTCGCACGGAACGCTGAAGTCCCTTGTTCTCCATGTAGGTAACCACTTTGCGAAGCTCCTGACCCGGAACATCATCGAGCTCTTCGGCAAGTGATTCGAGGGTCATCGGGCGATTCTTCAATGCTTCGCGAACACGATCCCAGAGTTTTGGACTGGTATCCCGACTCCGGGCCATGTCCGGAGAGTTGACAAGGCCAATTCCGATCTGCTGGTTGGTATCGTTCTCATCCGGAAACTCGAAACGAACCGTGATCGGGAGGCTGAGGGGGCCACCATTGACTTTCTGATGACTCAGGATCAGGTCGGCAAAGTTCGATCCCTCTTCCTGACTCTTGCGGAGATTCCATGCGCTCCGGCTCTGGTTCTCCCACTGCACTCCACCATACGCCATGCTTGCGCCTTCCTCACCTTGACGATCATTCTTCGTCACGTGAGCAAGCACCAGCGATCCGACACGCAACTCGGAAATGGCCTGGAAGAAGGAAACGATCTCGTCATTGTCGCTTGCGCGTCCGCATGCAGGAGATGCGCTGTCAATGATGACGTACGTGATGCCCTCTTCCGCAACCATGCGCTTGATTTCATCGAGCTGCTTGCGAAGTGGCCTCCCACCGCATTGCCGATAGACAATGTCAACTCCAAGTGCCTCCTGCTGCTCGGGAGAGATGATCGCATCAAGCCGCCGTGCATGCTGGCCAATATCCCACTCCCAGTCAAGATAGGCAACGTGATTGCGAACCAAAGCCGGTCCCAAGCCAAGATCCATGCCGGTTTCCATCATGACTGCCATGACCAATGCCAGATAGGACTTCATGCCACCACCTGCGCTGAACCAGAGCGTCGGCTCCTTGGCAAGGAGCACTGGCTTGTAGGCGTACCCGAAACTGACGGAACGGTTCGCTTCCCGCAGGAGTTGCCACTCCGAACCCTTGGAGAACTGTCCGATGACCAGACGGGACATGTCCGTGAGTATCTGCGCCCATTGTGGGCCATTCATGCGCTTGTTGAGTTCCTGGATGAGCTGTGCCTGCGCCTGTCCGCTCTTGAACGCGTAATCTGACGGTCCATAGAGATACTTGGGAAATGCCGGGATTGACGTGTGGATCTCAATCTCGCCAACCAATCCGAAGCGTTCTGACTCCGCCAGCCGCGAAATCTCGATGTCAATGCCCAGCTTGTCCCATGCAAACCGCCAGCCCACCCCTGTGGTGCTCATGACCGGCGGATCGACGACCCCGCGGTTCCGTGCCATCTGCTGGTACGAGCACACGGATTTGACCACGGTCTTCATCTCGCGGATGTCCATGGGTGGCTGGCATCGCTCAGCCCACGGCGTGATGACATTCATGATGATGTCCGCGGGAACCTGACGGTTCCAGAAGTACCCGACGAGTTTGGCCGCATCGGCATTTCGACGCCCTGACGGACTTCCGTTCAGAAGTAGGTCAGATACCCATCCGGGAGGCGAACCGGCCTGTACGGGCAAGTTTGGGGCATCCTCGTCGAATCCTGATCGCTCTCCACGGACCACCCAGCCCGGTGCAGTCGCCAACGGCTCGTCGAGCAGGATCCGGTACTGTCCGTCCGTGGTCTTCGATGGCGCGATCACGATGTAGCCGCCATCGCCCTTGATGTCCACCTTGGGCAGGATCGGGAATGATTTGACCGGATTGCCGGGATGCTTGAAGATCAGATGGAATCCGCGAGGGCTTTTCTGCACCAATGTCTTGGTATTTTCCATCTCGGGGTGATACTTCTTGATGCTCTCCGCACCTTCCGTTCCGTCAATGTCAACGACACAGATGTTGCTGATCTTGCCGCAAATGACTCCCCAGTTGCATTCCGGATACGCTTTGTACCATTTCATCACCTGTTCCTTGGTGACGCGGTTGCTCTCGAATTCCTTCCATTTGAACCGTATTTCAAATGGCTGTCCTTGTTCATCCTTGGACATGGAAACCACGACCGGACGCTTGCCATTGTTTTCAACCGGAAAGATGTTCCACCCACGATCAACGTAGGAGATAAGTGTGTCAAGTGTTGACAATTCGGCATCGGCTACTGGTTGTGCTACCATTGTTCACCTCGAAATAGAATTAGGGACACGTAGATTGTACGTGTCCCGGTAGTGTGGTGTTACGCTTCGCTGGAGCGGATGAGGCGCAGGTTCTTGAAGCTGTTCTCAAACTCCTCGTCAAAGAATGAATCCTCCTCCACGGACGATGCAACCTCTTCCGAGACCCGCACCTGTCGGCGAGCAGCCTTTTCAATCTGGCTCATGCCGGAGAAGATCGACTTGCAGATTTCGCCGGGATCCTTGTCGTTGTACACCGTGCGACGTGCTTCAGTGCCAATCAGGGCCTCGGCCTCCATGCGCATCATCTGCACGGCCTTTGCCAAGGCTTCAGGAAGCAACGAATCCTGATCGCGCAGGACCGTCTTGGAAGTCCGGGTCTTCTTGGCAGTCGTGGCGGAAACCTTGTGATTCTCGATGACCTTCTCGATTTCCTGTGCCTGAAGGCGCAGATCATCAAATG
>Ga0209596_1002499_pt1 | contig 15187 bp, 18 predicted proteins | sample M_130807_MF_Meta_FD_187314 | JGI IMG/M metagenome (GOLD analysis project Ga0209596, IMG submission 187314) | Freshwater microbial communities from Lake Montjoie, Canada to study carbon cycling - M_130807_MF_MetaG (SPAdes) (version 2) | ecosystem: Environmental > Aquatic > Freshwater > Lake... | reverse complement strand
CTAAGGCCTTGCCCCAACTTTCCTGTGCTACCGACCAAAATTGATTCGGGTTTTGATCCATGGTGAGATTCCGTTACTAGATAATGGGGATGATGGATTTCTATAGTATGTCAGTGAAACCCCTCATTTTGCTGACAAATGTCTAACTCAAGCGAAAACCCCTAGATGTATATTGTTTTGATCGCGTGGCTCTATGTGGCTTTAATGATGGCCATAGCGGAAGCTACCAGTCCGGTGGGCACTGTGATTGGGGCGTTTTTCACCTTTATCCTGTATGGACTACTCCCCATGGGGATCGTGGGGTATGTCATGGGCGCCCCATCCAGGCGCAAAGCAAGACAGGCCGCAGAACAAAGGGCATCAGAGCCTTCAATCACTGCGCCAAATACAAGCGGCGAAGCGTCCAGTGACACCGTCGCGCCGATACGAAAAGAACCGTGATGCTTGTTGCACAGTGCACCAAACGTCGCTACTGTCGTTGCCTGCAATAGATTCAACACCCAAAGAACGCAAACGGCCCATCGCTATCGCTGGAAGATTTGCCAGGTACTTGTTTGGGTTATTTGGATGCGGTTTAAAGCAACTATCCGCCGTTCCGTCGTCTTGCAAAAAAATCTGACGCACTTCAGCACCCACTTCAAAGGCGCTTGGGCCAATGCAAGGCCCCAACCACACAAGTAAATCGCTAGGGTGAGCGCCACTTTGCGTACACAGAGTTTTTACAGTGTTTTCAATCACCCCATGCGCCAATCCTCGCCAACCGGCATGGGCGGCTGCAACAGTGGTGCCTTTGGAGTCGGTCAGTAAAATGGGTAAGCAGTCTGCCACCATGATGGTGCATGCCAAATTGGACTTTTGGGTCAAGCATGCATCGGCAATGGTGCCATCTGGAGTGGAGCGTTCTAAATTTAAAACATCTACACCATGCACTTGCTTTAAAAATACGGGGCGCGCTCCATGAAGTTGTTGCTTCAAAAGGTTTCTGTTTAGCGACACATGCTGCGGGTCATCTTGAACATGGTCGCCCAAGTTCAAACTGGTGTAGGGCGAAAGCGATACGCCGCCGATCCGGGTAGAGCAAATAGCTTGAATGCCGGTTGGAAGTTGCCAGTCTTTTATCTGCATAACCAGCAAGGATACTGCCACCGTAAATCCACCAAGAATCCATGGCGCCTGACAGCGTTTCATAGCTGGTAGGCATTAGACTAGGTAAGTTTGATATTTCAACCCATCACTTCTGATCCATCCTTATCCCACCATGCAATACCTTTTTACGCCCCCAGTCGTTGTCAGCGTTCCAGTTGTTGGAAAAACAGAACAGTTCCCTGTACACCGCATTTATTGCGTAGGTCGTAATTACGAAGAGCATGCCAAAGAAATGGGTTTCACTGGACGTGAACCCCCTTTCTTTTTTCTAAAACCCGCGGACGCTTTAGTTTTTGCGCCAAGTGGACAAACCGTCAACATGCCCTACCCCAGCTTGACTAAAAACTTCCACCATGAAATCGAATTGGTCGTCGCTATCGGCAAAGGTGGAAAAAATATTTCTGCTCCCAATGCCATGCAACACATCTACGGGTATGCCGTTGGCCTAGACATGACGCGTCGCGATCTGCAAAACGAGATGAAGAAGCAAGGCCGTCCTTGGTGCATCGGAAAAGGTTTTGACCATAGCGCACCGATGGGTCCTATCACACCCGCTGAACAATCTGGTGATGTAGAAAACGCAGAAATCTATGTGCAAGTCAATGGCCAAGACCGCCAACGTAGCCATGTCAGTAAATTGATTTGGAATATTGCTGAAACCATCGAACATTTATCCGCCGCCTGGGAATTGCAACCTGGCGACTTGATCTTCACCGGTACCCCTGAGGGTGTTGCAGCTGTTGTGTCTGGCGACACCTTGGTAGGTGCTGTCGCTGGTTTGGGCGAGATCAAAGTCCACGTCAGTTAAGGCTTTTGACAATGTTGCACCGCGCGCAGATCAAACATTGCAAAGCCTGTGGCGCTGCAGTGGAATATCGGTTACCTGACGACGGTGACACCCGACAACGCGCGGTGTGTCCTGCTTGTCAAGCGGTGCACTACGAGAATCCGCTCAATGTTGTGGGCACCGTGCCGGTGTGGGGCGACAAAGTCTTGCTTTGTAAACGCAATATTGAACCGCGCCTTGGCAAATGGACTTTGCCAGCGGGATTCATGGAACTCGGCGAAACATTGGCGCAAGGCGCTGCGCGCGAAACGGTGGAGGAAGCGGGTGCGCATTTTGAAATGCAAGAACTTTTCAGCATCATGAATGTGGTGCGTGTAGGACAAGTGCATTTTTTCTACCGCGCCCGACTCACCAGCGACATATTTGACCCAGGGCATGAAACCATGGAGGCGCGTTTGTTTAGCGAGCAAGACATTCCTTGGGATGAGATAGCGTTTCGTACCGTCAAGCAGACCCTACAGTGCTACTTTGCCGATATGAAGTCACAGAACTTTGTCTTGCATCAAGTCGATATCGAGTAAACCCTTAATTAACCGACCGCTTGGTCGGATTACTATGTGTAAGTTTCCATTTCCCACTGGAGTTTTCCATGAAAAAAGTATTTAAACACGCTGCCATTGTTGCTGCACTGATCAGCGTTATAGGTTCTGCGCAAGCAGAAGCCATTATTTTGAAAGTGCACCACTTTTTAGGCCCAACATCCATTCAGCACACCAAGATGCTTCGCACTTGGTGCGACAACATTGCCAAGGACTCCAAAGACCGTCTGCAATGCCAGATCTATCCAGCGATGCAACTTGGCGGCACCCCTCCCCAGTTGTTTGATCAAGCCCGTGATGGCGTAGCTGACGTTGTTTGGACTTTGCCTGGTTACTCTTCTGGTCGATTTCCCAAAATGGAAGTGTTCGAATTGCCTTTCATGATGACCAATCCTGAGGCGACCAGCCGTGCAACTTGGGACTATTACGAAAAATTTGCTAAAGACGAATTCAAAGATGTCAAAGTGCTGGCCATGCACGTCCACGGCCCTGGCAATATCTTCACCGCGAAGAAACAAATTAAAACCATGGCCGATATCAAAGGCTTGAAGTTGCGTGGCCCAACCCGCTTGACCACCAAGTTGCTCGCAAGCATGGGCGCTACGCCTGTTGGTATGCCTGTCCCAGCCGTTCCAGACGCTTTATCTAAAGGTACGATTGACGGCGCCGTGATTCCTTACGAAGTCGCACAAACCTTGAAAATTGAAGAATTGGCGCGCTACACAGCGGAGACAGATCGCGGGGAAAACGCGCTCTACACCACTGTGTTTGTCGTACCCATGAACAAAGCTAAGTACGAATCTTTGCCCGCAGACTTGAAGAAAGTCATTGACAAAAACTCAGGCCGCGAACTCTCAGCATTTTTAGGCAAGACCCAAGGCGACAACGACGTTCCTGGCAAAGCCAAAATGATTGCTGGTGGCCACACCATCACCATCATTCCTAAAGGCGAGTTGGATGTATGGAAACGTGCCTCTGCTAGCTTGAGTATCGAATGGATCAGCGATATGGAAAAGAAAGGCGTTAACGGCGCGAACTTAGTACACGAAGCACAAGGCTTAATCGCTAAGTACACCAAGTAATCACTAGGTAATAACCGAGACCAACCAGAGACAAATACCAGGGAAGAAAAGAATCAGCAGGGTTCTGATCGTGTCGCTGATCAAGAAAGGCATCACGCCTCGGTAGCTTTCAGCGATTGGAATGTCTTTGGCCATGCCATTGACGACATAAACATTTAAGCCTACCGGCGGCGCCAGTAATCCGAATTCCACCACCATCAGCACCAAAATTCCAAACCAAATAGCGACCGACTCCTTTGGTAAACCGAAATCCATGCCCACCACAATGGGGAAGAAGATAGGAATCGTCAACAGAATCATCGACAACTCGTCCATCACCGCACCCAAAACCACATAGAACAACAAGATGCCAGCTACAACGACCAAAGGAGGCCATCCAAGCCCTGTCACCATTTCAGTCAGTTGCACAGAAGCTTGTGAAAGCGCCAAGGCCCCATTCATTAAATCTGCACCTATGAAGATCAAGAAAATCATGGCTGAGCTATCAGCAGTGGCATAAAAGCATTGCTTGAACTTGGCCCAATTTATTTCACCTTTGATGAGTGAAGCAACAAATGTGCTAGCAGCCCCAACAGCAGCCCCCTCGGTAGGAGTAAATGCACCGCTGTAAATACCGCCAAAAACGATCACAAAAATCGCCATGATGGGCGCAACGCCCTTGAAAGACTGCCACGTCAAACGAGAAAAATTATCGTCAACTTCGGGTGCGTGGCCGGGAACCAATCGGACATAGATAGCAATTGCCGCCATATAACCAAACATGGCAATAATGCCTGGGACCATGGCTGCAGCAAAGAGTTTGGCAATATTTTGCTCCGTCAAGATGGCGTAAATCACCAAAGGCACGGAGGGAGGAATCAAGATGCCCAAGGTGCCTGCTGCCGCCAAGGTACCTGTAGCAAGACGACCTGAATAGCCATGGCGCTTGAGTTCAGGCAAAGCCACACCGGTAATAGTTGCGGCAGTGGCAACCGAAGAGCCGCAAATAGCGCCAAAAGCAGCACACGCCAACACAGCCGCCATGGCTAGGCCACCTTTGAAACGCCCCATCACACCAGCAGCAAAATCAAACAAAGCCTTGCTGATACCTCCCTGCGTTGCGAAATGCCCCATCAAAATAAACAAAGGGATGACAGACAAGTCATAACTGGCGAAACGGGCAAATGCTTGGTTGTTTAGGAAGTTAGCAAAAGGCAACCAACCGGTCTGCGCAATGTATCCGTAGGCGCCCGCAATGAACATCGAGATAGCAATAGGAACGCGCACGGCCATGAAGACCAGCATGATGCCGAAAATAACGCCCACCATTTGAACGCTGGTCATGCTGCTTCTCCTAGTTGATCGTCAAAACCAACAAAGAATTGACCCAAGGCGATCAAACTGGTCAAGGCAAAAGAAGGCGTCATGCACGCGAATACAACCCATTCAGGGAATCCCAAAATCATGGTGCCTGAATTGGAGGCATAAGAACTTAATCCGCCTAGTCCAGTGCGCCACGCCAAGACAGCAAAACAAAATGCCAATAGCAAAGCGCCGAAACGGTCCATCAAGCCATTGGCTTTTTCGGAACAACTGGTTGTGAAAAAATCAACAATGATGTTGCCGCGTTTAGCTTGGCACCATGGCATGAACATCGCAATAGCTGCACCCGTTGCAGCGCCAGAGAGTTCAAAATCACCCGTTATTGCGCTACCGAATAACTCGCGCCCCACAATGCTTGCGCATGTCATAACAGTGATGAAGGTCAGCAAAATTCCCGCAAGAACAGCAGAAATTTTTGCAAGCAAGACCAAGGCGCGCATCAGGTGCTGCTTATTTCTGACTCATCGTCCCTTTGAATTTTCCGCCGCGTTCAATCTCTATCTCGTGGTATTCCAGTTTTCCTGTCACTTTACCCGTGCTGTGAATCAGCAAGTGCGAGCGGCAACTGATATCTTCATTGAGTTCGCCGTGCACATCCATCTCACGCGCTCGCACGATGCCAGAGACTTTGCCTTTTTGACCGATCAGCAAATCGTCTGCAATTAACTCTCCTGAGACGACACCATTGATGATGGCTTTGCCAGGTGCGGAGATAGAACCTTTAAAAGTAACACCGTCTCCAATGACGAGGTTATTACTGGTTGGGCTGTTGTCTGCCATGATTTTCCTTTTCGTAAGAAATGATGGGTTGTGGATTAATGATTATCGAGTGCAAAACGAATCGCTTGGGTAGACATGTCTTCAAGCCATGCAAAGTCCATGTGCTGGTGCGCTTCACAAATAAACCAAGGTTCGCGCGAATCAGGCTCAAGCATAACGCCAAGATCGATCAATTTCCAAGCAAAGCTTCGGTAGAGATCGCTATTGGTGACACGCCAGTCACGGTAATTTTGGGGGACTGTGGGGGTGAAGTGGATACCGAACATCGCAGGAGGTCCCGCAAAAGCATGTTCTACGCTAGCTTGGGTGAAAACGCGCCCTAATAGTGCTTGGATACGTTCGCCAATGCCATCAATAGTTTTTAGTGCAGGAGTATTGGTCAATATATCCAAGGTGGCGTGTGCCGCGCTAAGCCCCACCAAGTTGGCGGTGTACGTTCCGCCATGCACAACACCACCTGCGTGAGAACCCACTTTATCCATCACCGCAGCTCGACCACCAAAAGCAGCTACCGGGTAACCATTGCCCATGGCTTTGGCGTAACTGGTTAAGTCAGCGTATATGCCGTAGAGCGATTGCGCACCACCTTTGGCGACACGAAATCCGGTTTTTACTTCATCGATGATGAGCATGGTGCCGTACTCGGTACACAAATCGCGCAAGCGTTGCAACCAAGCAGGCGTTGCTGAAATACTGCCTGCATTTCCGATGATGGGTTCAAGAACTACGCAAGCAAGTTGCTCGTGTTTGGTGGCGAAGAGTTCTTCTAAGCCTTCAAAATCATTGAGTCTAAAAATATCTAGCAATGCCCGCGCACGTTCCGGTACACCGACACCAAATGGAATCACGCGAGGTGCGAGTTTGCTATCAGGGTCCCAAGCTTCGATGTCGGCCTTCCACATCATTTCGTCAAACAGTCCGTGGAAAGACCCTTCCACAATCGCCACGCGATCGCGTTGGGTAAATCCGCGTGCGGTGCGTATCGCACCCATCACCGCTTCCGTGCCCGAATTTGCAAAACGCACCTTTTCTATGTGTGGGCACAACGCTTTGATTTGCTTCACCACTTCAATGTCGAGTGCGGTAGAAAAACCCGTCAGGGTGCCGCGTTGGGTGATTTGTTCCACAACAGCTTGGTCTACCCGCGCATCGCGGTAGCCCAAGATGATGGGGCCGTAACCTAAACGGAAATCGACATAGGTTTTACCGTCGCAATCTGTGAAGCCGCAGCCTTTGGCGTTTTCTACAAAAACAGTCTGGTCATCGCCCCAATAGCGGTAGTTCTCTGCAACGCCCTGCGGCATGTGCAAATGGGCTTCCATCATCAATTGTTGCTGCTTACTACTTGTCATATTGCGTATTTTGCAAGAACTTGTTGAATGTATTAAATGGCTTGACCCAACGGAGGGCGCAGCAAAAGACCCACGCGTTCTTCGAGTAAGCGCACCACATGCAATTCACCGGCATCTGCGCCATAGGTTTGCATGGCTTCTTCAAACAAAGACTTGGCCAAGCTGCCCATTTTTAAATCGTACCCTTGCGACTGGGCAACTTCGTTAATTAGTGTGAGATCTTTCACGCACAGCGCTAAAGAAAAACTTGGGTCATAGTGCCCAGCAAAAATCGATGGCACATCGTGTTGCGCTACCCAACTGTCCCCAGCACTCGATTTGATAGCCTCCCACACGGTCTCTAAAGGAATGCCGGCCTTTGCACCTAACATCAAACCTTCACCAATCGTTGCAGCACTGACAAACCACAATAAATTGGTGAGCAACTTGATAGTGGCGCCATTTCCTGGTGCGCCTACAAAGAATATCTTTTCACCTATAACTTCAAACAAGGGCTTGTGTTTGTCAAAACACGCTTGCTTGCCACCTACAAAAATAGACAATTTGCCAAGGACTGCGAAGTCCACTGCATTGGTGACAGGCGCTTCCAAGAAATCAACACCTTTTGCATGGGTCAACTGAGTGAGTTCTTTGACTAAATCTACGGCGCTTGTAGATGTGTCAATGATGGTCGCGCCTGCATTCACATGCGCAATGAGTCCTTGATCGCCCATCATGACTTCACGCACTTGCTTAGGACCAGGTAGTGAGCACATCACCACATCCGCGTTTTCTGCCCCTAGTGCCAAACTGTCAGCCCAATGCGCGCCTTGTGCGAGAAGATTCTCTGCCTTGTCATGAGAAACGTCAAAAACGGTAGTGGGGTATCCGGCTTTGATGAGGTTTGATGCCATGGGGTTCCCCATATTGCCCACACCTACAAAAAATAATCGCGGCTTAGACAGCATGCAAACTCTTTCTTTTCTCAAAAACGCTTAGCTTGGAATTCATAGGTTTGCGGGCGTGAATATATTTCAGGCCTTACTGAATCGCAAAAACAGTTTTTTGTCGCGTACTTCTGGAATGTAGAAGAGCCCAAAAGCAGACAACATATTTTTGGCTTCTTCAAAACTGTAGGTTCTATATTTGACAGTTTGCGCCATCAATGTTTGGGGACCATCGTCAAGGTAATAGTGCTTGGTAAATCCGATATTTGTAGGGTCTATTTTTTGGGAATACTTCATGCCGTTAGAGATGACAGTCTCGTAGTCATGGTGCGGGCCTTGAATGCCCAACAACAGAGTGCCATGTGGCGCAATGTGTTGTGCCATTTTTTCTAACCCTTGCAGATTGGCCTCATGGTCAGAAATGTGACTCACCAAAAATGGTTCTTTGTCGCCATCAATGACAAAGTACCAAACACCACCGTAGGAAAAGGCTACATTGTGAGCACTTGGCAAACTCAAATTACAAACGTCTTGCTGAGATAGGACAACATTTTTAAAAGGTTTGAGACGTTCTTTGGCAATGGCCAACATAGGCGCCGTTAAATCAATACCTGAGATTTGAATACTGGGTTTGCGCCGAGCCAGCTCCTCCAAAATCAAACCAGTGCCGCAGCCAATTTCTAAAACTTTTTCGATACTGTCTTGTAGAACTAAGCTGTCAACAATCTTGGCGTAGTCGTAATAACCCGACGTCATGATCACGTCGTAATAACTTGCCATGTTCGAATAATCGCCCATATTCTGTCGAACCTTTTATAAAATGAAAAAGGGTTAGTAACTTACGTTGCTACTAACCCTCGTATTCATTGGTCGGCGTGGCGGGATTCGAACTCGCGACCCCTTGCACCCCATGCAAGTGCGCTACCAGGCTGCGCTACACGCCGAAGAAAGATGAAATTATAGCGCGCTAGGACCTTGCCTCGAAGAGCAAATCACGGATCTGCGTGAGCTCCTGGCGCAAGATACTCACGCTTTCATTACTCGGCTGAAACACCAAAATACTCTTACTCGCTTCTAAGGCCGCGGGCATATCAAAGGGTGTGTTTGCACCATTTGTATCGAATTCAACGTCACCATCTTCAACGCGGCGTTTATCTCGCTCACCTTGCACCAACTCTTGTAGTTTGTTGCGCGCACCGCTGATGGTGAATCCTTGGTCGTACAAGAGATCGCGTATGCGGCGAATCATCAGTACTTCATGGTGCTGGTAGTAACGGCGGTTGCCGCGTCGCTTCATCGGACGCAGTTGCGTAAATTCCTGCTCCCAATACCGCAACACATGCGGTTTAACTCCGCATAGGTCACTCACCTCACCAATGGTGAAGTAGCGCTTGGCGGGTATTGATGGAAGGAGGGATTTCTCCATGAAAATCATTGGCTTGTGAACGGGACCGCAGAGGTTACACGAAGTTTTGGCTGTTGGGGAAGGTTTACAAGGCCAAAACCATAAAAACCACAGAAAAAGCTACTTTTTTTGACAAGTAGCAGGGATGAAATACGCCAGATAAGGCTTACGCCTGCAGTTGTTCTTTTAATTTATGGCTAGCGTGGAAGGTCACCGCACGACGGGCTTCAATAGGAATCGCCTCGCCGGTGCGTGGGTTGCGACCAGGGCGCGGTGCTTTGGTACGGATTTGGAAATTACCAAAACCCGAAATTTTGACGTCCACACCATTGACCAAACTTTGCGCGATGAGATCGAAAAACGCGTCAATCATGTCTTTCGATTCGCGCTTGTTCAAACCAATTTGCTCAAACAACAAATCCGCCAACTGCGCTTTGGTCAAAGCGGGAGTTTCTAAGCTTTCAAAAGAAATTTCCATAGGAAGACTCTAGTAGGAAGGCTTTACGAACGCAAGCGCGCATTGAACTGTTGTGCCAATTGCGCCACAACCGCTTGCACCGCTTGATCGATTTGTGTGTCGTTCAGGGTGGCTTCGTGGCTATTCAAGGTCAAACGAATGGCAAGACTTTTTTCATCTGCAGCCATAGATGCGTTAGCAGTTTTAGTGCGGTACACATCGAACAACACAGCATGACGCAACCAACCTTGGGTTGTGGCCGCCTGAACCGCAGCCATTACTTGGTCGTGCACAACGCTTTCTTTGACGATCACCGCAATATCTCGTTCAACGTTAAGGAAACGCTCTACCGCTTGCGCTACAGGCACCGCACGTTCGGTAACAGCATCTAAATTCAACTCAAATATCACAGGCGCGCTGGCCAAATCCCAGCTTTGTCGCCATTTGGGATGCAACTCACCAATATGGCCAATCGCTTGACCATGGATTAAAACTTTCCCGCATCTTCCAGGGTGCATGGCAGGATGTGTATCTGCTTCAAAAGTTGGCACTGCAGGAGCAAGAAGTGCTTGCACATCAGCCTTCACGTCATAAAAATCTGCGGCTTGGTCTTTGACGTCCCATTGCACCGGTGCCGCATTTCCAAAAGACATACCCGCCACACGCATGGGTTGGTCAAATCCTTTGACGGTCGTATCGCTGTCGGGTACGTTCTCATTTTTTGAAAACACACGACCAATTTCAAACACCCGCACGCCATGCGCTTTGCGATCGGCGTTGAATTTCACTACTTGCAGCAATGAACCGATCAAGGATGAACGCATCACACCCATTTGGTTGGCGATGGGGTTGAGCAAAGCAACCGGGTTGGCGTTGCCAGCCAATTCAGTCTCCCAACGTGCATCGACAAAGCTGAAGTTAATCGTTTCTTGGTAACCCAGTGCGGCCAATTGGCGTCGCACTGCATGCGGACTGCGTTGGCTCTCAGCGCGAATTTTTGCGGTGGTGGGGGCTTTGGGTGGTGTGGTGGGCAGGTTGTTGTAACCCACCATACGCGCCACTTCTTCGATCAGGTCTTCTTCGATTTTCAAATCGAAGCGGAATGAGGGTGGTGTGACTTTCACCACGCCATTGCCCTCTTCCACTGGCAGGCCTAAGCCACGCAAAGCATCTGCGATACGTTGCTGCGTCAAAGGCATACCAATGACTTTGACTGCGCGCGCGACACGCAAGGTGACAGGCTCGGACTTGGGTATGTTGACCTGTTGGTCATCGATGGGGCCAATCGTTGTCTGTGGCGTTCCACAAATATCGACCACCAGTTGTGTGATCCGCTCGATGTGCTCCACAGTCAATTGCGGGTCCACACCGCGCTCGAAGCGATGCCCTGCATCGGTGCTGAAGTTAAAGCGACGTGAGCGTCCTGCAATGGCTGTGGGCCACCAGAAAGCAGCTTCGATATAAATATTGCTGGTGCTGTCGCTGACCGCAGTGGCTTGTCCGCCCATGATGCCAGCAAGCGATTCGACTTGCGCGCTGTCTGCAATCACACCGACTTTTTCATCGACAGTCACGGTGTTGCCGTTGAGTAATGCGAGTTGCTCACCTGCCTTGCCCCAACGCACTTGCAAACCACCATGAATTTTGTCGAGGTCAAAAATATGTGAAGGTCGACCCAACTCGAACATCACGTAGTTAGAAATATCCACCAACGGACTTACGCTGCGTTGGCCACAACGCGCTAAGCGGTCGACCATCCAAGCAGGTGTTGTCGCTTTTGGATTGACACCTCGCACAATGCGGCCTGAAAAACGTCCGCACAAATCAAACGCATCGATTTTGACGGGCAAGGTATCTGTGTGTGTGGTTTGTATCTTTGGAAGTAAGGGTGTTTTAAGTGGTGCACCTGTCAGAGCAGACAACTCACGCGCAATACCAAATACGCTCAAGCAATGCGCCAGATTGGGCGTGAGCTTCAAGGTAAACAAGGTATCGTCTAAGTGCAAATGCTCACGAATGTTTTGTCCTAAAGGCGCGTCATTGGTTAGTTCTAACAAACCACCGTGGTCATCAGCTATTTTTAGTTCTTTGGCTGAACAAAGCATGCCCTCACTCTCAACGCCGCGCAGTTTGCCCACTTTGATTTTGAAAGGCTTACCGTCTTCGCCAGGCGGTAACTCGGCTCCGACCATGGCGCAAGGCACTTTGATACCGACGCGTGCATTGGGCGCTCCACACACGATGTTGAGCAAACTACTCTGCCCTACATCCACTTTGCAAACACGCAAACGGTCTGCATCAGGATGTTGCACAGCTTCTTTGATTTCGCCCACTACGATGCCCGTGAACGGAGGCGCGACAGGTTGGAGTTCTTCGACTTCCAAACCTGCCATCGTCAAGGTGTCAGCCAAGGCTTGGGTAGAAATGGGAGGGTTGCAAAATTCGCGCAACCAAGATTCGGGGAATTGCATCAGCGGGTCTCGTGTCGGTATGGGTTGAGGTGCGCCGTATTACTGGAACTGGCTCAGAAAACGAACGTCGCCATCGAAGAATAAACGTAAATCGTTCACACCGTAGCGCAGCATGGTGAGCCGGTCGGGGCCCATACCAAATGCAAAACCAATGTATCGCTCTGGGTCCAAGCCCATATTGCGAACGACGTTGGGATGCACTTGGCCAGAGCCCGCCACTTCTAACCAGCGGCCCGCCAAGGGGCCACTAGGAAACTGAATATCTATCTCAGCGCTGGGCTCGGTGAAGGGGAAAAAGCTGGGGCGAAAGCGCAAAACCAAATCGTCGGTTTCAAAGAAGGTGCGGCAAAAGTCGGTGAATACGAATTTCAGATCTTTGAAGCTCACATCTTCACCAATCCACAAACCTTCGCACTGGTGGAACATGGGCGAATGGGTTGCGTCGCTGTCCACACGATAGGTGCGGCCAGGTGCAATGACGCGAATTTCAGGCATGCGGGTGTCTCCACCAGGATTTACCAAGGCTTGATGGCGTTTGACGTGTTGCACCGCATGGCGAATTTGCATGGGACTGGTGTGGGTACGCAAGAGGTATCCACCTTCTACATAAAAGGTGTCGTGCATCGAACGAGCCGGATGGTCTTCTGGCGTATTGAGCGCGGTGAAGTTGAACCAGTCGGTTTCGATTTCTGGACCTTGTGCGACCTCAAACCCCATAGAGCCAAAAATGGATTCGATGCGCTCTAGCGTCAAAGAAACGGGATGCAAACCACCTTGCGAACGGATGCGACCGGGCAGTGTGACGTCCAACGCTTCGGCTTTGAGTTGAATGTCTAATTCAGCGTCCGCCAAAGCTTGGCGACGCGCTTGCAATGCGGCTTCAATTGCTTGCTTGGCGACGTTGATCACCGCACCTTGCGATTTTTTTTCTTCCACGCTCAACGCACCCAAGCCTTTCATCAACTCGGTGATGCGGCCTGATTTGCCCAAAAATTGGGCTTTGGCGTTTTCTAGATCAGTAGGCGTAGTGCTTTGTGCAAACAAAGCTTGGGCACTGGCAACCAAAGAGTCCAACTCGTTCATAGACATGCGTGGGTTAGAAAAACAAAAAAGGGATTGAAGCTTTATATAGCCTCAACCCCTGTACTGTTGGCGTTGAGCCAGCGGCGATCAAGCGGCCAATTTGGCTTTGACTTGTTCGACGATGTGGCCAAAAGCCACCATGTCATGCACAGCCAAATCGGCCAGCATTTTGCGGTCGATTTCGATTTGGGCTTTTTTCAGGCCGTTAGCGAATTGGCTGTAGGTCAGACCACATTGACGGGCTGCAGCGTTGATACGCGCAATCCACAACTGGCGAAACACGCGCTTCTTGGTACGGCGGTCACGGTAGGCGTATTGGCCAGCCTTCATCACCGCCTGTTTGGCGACACGGAATACGTTACCGCGGCGACCGCGGAAACCTTTGGCTAGGGCCAGAACTTTTTTGTGACGGGCTCTTGCCGTCACACCACGTTTTACGCGAGGCATATTGTTTCTCCTTGTTCGTCAGTAATTAAAGGCCAGTTTTGGGCAGCATTTGTGCCATGTGACCCATATTGGTCTCATGCACAGCAACAGAACCACGCAGATGGCGTTTGTTTTTGGTGGTCTTCTTGGTCAGGATGTGACGCTTGAAGGCTTGCCCGCGTTTCACGGTGCCACCAGGACGAACACGGAAGCGCTTTTTCGCGCTACTTTTGGTCTTCATTTTGGGCATTTCAATGCTCCTTTTATTTGTGCTCGTGAGGCGCCTGCAAACCTGTTTGCAGTCTTGTTAGCCCCGAGACACTAGTCGCTTACCTTCTCAAAAGCGGCTGGCTGGCCGCGTTGCCAAATTTAGGCAGCTGCTACCGAAGTAACTTCTGCCACGGGTTTGGCGGTGCCACCCGGTTTTTTTCTGCCAGGCGCGATCATCATGACCATCTGGCGCCCTTCGAGTTTGGGGAACTGTTCGACAACGATCAGGTCCGCCAACTCATCACGTATGCGCTGCAAGAGTGCCATACCGATTTCCTGGTGCGTGATCTCGCGGCCTCTGAAGCGCAGCGTGATCTTGCATTTATCTCCGTCATCCAAGAAGCGCTTGATGTTGCGCATCTTGATGTTGTAGTCACCGTCATCTGTGCCGGGCCGAAACTTAATTTCTTTGACCTCGATCACTTTTTGTTTGGACTTCGCTTCCGCTGCCTTTTTCTGCTCTTGGTACTTGAACTTGCCGTAGTCCATCAAACGACAGACTGGGGGCACTGCTGTTGCAGCAATTTCAACCAGATCCACATCAATTTCACCGGCCATGCGCAAGGCTTCTGCCAAGCTCACGATGCCTAGTGGCTCGTTGTCGGGACCGGAGAGACGGACTTCCGGGGCCATGATTTCCCGGTTCAGGCGATGTTTGCGTTCCTCGCGCTGGCGGCGATCGCGAAATTCAGTAGAGATGGTGACTATCCTTTAAAAAAAACAAAAATGCCTGAAGCTGTGCAACGCACAACCCATGGCAGTTTCGGCATGAAATCAGCTTTTGAGGGCGATGTCCGAAGCGATCTTTTCACAGAAGGCTTGTAGGGGCATCACACCGAGGTCTTGGTTACCTCGGGCGCGCACTGCAACGGCGCCGGCTACCTTTTCTTTGTCGCCTACGACCAAGATATAGGGAAGCTTCTGCATTGAATGCTCACGTATTTTATACGTAATTTTCTCATTTCGGAGGTCCAAAGACACCCTAAGCCCTTGATTTTTCAGCATTTTCACAACTTCTTGGGCGAAATCGGCCTGCGCGTC
>Ga0209596_1002497_pt1 | contig 15189 bp, 14 predicted proteins | sample M_130807_MF_Meta_FD_187314 | JGI IMG/M metagenome (GOLD analysis project Ga0209596, IMG submission 187314) | Freshwater microbial communities from Lake Montjoie, Canada to study carbon cycling - M_130807_MF_MetaG (SPAdes) (version 2) | ecosystem: Environmental > Aquatic > Freshwater > Lake... | reverse complement strand
CATGCACACGGTCGGCAACCCACTTGGGATTCCCGAGCGAGGTAATGAAAAAGCGAACCCCTTCTTCGAGAGCGATCTCCACCCACTGCACCATCTTGTTGTGATAGGTCTTGGACGACTGTTCAATCAGCGCGTTGAAACCGAACGGCTTACCGGTCAGCGATCGAATCTGCTTTAGCCCTGCGCGAAAGTCGTAGCCGTAGACGTACGTGAGGGAGATGGGCTGCACGATCCCGATGCCACCCGCTTCACTCACGGCCGCGACGAGTTCAGGGTTGCTGCACGGATACATCGGCCCGCAAATCAGCGGGACGTCGATGCCGACGGCTTTGGTGAAGGGCGTCGCGGGGGCCAGTTCGGTCATGCGGTCACCTGTGGGGGAATCGGTCCAAGCTTCCAGCGCACGGTGGCGCGGGCGACCAGGTCGCCGGCGGCATCTGTGATAGTGCTGTAGAAATCATGCTCCCCCTCGACCGTGAGGTCGGGGAGTTCCGGGCGGCTCTCCGCGGTCACCTTCCCGCGCGCTTTCTTGAAATAGTTGATCGCCATGTGCGTCACGATCCCGCGGTAGCCAGCCGGAAGGGCGGTGGTCATGGAAGCGCCGCTCGCAAACTCGGCCAGGTTCATGAGGGCGATCGCATGAATAGAGCCAAGGTGCTGCTCGAGGCGTCGCTTTTGCACAATCGAGATTCGCGCGTAGCCTGGCTCCAGCACTTCAACCCGCGGGTTCACGGAACCTGTGTACGGGATCATCTGCTTCACCATGAGGGTGAAGAGGAAGTCGCCAAAGGGGACTTTGCGCAATGCACGGTGCGCGTGGAGAAGCCGCTCGCCCGGGGATTCGTGGTGTACCATCCCCAAAAGTTATCTTGTCTGCGGCGGGAGTGCCTCCGCCGTCCCTTTTCTTCTCTGGACATGCCTGAGACCCCGCCTGCAGCCACCCCGCTCGTTCCGCCGGTTGCCCTTCGGATCCCCGTGAGCACCACGCTCCATGGCGACACCCGCGTGGACGACTATGCCTGGCTCCGCGACAAGTCCGACGCCCGCGTGATCGCTTATCTCGACGCCGAGAATGTGTACACGGACGGGATGATGCGGCATACGGAGCCGCTGCAGGGGGAGCTGTACACCGAGATGCTCGGGCGCATCAAGGAGGACGACAGTCAGGTTCCCGCGCGCCACGGCGACTGGTGGTACTACACGCGAACGGAGCAGGGGAAACCGTATCCGATTTTCTGTCGCCGATTCGGCGCACCGGATGCACCGGAGCAGGTGTATTACGACCAGAACGCGGCGGCGACCGGGCACGATTTTCATAACCTTGGCGGGTTTGAGGTCAGTCCGGATCACCGCTACCTCGCGGTGCTGGTGGACACGAACGGGTACGAGGATTTCGAGCTTCAGGTGATCGACCTCACCACTGGCGAGACGCTCCCTGATCGGATTGCTCCTTTGGGATTCGGCCTCGCGTGGGCGAGTGGCAGCGGCACGTTGTTCTATACCACCACCGATGAGGCCAAGCGCTCGAACGCCGTGCATCGGCATCGACTCGGTACGCCGGCGAGTGACGACGTGCGGGTGTTCGTCGACGAGGACTCACGGTTCAATGTGGGGGTGCATACCACACGGAGCGCGGACTGGGTGTGCATATCGAGTGCGAGTTTCACCAGCGCCGAGTGGTGGGTGATTGATGCTGCTGCTCCCGAGCGAGCGCCGCGCTGTGTGGCGGCGCGAAGCGAAGGGGTGGAATATGAAATCGCCCACGGCGGCAACTGGTGGTACATCACGACCAATCGTGACGCGGCGTCGAACTTTAAGGTGATGCGGGCGCCGGTGGGTGATCCCGCGGCGTGGGGAGAGTGGATTGCGCATCGCCCTGAGGTGTTTGTCGAGGGGGTCGATGTGTTTGCGCAGCACGCCGTGGTGGTTGAGCGCGAAGGCGGGCTCCGGCAACTGACGGTGATCGACCTTGCGACCGATGCGCAGCACCGCGTGCGCTTTGACGATGCGGCCTATGGCGTGTATCCCGCCGATAATCCCGAGTTCCAGTCTACGGTGTATCGATTTAGTTATTCGTCGCTCGCGCAGCCGAGGGCCGTGTACGATTACGATCTGACGATGCGGACGCGCGAACTCCGCAAGCGCGACGAAGTGCTCGGCGGTTTCGATCCGGCGCGCTACACGGTGGAGCGGTTGATGGTGCCGGCGCGTGACGGGACCTTGGTGCCCGTGTCGCTCGTGTACCGCGCCCCGCTCGAGCGCGACGGGAATCGCCCGCTCTTGCTCTATGCGTACGGGTCATACGGCTACACCATGGAGCCTACGTTTAGCTCGACGCGATTTTCGTTGATTGATCGCGGCTTCGTCTACGCGATTGCGCATGTGCGCGGCGGGCAAGAAATGGGGCGTGCCTGGTACGACGCGGGCAAAATGCAGCAGAAGGTCAACACCTTTTCCGACTTTATCGACGTCGCGGATCACGTGGTGCGTGAGCGCTACACCTCAAGCCGCTACTTGGCGGCGAATGGGGGAAGCGCCGGCGGCCTGCTTATGGGGGCGATTGCGAATCTGCGCCCCGAGCTGTTTCGGGCGATCGTGGCCGACGTTCCGTTTGTGGATGTGCTCAATACCATGCTCGACGAATCGCTTCCTCTGACGAGCCAAGAGTGGGAGCAGTGGGGGAATCCGAATCTCCCGGCAGATTACGCCTACATCAAGGGCTACGCGCCCTACGAAAACGTCACCGCGCAGGGCTACCCGCGCATCTTGGCGACTAGTGGTGTGAACGATTCGCGCGTTCCCTTCTGGGAGCCGACCAAGTGGGTTGCACGGCTGCGCGCGCTCAAGACCGACACGAATCCACTGCTTCTCAAGATGAACATGGGCGCCGGCCATGGCGGCTCCACGGGACGCTATGAACGGCTCAAGGAAGAAGCGTTCCGGCAGGCGTTTATCATCGATCAGGTCGTTGGTGTTCCGGCAGCATAGTAGCCGCCGCCCGACACCCGCAAACCTGCTATTTTTACACGATGCTCATCCTGCTGATTCTTGCCGAAGGGCTCGCCCTTGCTGTGCTGCTAGGCCGCCTGTCGGGCGGACGGACGCGTCGTCCGCCTGAAGTGCCGGCGCCGGGAACGGGCGCCCCCGAGGCAGTCACGATTGTGATTGCTACGTTGAATGAAGCGGCGCGTATCACGCCACTCCTGCACGGGGTGTCCGCACAGGGGGCGGTGGTCAAGGAGATTCTCGTCGTTGACAGCAACTCGTCCGACGGCACCCGCGAGCTGGTAACGGCCGCGGCCGCCCGCGACCCGCGCATTCGCCTGCTGACCGACCCACCGCTCCCCGCCGGGTGGGTGGGGAAGGCCTGGGCGCTGCAGCACGGCCTCGAGCAGGCCACCACCGAGTGGGTACTCGGCCTCGACGCCGACACGGCCCCACGCGCCGGCCTCGCCGATACCGTTGTTGCAGCCGCGGACCGAGAGGGCTTCGACTGCGTCTCGTTCAGTCCCTGCTTTGACGGGCAGACCGCCGCCGAACAGTTCGTGCAGCCGGCCATCTTGGTCACGCTGATTTATCGCTCGGGGGCCGCCGGTGACCCGCGCGTGCGCCCTGAGCGGGTCATCGCCAACGGCCAGTGCTTCCTCGTGCGCAAGGCGGTTCTGCTCGCGCACGGTGGCTACGAACCGGTGAAGGCATCGTTCGCCGAAGATGTCTCGCTCGTCCGGCGTCTCGCGACGCGGGGGGTCCCCGTTGGCTTCCTCGACGGCTCGCAGCTCTACACCGTGCGCGCCTACACAGGACTCCCCCAAATGTGGCGCGAGTGGGGGCGCTCGATTGCGCTCCGCGACTCGGTGTCAGTGCTCAAGCAGTGGGGCGATATCTGCTTTCTCTTCTTCGCGCAGGCATTGCCACTCCCGCTGGCAGTCGCCGTTGGAAGCGGGCTCGTCCATGTTGCCCCCTCGCCGGCGGCAAGCGCCCTGGGTTGGATTGTGGGTTTCCTGATTGCCATGCGACTCATGTTGCTCGTGGCGACCCGCGGCTCGTATGCACGTCGCGGCCTGACCTTCTGGCTCAGCCCGTTCGCAGATGTCGCCGCCTGGTGGCGGATTGTTCTGTCGACCGTGCGCGGTCCCACCAGCTGGCGCAGCCGCAGCTACAATAGCAGCGCCTCGTAGGGGCGCGCGTCGGGTAAAAATCCGAGCACAGTTTCTGCCGCACCGCGCCGATACTCCGCGGTGATGACTTTATTGCTGCGCTCCCTGATCCGCGCCCCCGCCCTCGCAGCGTTTCGGGTGTTCCGGGTGTTCCGGGTGTTCCGTACCAATTGCACGTGCGTGCTCGGCTGTGTGGGGCTGCTGATAGCGCTGGGAGTCCCTCGCCCCGCGCAGGCGTGGCAGGGGAGCACCTCGTCACGCCACGTGGCGCAGAGTCGCAAGAAACCGCGAGCCAAGCGCGACGGGCCCCCGTGGACGCTCGGTTCCCCCTCCACGGCAGTCCTTCGCGCCCAAGGCCCCGCTGACTACACCGAACGCCTAGTCTCGCTCGGCTACGACGTCTGGCACTACGATGCCAGCTGGGTCCGGCTCTCGACCCGCGATGACCGCGTGATCGCATGGGCCAACAACGACGGCGCGCTCGCCGTCGAGCTCGGTCCCAGCGGTCCGGTGCTCACCGATCCGACCTTCGCGCGCGGCTCCACGCGAGACGATGTGCTTCGGTTGCACGGCACACCAACGGTGTATGCCCCGCAGACGAGCGCCGGGATTGTGGTGCTCCAGTTCGGCACCGCCACGGTGCAGGTCAGTGACCGAGATAATCGCGTGCTCTCGTGGAGCGACCCAACTGGTCGCAGTTTGAAGGTGCGTCCCGAGGGAACGGTGGCAGCGGCTCGGTCGATTCCCAAACCCGTGGCACCGGCCTCGCTCGCGGCGACGATCCTGTGGAACGATGCCTCCGGCGACGGCTACCTCGACAGCGGGGAGCAGGCGCGCATCACGCTGACGGTAAAGAACATCGGTAGTGGGACGGCCTACGCTGTCATGCCAGCCTTGTTGAACACCGAGGGATGGGACGGTCTCCGCGTCCTGGTGACCGAGCGGGCAGACTCGATCGCTCCGGGTCACTCGGTGACCATCGCGCTCCGCATCGTCGGTGAGTCGGGCTTGGAGGATTCCCGCGTGCAGCTGCTGGTCGGCGTGCACGAGGGAAACGGATTCGATCTCGAACCCTCGATTTCGCTCGATATCCCGACGCGTCGCGCACGGGCACCCAAGTTTGTGCTCGATGGCGTTGCCATTAATGATCAGTCGGGGAACGGCCGGATTGAGCCGCGCGAGATTGTTGAGGTGACCGCGCGCGTCTCCAATCACGGAGAAGGGGAGGGGTATGCGGTGCGCTTTGTGATCGCGCCAGGCACGGGGGTCACGCTGACCCCAGACTCGAAATCCACAGGCCAGATTGGCACGCTGCGCCCCGGCGAGTCGCGCGATCTGCGATTCAGCGCATTCTCGAACTCACGGGCATCCGGGTTTCCGGTTGAGATTGCGCTGCACGAGGAGCGTGCGCGCTACGACACCACGCTCGCACTGCCATTGGGGCTCGACCGTCCGGTCAACGAGCTTCCCTCGCTGGTGGTGCGCGGCCGCAAGGTCGTTGCGTCGGCAGCTCCATCGCTGGTGTCGCCGGTCGACACGGGGATTCCTCAGGCACCCCGACGCGGCAATGTTGTGGCGGCGGTGTTCGGCGCTGAACGGTACGAGCACGCTCCGGAGACGCCACTCGCCCGCCGCGATGCTGCGGTGTTTCGCGAATATGTGCGCAAGGTATTCGGGGTTGGGGACGACGACTCCCGTCTCCTCTTCCGCACCGATGACGAAGTCTCCGGCACGGAACTGCGTCGTACCTTCGGCGAAGGAGGCTGGCTCGCGCGGCGCGTCTCCGCGGAGACCGACGTGGTGGTCTACTGGGCCGGTCATGGTGTGACGGACCCCAAGACACACAAGGCATATCTGTTGCCGAACGACGGGGATCCGTCGTATCCCGCGCAGACCGGCTACGCGCTCGACGAACTCTACGATCGCCTCGCCGCGCTCGGTGCACGCTCCGTGACCGTCTTCGTGGATGCCTGCTTCAGCGGGCGGGCGCGCGATGGCGCCGCCATGGTGGCTGGCGCGCGAGGCGTGGTCGTGAGCCTCGAGAACCCTGCGGTGCGGGCAAAAAACATGTCCGTCTTCTCAGCGGCGCGCGGCGACCAACTCGCTAACTCCTGGCCAGAGGGGCAGCACGGAGTCTTCACCTACGCGCTGCTCGCCGGGCTCCGCGGTGCCGCCGACGCAAATCATGACGGCACGATCAGTTCCGCCGAGCTTGCCGCGTACATCGCGCGCGAAGTGCCGCGTACTGCCGCGCGTATTGATCGGGAGCAGACGCCTGAGTTCGTCTCGCGCGATCCTGCGCGCGCGGTGGTGATACTCAAGTGATGGAGGCGCGCACGCGATTCCTGCTGCCTGGCGGCCATCGGTGGCTCCGCGCCCACGTGATGGGCGTGCAGTTGCTCGCGCAGCTGCTCGTTTTGCTGCTCGGCCTGCTCGCGCTGCTCGCGCTGGTCGTCCTCGCCCCGCGCGTGGGATATGCTCAAGCGTCCACCTGGGTGGAGGTCGAGCGTCGGGTGTCCCTCACCGACGGTCGCACGGCATCTGAGATGAAAGCGATTGCCGTGCAGGAAGCACTCGCCGAAGCGGTTCGTCGCGTGGCGGGAGTCCGTGTGCAGGGCACGCAGTCTGCGACCTCCGGAGACTCCGCAGGCACGCGCATCGACCGCTTTGAACAGGCCGTCCGGCTCGACCTCTCCGGCCGCGCCACGCGGTGGGAAATAGTGCGCGAAGAATGGCAGTCCGCAAAAAACAGCGTCGGTGCGCCCCCGGTGCTTGTGCTGACGCTCCGGGTGCAGGTCACCCCCGAGATCGGCCAGAGTGATGCAGGCTTCGGGGTAACCCTCGGCGCGCGTACCACGCGCCTAATCGTGCGGGGCGAAACGCCGGCTGCGAACGACGAAATCATTGCCACGGTGCGCTCGACCACGGAAGCGTACATCACCCTCGTGAGTATCGCCGGCGATTCCGTATTCGTGCTCACCCCAAACGTGGTGACGCCGAGTGTTGTCGCTGGGCCGAGTGGCACGATCGAGATCCCGGACGCGGAGACACGACGCCTTGGCCTGCACCTCCGCGTGACGCTCCCCACAGGGGTCACGGTGCGCGGCGAACGCCTGCTGGCGGTGGCAACCCGGACGCGTGTCACCGCCCCTGGTGGCGCGGGAACCGGAGAGGCTCGGGATACCGGTGTTTTGACCCTCGCAGCCTTCAATCAGTGGTTGGTTGGAATCCCGCTGGACCAGCGGGCGATTGCCGAACTTCCTATCGAAGTACGGAGAACGCCCTAACCTGCCGATACTCTTGGCATCGAGGAGGCATCACCATGAAGAAACTGATTCTTGCTGCTGGTCTGTTCGCCCTGTCGGCGTGCGCCAGCCAGCGACCCAAGATGGACCAGCAGGCGTCTCCGGAGACACTTCGGAATATGCCGGGGTGGTACAAGAAGCCGCCGAAATCAGATGACCGGTGGATCATTGCGCCGGCCACCGGCGAGTCGCGTGACTTGCAGGTTGCGCTGAATAAGGCCGAGCTCGAGGGGCGCACCGCGCTTGCCGCGCAGCTCGAGGTCAAGTTGGGCGGGCTGCAGCGCCGCTTCGTAGAAGAAACCGGGCTCGGCGCGGATGCAACGGCGCTCGGTGAGTACGAGCAGACCGCGAAGGCCGTGATCAGTCAGGTGCTGATCGGGAGCCACACACGCGAACAGCAGTTCTCGATGGGCGCCGGTACGTACCGTGCCTGGGTGCTGATGGAACTGCCGGTTGGTGAGGCCAGCAAGGCGCTGCTTGAGCGCTTGAAGCAGCAGGAAGCGATTGTGACGCGCATTCGTGCGTCGGAAGCATTCAAGGAATTGAATGCAGAGGTCGAGAAATATGAGAAGCGGAAGGATGCTGGACGGCCGTAAGTAACTCGATGCACTTCGGTGCCGTTGCGTAAGCCTGGGGGATTGCGGAGCGGCACAGACGGGCACCAACACGAAGCGGGCGACGGTATGACTGTCGCCCGCTTCGTGCATTGCAGAAACCGACGATCGCCTAGTGGCTGTCGTCCAGCGCCTTGATCTCCTTCACAAGCGATCCAATAACGTTCTTGGCATCACCGTAGAGCATCAGCGCGTTGTCCTTGAAGAAAAGTGGGTTCTCGACCCCTGAGAAGCCTGTGCCCTTGCCGCGCTTGATGACGTATACCGTCTTCGCCGTCCAGGGACGGAAGATCGGCATGCCATAGAGCGGGCTCGATTTGTCTTCTTCGGCGTCCGGATTCACGATGTCGTTAGCGCCAATGATCACCGCCACGTCGGCGGTCTGCAGCACGCGATTCGCGTCGTCCACATCCGTCAGCAATGCGCCGTAATCGATACCGGCCTCGGAGAGGATGACATTCAAGTGTCCAGGCATACGACCGGCCACAGGATGGATGGCGTACTTCACTTCGCCGCCCTGCTTGGCAATGAGTTCCATCAGCTCACGGCAGATGTGCTGCGCTTGGGCGACGGCCATGCCATAGCCCGGTACAATCACCACCGAGCCCGCATACGCTAACTGCACCGCGGCATCTTCCGCCGAGATAGTCTTGGATTCCTTCGCCTCGCCCTTCTCCTTGGCAGCGGCCGGTGCACCAGAGCCAAACGCTCCGAAGATCACATTGGCGAACGACCGGTTCATGGCCTTCGACATCATGACCGACAAAATGAATCCGCCCGCGCCTTCGAGCGCGCCGGCAATAATGAGCACGTTGTTGCCAATGGCGAAGCCCGTCGCCGCGGCCGCGAGGCCGGCGTACGAGTTGAGCAGCGAGACCACGACCGGCATGTCGCCGCCGCCAATCGGCAGCACCATCGAGACGCCGAGAAAGAGCGACAGGGCAACCATCGCGTAGAACGCCCACGCGGTGTCCGGCTGGTAGATGAGCATCGCGAAGCAACCGAACGCGACGGCCATCAGCCCCATGTTCACTGCGTTCTGCCCGCGGAACGTGATCGGGCGACCGGTGATCAGCTCCTGAAGCTTACCGAATGCCATGAACGACCCGGTCACCGTGAGTGCGCCAAACAGCACTTCAAAGCCGAGCGCCGCCGCCACGCCGTGCGAGAGCCCCGGTGTCTGTCCGGTGAGTTCGTTCGGCGTAAACGCGTGCCGGTACTCCACGATGCCCACAAGCGTTGCTGCAATGGCACCGAACGCGTGCGAGAAGGCAATGAACTGCGGCATCGCAGTCATCGGGACCTTCATCGCCATCGGGTACCCGGCAATGGCGCCAAGGATGAGGCCGAGGATAATCCACTGGTACGTGAGAATCCCCGAGTTGAGCAATGTACCGACGACGGCAAAGAGCATACCGCCCGCGGCCTGCTGCATGCCTCTGCGGGCGCTATCCGGGCGGGTCAGCGACCGAAGGCCGAGGATGAAGAAGATCGACGCAATCAGGTACGACGCCTGCACAATCAGGTCCTGCGTCGAGTTGATCTGCGGGCCCTCTTCGAGCACGCGGAGAAAAGCGAAGAGGTGGCTCACTTACCCGCCTCCGGCGCTGTCTCAGGCTTCTTCTTCGGGCCGCCGAACATCGCCAGCATGCGGTCGGTGATCAGGAAGCCGGCCACCACGTTGGTCGCCGCGCACACGACCGCGATAAACCCGAGGATGGTCGACACCTTGCCATACTGCCCGCCGGCGGCCACGAGTGCGCCCACGAGCGATATGCCCGAGATCGCGTTCGTCGCCGACATCAGCGGCGTATGCAACAGCGGCGGAACCTTCTGGATGATCTGGAAGCCGATGAAGCCGGCGAGGATGAAGACGTACAGTTGGAAGATCTGGGTCATGGGAGTTTCGCGTGGTCCCTAGGGATCGGGCGCGCCGTTAGGCGCGCACCTGGCCGTCCAACGCGACGAGCATCGCGCCGGTGATCTCGTCGCTCGCATCGAGCACGAGCGCGTTGTCCTTCGTGAGGTGCGTGATCAACGTCAGGAAGTTGCGGCTGAGCATCTGCGACGCATGGAACGACGCCTGCGACGGCAGATTCAGCGGTCCAATGATCGACACATCGTGCGCGACCACCGTCTCGCCAGGCTTGGTGAACGCGGCGTTACCGCCGGTCTCGCACGCCAGATCAATAATCACCGAACCGGGCTTCATCCCCTTGATCGCGTCCTCGGTAATGAGCAACGGCGCCTTCCGGCCCGGAATAGCAGCGGTCGTAATAATCAGGTCCACGCCTTCGACATGCTTCGCGATGGCCTGCTGCGTCCTCATCGCGTCATCGTCTGCCTGCTCCTTCGCATAGCCACCCGACCCCTCGGCGCTATGGCCAAGGTCGATCTTGAGCGGAGTGCCACCGAGCGACGCAATCTGTTCCTGCGCTGCGGGACGGACGTCAAAACCGCTGACGAGCCCGCCAAGTCGCTTGGCCGTCGCAATCGCCTGCAGTCCTGCCACGCCCGCGCCGATCACGAACACCTTGGCCGGCGCCAGCGTACCGGCGGCGGTGGTGAGCATCGGCAGCATCTTTGGGAGGGCCGCCGCGCCGATGAGGACCGCCTTGTAGCCCGAGACCGTGGCCTGCGACGACAGCACGTCCATCGACTGGGCGCGCGTGATGCGCGGGACCTTCTCCAGTGCAAGGGCGTTCACCTTGCGACCGGCAAGCGCCGTGATGGTCTCAGCGCTTCCCGCCTGTGCGAGGTAGCAGATCAACGTCGCGGCCGCTGGGAGCACGGCGACTTCGGACGCGGAGGGGGGCTGCACCTTGCACACGAGCGTCGCGTCGGTCAGGACGGCGGCAAGATCAGCGGCGATGGTGGCGCCGGCGGTCACATAGTTGGCGTCGGTGAAGCCGGCGGCGAGCCCGGCGTCATGCTCAACGCTGACAGTGGCGCCACTCTTTACGAGCTTGGCCACACTTTCCGGGACGAGCGCAACGCGCGCCTCGCGCGCTGCGCGCTCCTTCGGAACGGCGATGCGAATCACGAGATAGTGGTGGAGAGGGTGAGCCTTCGAATTCCCATATGTCTCTTACGGACGAGCCTCGGTAAATGCTCGCCGGTTCTCCCCCAGCCTCTAAAACTACGGGCGGGGCACGGAGCGTCAACGCATCGGCCCGGCGACCTCGCCCGAGTCGGCCCACGGTCGGCTCGGGGGAGGTCCCCCATCTAGCCGACGCTACTTGGCCTTGAACGAGCCGATCGCGCTCCGGGTGAAATCGGAGAGCACGAGCCGGCCGCTCATGCCCGCGCGGGTGTTGAGGAGGGTATCCCAGCTGCGGGTGCCCTCCCAGAACACCTGCTTGAGCAGCTCCATGGCTTCCGGATTCGAGGCGGCGAGCGTCTTGGCCAAGGCGTCGACCCCTGCGTCGAGCGCCGCCAAGTCGTCGAACACGCGGGCATAGAGGGCCTGGCGCTCACACCAGGCGGCGTCGCGCCAGTCGGCGTCGACGGTCATGGCGCTATAGGCGGCCAGGCCGATCTTCTTCTCGATCACGGGCCCCACCACGAAGGGACCGATCCCGACGGCAAGCTCGCTGAGCTTTGCCGAGGCCGTCTTCACGGCCAGCGCGTAGTCGCTCGCCGCAACGAGTCCAACACCACCGCCGGCTGTCTTCCCGTGCACTCGGGTCAGCACGAACTTCGGCGCGCGGATCATTGCAAGGATGACTTTGGCGAAGCCGCTGAAGAACTGTTGCCCGCTGTCGAGATCCTGAATGGCCACGAGCTCGTCGAACGAGGCGCCGGCGCAGAAGGGACCTGTTCCTTCGCTTCGCATCACAATCACTCGAGCGGAGGAATCTTCGCCAAGCTCTCGGACCGCCCCAGCGAGTTCGTTGAGCAACTGGCCGGGGAGCGAGTTCCCCTTGGGGTGGTGGAAGCTGACGGTGCCGACGCCGTCGGCGATGCTCGTCCGGACGGAGCCTTCGGGGGTGCTGGGCGCGGTGGAAGTCATACCGAAAGTTAGCGATTCGCGCAGATTGTCCAATGGCGGGCAAGTGCCATAGATTTCACAAATGGCAAATACCACGACCCTTCCGCAGGACGATCCGGCACTCGTCGCCGCCTTTGAGGCTCGTATCGCCGCTGGCGAAAGCATTGAGCCCAAGGACTGGATGCCGGAGCGCTATCGCCGGCAGCTCACCCGTATGATGTCGCAGCACGCCCATTCCGAAATCGTGGGAATGCTCCCCGAAGGCAACTGGATCACGCGCGCGCCCAGCCTGCGACGCAAGCTGTCGCTGCTCGCGAAGGTCCAAGACGAAGCAGGCCACGGGCTGTACATCTATTGCGGCACCGAGACGCTTGGGGTGGATCGCCACGACCTCGTGAATCAACTGCTCGACGGCAAGGCGAAGTACTCGAGCATCTTCAACTATCCCACACTGAGCTTCTCCGATGTGGGCGTGATCGGCTGGCTCGTCGACGGCGCGGCGATCGTGAATCAGACGATTCTCGCCAAGACATCCTACGGGCCGTACGCCCGCGCCATGATTCGCATCTGCAAGGAAGAGAACTTCCACAAACGTCAGGGCTTCGAGCTGTGCGCGCACCTCGCCAAGGGGACCCCCGCGCAGCAGGCCATGGTGCAGGAGTCGCTCAATCGCTTCTGGTGGCCCTCTCTGATGATGTTAGGCCCGAGCGACACCGACTCGCCGAACTCTGGCGAGCTCCTGCGCTGGAAGATCAAGCGCAAGACGAACGACGAACTCCGCCAGCGCTTCGTGAATCTGACGGTGCCGCAGGTGCAGGCCTTGGGCCTCACCCTCCCGGATCCCGACCTGACCTTCGACGAAGCCACGGGGAACTGGACCTTCGGCGAGATCGACTGGGACGAGTTCAAGCAAGTGATCAGCGGCAATGGTCCGTGCAACCACGAGCGCCTCGCCGCGCGTCGCAAGGCGCACACTGAAGGGGAGTGGGTACGCGCCGCCGCCACTGCCTATGCCTCCAAGCGCAAGACCGCTGGTACAGAGGCCGCATGACAGCCGACAGCCAGTGGCCCCTCTGGGAAGTGTTTACCCAGGGCTCCAAGGGGCTTCCGTTTGCGCACGCGGGAAGTGTCCACGCGGTCGATGCGGAGAACGCCCTGCTGAACGCGCGTGACGTCTACGCGCGCCGTGGCGAAGCGGTGAATCTTTGGGTCGTCCCCTCAAGCGCGATTGTTGCGTCGGCGCCGAGCGATGCAGGACCGTTCTTTGATCCCGGCAACGACAAGGCCTACCGACACCCGCAGTTCTATAAAGCGCCGCGCGGCGTGGTGGTCTTTTGACGCGCCCAAGCGTCGCCGGCGACCGCACGAGCGGCGCACCCAATCCGCTCGTGGACTACCTCCTGCGGGTCGCCGATGATCGCTTAGTCCTCGGACATCGTCTCTCGGAGTGGTGCGGCCACGGGCCGATCCTCGAAGAAGACATTGCACTCTCGAACATGGCCCTCGATCTGATCGGCGCTGCGAGTGCATTGCTGGCGCTGGCGGGCACGGTTGAAGAGAAGGGGCGCGACGCCGATGCGCTCGCCTACTTCCGCGACGAAACAGCCTACCGGAACGCGCTGCTCGTCGAACAGCCGAACGGCGATTTCGCGGTCACCATCGTCCGGCAGTTCTTGTTCGATGCCTACTCGGTACTGCAACTCGACGCCCTCTCGCGGTGCGGACACGCTGACCTCGCGGCGATTGCCGCCAAGTCGCTCAAAGAAGACAAGTACCACCTCCGCCACAGCAGCGACTGGATGCTCAAACTCGGCGACGGTACCCCCGAGAGCCACGAGCGCACGCAGCGCGCCCTAGACACGCTCTGGCGCTACACCGACGAGCTGTTCGTGAAGGACGCCGTCGATCACGCCACGGCGGCCCTCGGCGTGTCGATCGACCTCGACGCGATCCGTGCGCAGTGGCACCAGCTGGTGACCGATGTGGTCGGCCGCGCAACACTGACCCTTCCCACGTCGACCGTCCGCGCCGCCGGCGGGCGCGTGGGGCGGCATACCGAACACCTCGGGCACATGCTCGCCGAGATGCAGATTGTCGCGCGCTCGCACCCGGGAGCGACGTGGTAGCCCCAGCGGTCATCACCCCCGACCAGGTCTATGAGATCCTCGGGAGCGTGATGGACCCCGAGGTCCCGGTGATCAGCGTGGTCGAGCTCGGCATCGTGCGACAGGTCACGGTCGACGGCGCGCGCGTGGCGATCACCATCACCCCGACCTACAGTGGTTGCCCCGCCATGCGCGAGATGGAGCGCGACATGGCCGCCGCACTTGGTGCGCACGGAATTGCAGACGTTGCATTCGCGACGGTCTACGCGCCCGCTTGGACCACCGATTGGATGGGGCCCGAGGCGCGTGAAAAACTCCGGAAGTTCGGGATTGCCCCGCCCGGTCCAGCCGAGCGCGATGGGCTGATTACGCTCACCCGCGCGCGCGCGGCCGTGCCATGCCCGTATTGCGGCGCCAAGGACACGCAGCTCAAGAGCGAGTTCGGGAGTACGGCGTGTAAGGCCATCCACGTCTGCAACAGCTGCCAGCAACCCTTCGACGAGTTCAAGCCGCTGTGACGCCGACCGCTGTTGCACCCAGCGGAGGACTATTCTCCTGGTGGGGTGAGGGAACACCCGCCGCCCGCCGCGCACTGATCGCGGCCGGACTTGGCTGGGCGCTCGACGCCTTTGACGTGATGCTCTACGCGCTGGTGCTCGCGAGCGTGATTGGCGATTTGCATCTCACAAAACAGCAAGCCGGCATGCTTGGCTCCGTTGCGCTGCTCGCGGCGGCCGGCGGCGGAATCGTGTTCGGGATCATTGCCGATCGCTATGGTCGCACCAAAGCGCTGATGGGGAGCGTGCTGATTTATTCGGTCGCGACCGCGCTGTGCGGGACCGCGACCAACTTGTGGCAGTTCGCGTCGTTCCGGATTCTGCTTGGACTGGGAATGGGCGGTGAGTGGGCCAGTGGCGCCGCGCTCGTGAGCGAGACGTGGCCGGTACATCATCGCGGGAAGGCGTTAGGACTGATGCAGAGTGCCTGGGCCATCGGCTATGGCACCGCGGCGTTGGT
>Ga0209596_1002496_pt1 | contig 15192 bp, 10 predicted proteins | sample M_130807_MF_Meta_FD_187314 | JGI IMG/M metagenome (GOLD analysis project Ga0209596, IMG submission 187314) | Freshwater microbial communities from Lake Montjoie, Canada to study carbon cycling - M_130807_MF_MetaG (SPAdes) (version 2) | ecosystem: Environmental > Aquatic > Freshwater > Lake... | reverse complement strand
GACTAAATCTTGAGCGATATTGGCGTAATTTTCGAATAAAGTTTTTTTGGCATTTTGTGGATTTTCATGATAAAGGTCAGCGAAATATTTGCCTGCCGGGTAGGCGTTCCAGATTGGAGGAGCAAGGCGTGCAACTCTTCCGCCCTCTTGATCAATTAAAATCAATACTTCACCTTCCATTAAATCGCGAAGTGAATCGGTAAGTTTTTTTAATTGAATTTTATCAACGATATTGCGTGAAAATAAAATGAAACCAATACAAGAATTTTTTGAAAAAAAATATTTTTCTTCATCGTTTAATGTGGGGCCTTTCAAGCCATAAATAACGGGTTTGAAAAGTTTTTTATTATTAGCAATTTTTTGCAAAAGTTGCGACATTTTTTTACAGAATACCTTTAGTTGAATTTACGGCATTTTTTTTGCGCTCGTCAATTGAAATTGCTTGACGAAGTGCTCGAGCGAATGCTTTAAAGCAAGATTCAATAATGTGGTGGTTGTTTGTTCCGTAAAGATTTTCAAGATGCAAATTGCAACCAATTGCTTGAGAAATTGCAAAGAAAAACTCGCGGAATAATTCACAATCCATTTCGCCAATTTTATCGCGTTTGAATTCGACATTAAAAATTGGATAAGCGCGACCAGATAAATCAATAACTGAACGAGTCAGAGTTTCATCCATCGGGACATAGCTGTGGCCAAAGCGAGTTATGCCAATTTTTTCGCCCAAAGCTTTTTTAATAGCTTCGCCGATGGCGATTCCACAATCTTCAACTGTATGATGAAAATCAATATGCAAATCGCCAATCGCCTCAATTTTAATATCGATTAAACTGTGATGAGAAAGTTGCTCAAGCATGTGATTAAAAAAACCAATGCCAGTCGACACCTTGTAAGATCCAGTTCCGTCAAGATTAACTTCGACTTTAATTTTTGTTTCTTTGGTGTTGCGTTCAATTAAAGCTGTGCGCATTTTTAATTATTTTTTTAGATTTTCGTTAACAAAATCCCAATTTACTAAGTGATTTAAAAATGTATCAATGTAAGTTGGGCGAGCATTTTGGAAATCAAGATAATAAGCGTGCTCCCAAACATCCATGGTCATTAAAGGCTTAGCAGAAGTGGTTAAAGGTGTTTCGGCGTTGCCAGTTTTTACAACTTTTAATTTTCCAGAATCAAGAACTAACCATGCCCAACCAGAGCCAAATTGAGTTGCTCCAGCATTTTTAAATTCGGTAACAAAGTTTTCGTAAGATCCAAAATCAGATTCAATTTGTTTCAAAACTTCGCCACTCGGTTTGCCACCGCCATTTGGTTTCATTGAGTGCCAATAAAAAGTGTGATTCCAAACTTGTGCAGAGTTATTGAAGATACCAGCTTTGGTTTTATCATTGGCAGAAATTTTAATAATTTCTTCAAGTGATTTATCAGCCAAATCAGTTCCTGAAATTAGATTGTTAAGGTTGGTTACATAGGCCTGATGATGCTTACCATAATGGTAATTGATGGTATTTTCAGAAATGTGTGGTGCAAGTGCGTTTTTGCCGTAAGGCAAGGTTGGTAATTCAAAAGGCATATTTGTTCTCCCAAAAATATTTTTTGTTAAAATCGCGTTGTGCGACAAAGCTTTTATTTTGCAAGCGCCAAGCATTAAGATTGGCGAAAGTGTTAAAGCTTTGATGAATTTTCTTTTTGACATTTTCATAAATTTAATCTTAATTTTTATGCTTTGGCATGTCAATTTTATTTTTTAAATTTTTTTGACTTAAAAGATTTTTAGCAAATAATTTTATTAACGAATCATAAAATGAAAATAGCGCATATAATTTTAACATCGCAAAATGGCGGAGCCGAGAAGGTTTTTATCGATTATATTTATCTTTTAAAAAAAATTGGTCATGAAAATTTTGCAATCATAAAAAATGATGCACCATATTTTTCTAAATTAGAAAATCTTAATATTAAAACTCAAAAAATTGCTAATAAATTGGGTTATTATGATTTTTTAGCATCTAAAAAAATTAAAGATTTTTTGCAAGAAAATCAAATTGATGTTGTGATTGCTCATGCTGGGAAATCAATGGTTTTAGCTCACAAAGCTCTTAAAAAAATTACTAATAAAAAAATTATTTTAGTCGCCGTAAATCATAGTTATAACATCAAAAGGTCTTTGTGTGCCGATTTTATTTTTTCAGTAAATAAAGAAATTTTTTTCAAGACAATTGACAAAAAAAGAACTCCCGAAAATAGTTTTATTATATATAACGGCATTGATTTAGAGGGTTTTGAACCTAATTTTTATGAATATAATTTGACTAAAAAATCACCAATTATTTTAGGAGTAATTGGACGCTTACATAAATCCAAAGGCTTTGATAATGCCATCGAAGCTTTAAAAATTTTGCAAAAAAAATCTTCACAAAAAATTATTTTAAAAATCGCTGGAACTGGTGAAGAAATGGCGAATTTACAGAATAAAATTAAAGATTTAAATCTTGAAGATAGCGTTGAATTTCTAGGTTGGATTAATGATTCCAAAGATTTTTTTTCACAAATTGATATTTTTATTTTACCTTCAACAACTGAAACCTTTGGATTGGTTTTACTTGAAGCGATGAAGTATGGAAAGCCAATAATTTCAACTAATTGCGATGGTCCAAGAGAAATTTTACGAGAAAATATCGACGCTTTGTTGATCGATTTAAAATCTAGCGAAACCATTCCAAATCAAATCGTAAAAAATGTTGAAAAATTAATTTCTGACGAAAAATTAGCAAATAATTTAGTTGAAAATTCTTATAAAAGATTAAAATCACGATTTACTTTCGAAGTCCTTGAAAGCTTGCTTGGCGAGATTTTTAAAATAAAGAATTAACCCCAATAATTACTTACTGAAAAATCAACTTTTAAATCAACTTCAAGTTTAAAAGCATTCGACATTTCTTGGAGTAAAATATTCTTAACAATTTCAACTTCTTCAAGCGCTGATTCAACCAAAAGTTCATCATGAATTTGCAAAATTAATTTCGACTTTAAATTTTGTTTTATAAATTGGTGATGAACGCGAATCATGGCTTTTTTTATGATATCGGCGGCGCTTCCCTGAATTGGTGCATTTATAGCTTGGCGCTCAGCTTCTTGTCGAATTATAGGATTTTTATTATTGATTTCTTTGATAAAACATTTGCGCGTAGAAATGGTTGAAACATAGCCATTTTGTCGAGCAAAATCGATGCTTTGATTCATAAATTCCTTAATGCCCGCATATTTTTCAAAATAAGATTTTATATAATCGCCGGCTTCTTTATTAGAAATTTTTAACTGCCTTGCAAGTCCGAAAGCGCTGATTCCATAGATTATTCCAAAATTGATAGCTTTGGCTTTTGAGCGAGTCGTTTCGTCAATTAAATTTTCGTCGATTCCAAAAATTTGGCTAGCGGTAATGCGGTGAATATCTTTATTATCCTTAAAAGCTTCGATTAAATTAGGAATTTTAGCGAGGTGTGCCAATATTCTAAGTTCAATTTGCGAGTAGTCGGCGCTAATTAAAACACAGTTTTCGCTAGCAATAAAACACTCGCGAATTTTTTTACCATCGAGTGTTTTTATTGGAATATTTTGTAAGTTTGGAGTGATTGAACTTAAGCGACCAGTCAAGGTTGCGGTGTTTGATAGAGTAGTATGAATACGATTAGTAATTTTTGAAATTTGCTTAGGAAGCGCATCGCAATAAGTATTTTTTAATTTAGAAAATTTGCGATATTCGATAATTTTATTGGCAATTTCATAACCGTCTAGAGCTAAGTCTTCAAGGACTTTAACATTGGTTGATAAAGCTTTAGTTTTTTTAGATTTTTTATTTGATTCGATTCCTAATTTATCAAATAAAACTTCCGATAATTGTTTGCTAGAAGCGATGTTGAATTCGCAACCGCTCAATTGATAAATTTCTTGAGTGAGTTTGTTGATTTTTTGGGCGAATTCGCTTGATAATAATGCTAATTTTTTAACATCAATCTTAACGCCATTAAACTCGATTTGAGCTAGAGCATCAATAAGCGGTAGTTCAATGCTTAAATATGAATTATATAATTTTAATTCGGTAATTTTTTGTGCAAAAATTTGATAAAGTTGTAAAATTGCTAAATTTTTTAAGCAAAAAAAATCAATTTTTTGTTGATCATTTTCAAAAATATTTTGTGAATTTTCATCTTCTATTTTATCAATTTTTTCACCAAATCCTAATTCTTCAAAATTAAGGTTTAAGTTAATATTTATCAGCTCGCGAAGCGAATTATGAATCGAAGAATTTATTAAATAATTAATTAAATTTACATCATCGAAAATTATTGATTGATGTAAAGTTTTTAAATTATTTTCGCGTAAAAAATTTTTATAAAATCTTAGAAAATTTTTACCGTTAAAGAAAATTTTTCTAATCGAATTATCGAATAAAATTTTATCAAAATCGGTGATAAAAATTTGTGAATTTGATGAAATATTTTGAACGCTTGAAAAACTTAATAAATCAACATTTTCTTGTGGCTTTATTTGTGTATTTTCAAAATTTAAAAAATAGGTTTTGTTGTTAATTTCATTGGCTGAGGCTGGTGTTAAAGTTATAAAATTAAATTGATTATTTTTAATTGAAAAATCAATAATTACAGCGCCATTTTTTTGAGATATTTGGTGAATTTCCTCAATTGTTTTTTTGTTATCAATAATTATTTTTTCTTGTAAAAAATTATTGTTTTCATTTAGATTTTTTGATTCTTTCGAGTGATTATTTTGCGATGTAAATAAATCTTGTGAATTAGTTTCTTCGACGAAATTAAACTCTTTTTTTACTTTATATATAAGCGATCTAAAGCCTTGATTTTCTAGGAAGTTAATTAATTTCTTGGGCTCAATTATTCGTACTTTTAAATCATCGATTTCAATTCCAAGTTCAACATTTTCATCGAGACGAATTAATTTCTTAGAAAGAAAAGCATTACTCTTATTTTCTTCAAGCATCGCTCGTCTTTTTTCTTGTTTAATTTTATCAAGATTTTCGTATAAATTTTCAAGATTTTCGAATTGATTAATTAATTCCGAAGCGGTTTTTGGCCCAATGCCTCTAACGCCGGGAACATTGTCCGATGCATCTCCGATTAGCGATAAAACTTCCAAAACTTTTGAAGGCTCAACTGAAAATTTTTCTTTAACTTCATTAAAACTCACCATTTTATTTTTCATGGCGTCAAACATTGTAATATTTTCATCAATTAATTGCATCAAATCCTTGTCGGAAGAAACGATAACGACTTCAAAACCTTCTCTTGCAGATTTTTTTGCAATTGTGGCGATTATGTCGTCGGCTTCGAAGCCAATTTTTTCTAGAATCGCTATATTTAAAGCCTCGGCGGATTCACGCACGATTGAAAATTGTGGAATTAAATCTTCGGGGCAGGGTGGCCGATTGGCTTTATATTCGGGATAAATGTCGTTGCGAAAAGTTTTGCTTCCCGAGTCAAAAATCACCGCGATGTGACTCACATTAAGCGATGCTAAAAGTTTTAATAACATCGTAGTAAATCCAAAAACTGCTCCAACCGGCGTTCCGTCGTTGCGTGTCAGGGGTGGAATAGAATGATATGCTCTAAAAACAAAACCATAACCATCAATTAATGCAATTTTTTTCATATTTTTTAATTAATTTATTTGCGATTTTAAAATTTTAGTTAAAATAAAAGAAAATTAAAATCACAAATTTATGTATCGACTATATTATCATCCATTATGTCCCTTTTCTCGCAAGGTTAGAGTTCATTTAACTGCGAAAGAAATTGATTTTGAATTGATTCAAGAAAATTTTTGGGAGCGTCGCAAAGAGTTCATAGCCATGAATCCAGCCGGCACTGTTCCAATAATTTTTGACAATGTAAACGCCAATTTAATTATCAATAGTTCGGTGATTTGCGAATATGTTGAAGAAAAACATAGTGACGGAAAAAATTTCTTTGGAGACAATTTTGTTAAGCGCGCAGAGGCTAGAAGACTTCAACATTGGTTCGATGAAAAATTTTATAACGAAGTCACCAAGCATGCTTTAAATGAAAGATATTTTAATCGTTTTTTACCAAGTTCAAAAGCGCCAGATTCAGAAATACTTAGAGTCGCAAGGCGAAATTTAAACATCCATTTAAGCTATATTGAGTTTCTTTTGGAGAGTCGAAAATATTTGGCGGGAGATCAAATTTCAATTGCTGATTTTTCGGCGGCTTCGCATATTTCGGTTCTCGATTATTTTGGCGATATTAATTGGCATCATTATGCACCAACTAAAGATTGGTATTGTCTAATTAAATCTCATAAAATTTTTAATGAAGTTTTGAAAGATAGAATCGCAAATATCAGCCCGCCAGAATGGTATTCAAAACTTGATTTTTAAAATATGAGCGAAATAAATTTAGAATCAGCGCAAAAATTTTTGACAGAAAATGGATTAACAAATTGTCAAATTAATAAAATTGCGGGAGATGCTTCATTTCGCTCTTATTATCGCATATTTTTCCAAGAAAAAACTTTTATTTTAATGTTTGCTCCACCTGCAAAAGAAGATGTCGCGCCTTTTATAAAAGTCGATGAAATTTTAGTCAATAATGGTTTTCGTGCTCCGAAAATTTTGGCTAAAAATATTGATTTAGGTTTTATTTTGCTTGAAGATTTTGGCGATGAAACTTACTCAAGAGCTTTGCAAAAAAATATTGCAAATGAATATTTTTTATATGAAAAAGCCTGTGATGTTTTGATAGAAATTCAAAAAATTCCATTAAAAAATATCAATATTGCGCATTACAACCACGCGACTTTATTTCGTGAAGTTATGCTTTTCATTGATTGGTATTTGCCATTAAAAAATCACACAATTTCTTTGCAACAAATACAAGATTATAAATTTTATTGGATTGAGTTATTTGATAAATTATCTAAGAGCAATCAAACTATAGTTTTGCGTGATTATCACGCCGATAATTTGATGGTTTTGAATAATCAAAATGGCTTTGAGGCCGTTGGCTTACTTGATTTTCAAGATGCCTTGGTTGGTTCTTGTGCTTACGACTTATTATCACTTCTTGAAGACGCCAGAAGAGATGTTGATGAAAAAAATAAACAAAAATTGTTTGATTATTTTATTTCAAAAGCTAATTATAATCGTGAAGATTTTCTAATTGATTATGAAATTATTTCTCTTCAAAGAAATATCAAAATCCTTGGAATTTTTGCTAGATTAAATTTGAGGGACGGTAAAAATCAATATATTAATTTTATGCCAAGAGTTAAAAATTTTGTTGAACAAAGACTCGACAAAACCAATTTAATTTCTCCGCAATTTAAGAATTTTTTGAAAGTTTATTTGCAATAATATGTCTAACGAATTTGACTATAGCTATACTCCATCCTCAAGCCCTTCGCCAAAGAATCAATTTATTGAAAATATTATTGAAATAGCTAGAAAAGATGAGGCAATGTTGGCAACTTTGCCCGAGATCGAGAGATTCGTTGAGGAGTTATTCTATCATATTTCAAAATTTACAGACGATGATTTAACTTACGGAAGAATAGCTTTTTTAACCCAAGAAGATATTGCTTTGGAAGATTATAGTATTTCTAAGGATGAGTTAAAATATTTTAATAATCTTATAAGAATTTTAAATCGATTATTTCGAATTTCAAGAGGAACAATTTAGTTATGAGTGATAAAAATATTCCACATGACGACAATCATTTAAATATTAATGATGAAGGTCTTATTAATGACGATAAAAAATTGCAGGATTCAATAAATCCTGGCGATGATAATGATTATGAAGATGATGAGCTTGATACAGAAAATGCGGAAGATGTAGTTCAAAAAATTGATTTAAGTAGTGAGTTTATTAAAGTTATCGATATTGATGATTTAACGCCAGATGAATTACTTAGAATTGTTGTTGCCGTAGGTAGTAAAAATATGGCATATTATTTGGCCTTGATAGTTAATTTAGAAAATAGATCAAGAAAGCTTCTTCCTGCGCATGTAACTAAAATTTTATCTTCACAATCGATTAATGCGCCAAGTTCAAATCCAGCAAAAACAAATTCTATAATTGAAAAAATGAATCAAAGTAAAAATTCTAACAACGTATCTAAAAATTAAAAATGTCAAAAAAATTTTTTTTAACGGAAAAATTACCTCCATATATTTTTGCTTCAATCTATCAACTCAAGCAACAAGCTGTTGAAAGCGGTTTTGAAATAATAGATTTTGGCATGGGTAATCCAGATTCCGCTCCGCCTTTGCATGTTATGAATGAGCTTGCCGAATTATCAAAAAATCCCACACTTTATGGCTATTCGGTTACGGGTGGCATCGAAATTTTAAAAAAAGCCGTTTGCGATTATTACCAAAGAAGATTTAATGTTGCGCTTGATTACAAAACGCAAAGCCTTGTTACGATTGGCGCTAAAGAAGGAATCGCCTCTTTAGCCACGGCGATTTCTGACGATCAAAATTATATATGCGTGCCATCGCCTTCTTATCCGATTCACACTTTTGCTTTTATAATTTCCAAGAGCAATATTGTTCATATTAATGCTTTAACCGCGCAAGAATTTTTAAAAAACTTTATTGATTATGTTGAAAATTCTTCGAAGAAACCGCAAGCGGTAATTATTTCTTACCCATGCAATCCAACAACGCAAATCGCCGATATTGGTTTTTATGAGGAAATCGTAGATTTTTGTAAAAAACATCAAATTTATATAATTTCTGATATAGCTTATTGCGAATTATATTTTGATGAAAAAAGTAAACCCAATTCGGTTTTAGAAGTTAAAGGAGCTGATGAAATTGCTATCGAATTTTCTTCGGTTTCAAAAAGTTATTCGATGGCTGGAGCCCGCGTCGGCTTTGCGGTTGGCAATAAAACTTTAATTTCCGCTTTATATAAAATTAAATCATATCTTGATTATGGTTCTTTCACGCCATTACAAATGGTTTCGGCGAGCGCTTTATCAGAAAAAAGCGATGATTATTTAATAAATTTACGACAACTTTACAAAAAAAGAGCGGATTATTTTATTAAAAAATTTGCTCAAGAATTAAATTGGCATATCGAAGAGCCAAAAGCCAGCATGTTTATTTGGACAAAAATTCCTCATCAATTTTCGCATCTTTCATCTTTTGATTTTTGCAAAAAAATGATTCTTGAAACGGGAGTGGCGATGTCACCGGGGAGTTCATTTGGCAATAATGGCGAAGGTTTCGTTAGATTTTCAATGATTAGAAATGAAAATGAAGTTGATGAAGCAATTTTGCGATTGAAAAAAATATTCTCTTTTAAGTTTTAAAATAAATTTGCTGACAAAATTTTTTTTTAAAAGATGAGATAGTTTATAGCGAATAAATCAACGATACCCACAATTTTGCAACTCCATAAATTTAATGAAATATCAACTTAAATTTTTAGCTATTTAGCACGCAAGTGCCAACCACAACCGATCAATTTTAGTTGCATGTTCCAGAGATCGGATCAAGAGTTGACCCATCAACCGTACAATTATATGTAAGGGTTCCAGTAAAACCAGAATCGCAATTAACGATAATATTAGTTCCATAATCTAAAATTCGCGCATATTTGGTAAGTACGTGGTTACCCATAATATTATACGTATCATAGGGGGCCCCTCGATACCTAAAAAATGATGGATATGAGGTTGTTGGAATATAAGTCCTATCTATTGAAGTGAAATTTAAAACAGTTCCAGATGAGCTAGATGTATAGTTGATCGGACCGTGGTAAACATCGTGCAATTTAAGTCTATTAACTGAAGAGAGATTAGGATCTGAAGAGGTAATTCGGAAAAAACTAGGCCACGCCACCATAGTTTCAAAACTAGCAGTATAAACATTATCAAAATAATTTGTTCCGCTTAAACCAACTCTTTCTTTAGCATAGCATTTTATTGGTGAGCAAGGGAATCCAGTTACGTTGAAAGTTCCAGTGCAAGTATATTTTCGATAGCCATATAATCCCTCTTTACAAGTTAAAGGTGTTGCGGTAGTTGTATAATTTACCGTAGTTCCATCGATTGTTGAATTGGTCGTTGTTGGAACTAAACAAGTACTTGGATAACAAGTTCCCGAACCCGCTACAGTTCCTCCGTTGGTAGTACAAGAATAACTTATTGTTCCATTATAACCTGCCACATCACAAGAAAATGTACCCGAACCTGTTTTGGATTGTTGGTTATATCCAGTTCCTGCTGAGACTGTGCAAGTGTTTGCGACGCATGTTCCAGAGGTCGGATTAAGAATTGAGCCATCAACCGAACAGTTATATGTAGGGTTTCCGCTAAAACCAGAGTCACAAGTAAAAGCATTGTTTCCATAATCTAAAACTCGCGCATATTTGGTAAGTACGTGGTTACCCATAATATTATACGTATCATAGGGGGCCCCTCGATACCTAAAAAATGATGGATATGAGGTTTTTGAAAAGTTACTCCTATCTATTGGATTGAAATTTAAAATAGTTGCAGTTGAGCTATCTGTATAGTTAAGCGGACCGTGGTAAATATCGTGCAATTTAAGTCTATTAACTAAAGAGAGATTAGGATCTGAAGAGCTAATTCGGAAAAGACTAGACCACGCCTCCATTGTTTCAAAACTAGCAGTATAAACATTATCAAAATAATTTGTTCCGCGTAAACCAATCATATCATTAGCGTAGCATTTTATTGGGGCGCAAGGGATTCCATCTGCGGTGTAAGTTCCAGGAGTAGATGCTCCGGTGCAAGTATATTTTGGAGAGCCAAAGAATCCAGCTTTGCAAGTTAAACCAGTTGCTGTTATTGTACTTGAAGAAACTACCGTAGCTTGACTTGCATTGACGCTTGATGGAACATTACAAGTGATTACGTCTGCAATGCAAGGGGTTCCACCTGCGGTATAAGTTCCAGTGCTAGTCGTTCCAGTGCAAGTATAATTTGGGGAGCCAGTGAATCCAGTTTTGCAACTTAAACCAGTTATTGATGGTGTAGTTGAAAAACCTACCGTAGCTTCATTTGCATTGACGGTTGAAGGAACATTACAAGTGATTGCGGTGCAACTTCCTGTCCCCGATATAGTTCCTCCGCTAGGAGGGCAAGTATAATTTATTGTTCCAGCATAACCTACATCACAAGAAAATGAACTCGAGCCGATTGGCAATAGAGTTTTTGCTGAATATCCAGTTCCTTGAGGGAGTGAACAAGTGTTTGCGGTGCAAATCCCTGTAACGCTTGCTTGTCCAGTAGATGTACAAGTATAACTAACGGATCCACTATAACCAACTTGATCGCAAGTTATCGTTCCGGGTGATACTGCAGTTTTATAAGCTAATCCGGTTTTAGATAAATAACCATTGCTCGCAGGTGCGGTACAAGTGATTGCGGTACAAGAACCCGTAACGGTTGCTGGACCAGAAGCTGTGCAAGTATAACTAACGGATCCACTATAACCAGCTTGATCGCAAGTTATCGTTCCAGGTGATACTGCAGTTTTATAAGCTAATGAGCTTTGAGCTAAATAACCATTGCTCGCAGGAGCGGTACAACTAATTGCGGTGCAAGGAGTTCCGCCTGCGTTATAAGTTCCGAGATTACCTGTTCCAGTACAAGTATAAGTTGGAGAACCAGAATATCCTTCTTTACAAGTTGTGCTGATTGGAATGTTTGTAAAATTTACCGAAGTTGCATCGATTATTGTATTGGCGTTTGGAGCGTTACAAGTTTTTGTTAATAATGTCCCCTCAAATTTTCTCATCTTCCATTTTTTGTATAAATATTCCTCAATATCAGATTTGTCTTTAAGATTTAAATTACGATTATAAAAAGCTGTTTCGCCAATATCGCCATTAATAAAATTAGCTGGCGCGCTTCCATTCCTGCAACCAATTGATAATTCGGCATTATTCAAAGTCGATGAGGTGAGGGTATCGGTTTCAGTTGAACTTATTCCGTCAATGGCAATTTCAATTTGCGAGCCTTTAATTCTCGAAAGGCGAATTAGGTTTGGAGTGTTGATTTTGGCTTTAATAGAACCGATAACGCTGATAGTGTCCGCAGAATTTTTAACACTAAATTTATAAGAACCCGAAAGTAATTCTAAAGAAAAAGGGAAAGTGGTCGCGCTGGCGTTATTTTTTTCAATAATAATTCCATCATCTAAAGTTTTGGGGCTAAATATTAAATATAAAGTAAAATCTTCGAAGCTATTAACAAAAGATCCATTTGGAACCGTTACACAATTACCAACTAAAGAGCTAGTTTTTTTAAAACTTACCGCGGGCAATTTATTTATTGCAGATAAGGTATAAGATGGGTAAAGACTTGCCAAAGATGAGCTTGAGGAAATTATTGATCCTGCAGAAGCATTGGTATCTTTCCAAACAGAAACTGTAGAATTATCGTCTTTTTCTTTATCAAAAGCTTCGCTTGAGGTGGCATCAAGCCAAAGAGTTAAATCTTCGATTCGACTTACTCGCGATAATTTTGAAAGATTACGAGCGCTTTTTAATGAAGCCTCAGAAAACATTTCCACTGCTTGCACAACGCCCGCAATCAAAATGGCGATTATGATTATGACGACAGATATTTCAACTAAAGTAAAAGCTTTTCTTTTTTTTAGTTTCATTTTGTAAATCTCGCTTGATATTAAAGAAATTTTTGTAAGGGATAAATATTAATTATTTGCGCAAAAAATATCCAAAATTTCTAATTTTTTTAAGATAATTTGGTTATATGGAGAATCAATATTTATTAACTTTGTAAAAAAATAAATAAGGCTTTGATTCAAAATAATGATAAATATAACTGATAAAATTTTTTTAAAAGACGAGCTAGTTTATAGCTAGTAAATCGACAATACCCGCAATTTTTTAACTCCATAAATTTTAGGAAATATCAACTTAAATTTTTAGCTATTTAGCGCGCAAGCGCCAATTAAAACTGATCAATTTGCGGTGCATACTCCAGAGGTCGAATTAAGAGCTGAGCCATCAACCGTACAACTATATGTAAGGGTTCCAGTAAAACCAGGATCGCAATTAACGGTAATACTAGTGCCATAACCTAAAATTCGCGCATATTTGGTGAATGCATGGGTGCCTTTAACTTTATATCCACTATTCTCTGGAATAAAGTATTGGAATAAGGGATAGGTCGTAATAGAAGCAGAAGTTGTTATTGTGCTGTATGTTGTGAAATAGAAGGACTGAGATAGGAAGGTAAGTGAGCCGTGGTAAACATTATTGTTCAATTTAAGTCTGTTAACATAAGGAAGTATTTCTTGCCCCAACGAATTATCTAATTCTAATTTAGGACCACCAATTGAATTTGTTGGCGAAAAGACTATATACATATTCTTGGGTGCAGTAGCGCTATAGCTATATGTAACCACATCAACATAATTTGTTCCGCTTAAACCAACTTTATCTTTAGCGTAGCATTTTACTGTGCTTGCGGTGCAAGATCCACTAGTTATCGTTGCAGTTCCTCCGTTAGAGCCAGAAGGGCAAGTATAATATATTGTTCCTGAGTAACCTTCATCACAAGGAAATGAAGCCGAACCAACTGGCAATAGCGATTTTGCACTATATCCAGCTACTCCTGGAAGCGAGCAAGTGTTTGCGGCTGAGGTGCAAGATCCACTAATATTTGTCACAGCTCCTCCGCTAGAAGGGCAAGTATAACTTATTGTTCCACCATAACCTGCTTCATCGCAAGAAAATGAACCCGAGCCAATTGGCAATTCCGATTTTGCAGAATATCCAGTTCCTGCTGAGACTGTGCAAGTGTTTGCGACGCATGTTCCAGAGGTCGGATTAAGGGTTGAGCCATCAGTTTGACAATTATATGTTAGAGTTCCGGTAAAACCAGAATCGCAATTAAAATTGTTAGTTCCATAATTTAAAAGTCGCGCATATTTCGTAAGTATGTGTGAGCCATAAATATCAAATTGTACAGAGTTAGAGGCGTTATATGGTATAATTTTTGATGTATATGATGTTTGGGAAAATTTACTCACATCTATTGCGCCATATGTTAAAGTTTCAGACGAAGTTGAAGAGCTTGAATAGCTTAATGAACCGTGGTAAACATCGTACACTTTAAGTCTATCAACTAAAGGTAATAATGATGATGGTTCGGCTGCCATCAGAGATGTTTCAATATATAAATTAGAAGCATTTGTGTACATATGGATCATTGGGCTCCCATTAATAACGCTATCAAAATAATTTGTTCCCCCAAGACCAACTCTATCTATAGCATAGCATTTTATTGGGGCGCAAGGGATTCCATTTGCCAAGTAAGTTCCTGTTCCAGTGCAAGTATATTTTGGAGAGCCAAAGAATCCAGTTTTACAAGTTAATGATGTTGCGGTAGTTGTTAATTCTACCGAATTTCCATCCGAATTTGTGTTGGCGTTTGGAACGGTGCAAGTGATTAACATCGTGCAAGATCCACCAGTTTTCGTCGCAGTTCCTCCGCTAGAAGGGCAATTATAACTTATTGTTCCAGTGTAACCTGCATCACAAGGAAATGAATTCAAACCAACTGGCAATTCCGATTTTGCAGAATATCCAGCTCCTCCTGCAAGCGAGCAAGTGTTTGCAGTGCAAGATCCAGAAATCGTTGCAGTTCCTCCGCTAGAAGGACAATTATAATTTATTGTTCCAGCATAACCTTCCGCATCGCAAGAAAAAGTACTCGAACCGATTGGCAATAGCGTTTTTGTTGTATATCCAACTCCTCCTGTGACCGAACAATTCGCCGGCAATGTTCCCTCAAATTTCTTCATCTTCCATTTTTTGTATAAATATTCTTCGATATCAGCTTTCTCTTTAACACTTACATTGCGATTAAAAAATGCGGTTTCGCCGAAATCGCCACTAATAAAATTAGCAGGAGTGCTTCCATTTCTGCAACCAATTGACAATTCGGCATTATTCAAAGTCGATGAGGTCAGAGTATCACTTTGAGTTGTACTTACTCCGTCAATGACAATTTCAATTTGTGAACCTTTAATTCTCGACAGGCGAATTAGGTTTGGAGTTTTGATTATAGCTTGTTTGGGACTCGTAACGCTAATAGTTTCTGCAGAATTTTTAACACTAAATTTATAAGAAC
>Ga0209596_1002495_pt1 | contig 15200 bp, 30 predicted proteins | sample M_130807_MF_Meta_FD_187314 | JGI IMG/M metagenome (GOLD analysis project Ga0209596, IMG submission 187314) | Freshwater microbial communities from Lake Montjoie, Canada to study carbon cycling - M_130807_MF_MetaG (SPAdes) (version 2) | ecosystem: Environmental > Aquatic > Freshwater > Lake... | reverse complement strand
TCTCGATGTGATCAGTGAAGATTTGCAGCTCAGTGATGGCCGAGCGGTTTAAATCCGACAGCGTGATGATGTCGGCGTCGTGCTGTTCATAACGTCCGGCGATGTGCTGAACGGTGGCTAACGAGCCCGTGATGTTCTCCACGAGGCGCTTGATGTTGTCGCGGTTGGTCATCGGTTGAAAGCAAGTTCCTTTATCTCTCCGTTAGGGGCAAGCGTAAAGAAGCGGACCTGTGACCGGGCCAGCGACGGGTGCGTCTTGCGCTTCCACAGGCCAAGGTCGGAGAGAAAGTCGGCGTGCTTGCGGGCGGTCATCTCGACGTACGGGTAACCGTCTAGCAACAGGAGCAAGGCGTACTGGCCTTGGACGGTGCGGGCGATGCGCTCGATGCCGGCGGGGGTGGTGGTCATTTAGTCGGAGACTTCGGGCAGACGTTCAGGCTGAAGAGATATTCCCAGCGCTGACGATCGGTGAGGAGGTGGAGGTCGGTCTTCATTTTCTCGTTAGGTGTCTGCTGCTTGAGCCCGGGATGAGCCAGGGCCTTGGCCGCAGCCTTAGACCTACCCATGGTTACGGGCTTCCTGCCAGTCTTCGATGGCCTCGATGAGTTCGGCGGGGTCGACGCGCTTGGCGTGACGGACGCAGTACCAGATGGCGTCGCCGGCCTCGCGCATACCTTCAAGGCGTTCCTCGAGCTGCTTGATGCGGGCGTTGGCCGCCAGCAGTTCATTCTGGGTGTGAGCGGCCTTGATGGCGTCGTTGAAAAACGCAAAGGGATCAGGCTGGCTCATTTGGTCAGGGGGCGAGGGGTGGGGGAGAAGGCAGGGGCGGTCGACTGCGAGGCCGCAGAACGGAAGCCAGATGCCGCGGCTACGGCACCGTCGTCGTCGAGGTCGACGGAGATACCACAAGCCGTCTGGATGGACTGCCGCCGGATGTAGGTGATGGCGCCGCCAATCTTCTGGGCGTCGAGACCCTCGGCCTTGACCATCAGGCGACCGAAGTCGAAGCGCTCACCCGAGGCGTGGAGGAAGGCGGTATTGATGCCGACCTTACCTTCTTCGGAGACGAGCGTCTGGATCAGAGCCAGGTTGTGCTTCAGGAGGACGGGCTTGATGGCGTCGAGCAGCGCGTCGAGGGAGACGTAGCGGTTCTTGAAGCCGGGGTTTACTTTGTTGGCCTTGACGTTGTCGAGCTCAGCGAGAGCGGCGACTAGGTCAGAGGTGGGGGATTTGGGCGTGGTGCTCATGGTGGGAAATTATTTGGCGTCGGTGTTCTTAGTGACTTCACCGGCCTTGATGGTGGCCTCGATGTCAGCCAGGGACATGCGGGTGTAGTCGGGGACGAAGAGGTTGTAGTACGTCACGCCGTTGCGGACGGTCGGGGTCAGGAGGCGGGCGACCTTCTGATCGGGTAATACGATGTATGACGAGTCCGCGATGATGCGGTACTCGGTCGGGAGTTTGGTGTCTTTCTTCATTGGGTAGAGTTTACAAAGGGGAGGGTTAGGCTGAGTTATGTTAACTCAGTTAATGACGCCGCGAGAGGCGGAGTCAAAGATGAGCAGGGCGTCGGCGTTCCAGAGGGTGACGGTCTGGGTCGGGAACAGTTCGGCAGCGCGTGCCTTCAGTTTGTTTTTCCACTGGGTCGTGGTCAGTTCGCCCTTCGTGCCGCAGGTATGCGTCTTCTGCCAGATGGCCGGACGGATGCGGTGAATCTTCCAGCCCATAGCGACGGCGGCGCCGTAGAGGACGCCCGTGTTCCACATCAGTTTGCCGATGGCCGAGCCGGGGATGTTCTTGCCAGCGAAGAGCGGAGGCTCCTCGAGATACAGGCTGACGTCCTTAGCCTTGCAGCTGAGGTCGGCGAGGAACTGGCAGACCTCGAAGTCAGACCCGGGCATCTTAGCACACTCGACAGGATCACCGTCGACCGACCAGACGATGCCACCATTCACGCCAGGGTCGATTGCTACGAGCAAGTGCATGGGCAAGACCCTTGTCACTTGCCACGCTGGGACAAGCGGAAAAGATTAGCGACGCGTAGGGCGTAATCGTTCGGGGCGAAATGGTAGGACTTAGCGCCTTCATAGCCACGGTTCCAAGCTAACGCCAGTTGCTCAGGGGTGGGGGTCATGTAGCCGTCAGCCTTGAAGCGCTGCCGGAGGATGCGGAGATGAGCCGCCGCGATCATGTCCTGGGCCATGGCGGTGCGCCACTGGGACCACTGGAAATGGAAATGCTTCTCGGCCTCGAGCAGGGCGTTGGCATCGTTCCATGCGGCCTTGCCGACCTGATACATCCCCCGCTCACCGGCCTTGCCGATGGCCTTACGGTTCTGGCCGGACTCGACCTGAGCGATGGCCTCAAGGAAGGTGTCGTCGGAGGCCGCAGCGGAGTTGAAGCCGAGGAGGAACAGGGCGACTATTGAGAAGGGGCGCATGGGTTTATGCACCGGGCTTGCCCTCCTTGGCGGCGTTCCAGGCCTGATAGGGTTTATACTTAAGCATTTCTTTATGCCCAAACTCCTTAAGGAGGTCTAAAGCCATCGCATCCCCTGCCTTGGTCAGTCTCTCAATCTCGGCCTTGAGGCGGGTGTTCTCGGCTTCCAGTCGGCCCAGCACGACAAGGTGCGGGCAGGTGTCGTCGTCGTGGGTCATAGCAGCTTCTTTAGTTCGGAGTATTTAACAGGGAAAGAGCCGCCACGCTTGATGCTATCTTGGTAGGACTTTTTGCGCTCGGCTTCAGAAACCTTGCGCACGATTGTCAGGGTGACTTTCTCTAACTGAGGAAGTCCTACCGAGTCGCATAATGTAGTCACATCTTGAGTCATAATCGCCCAAGCCTTGCCTTTGTATTTGATGCTCATACGCGTCTCGGGACTTGTGATCCGGCGACCTCGAAGCCGTCGAGCTCATAGGAGTATTGGACGCCGACCCAGCCACCAGCGGCGACGTAAGCCTGGAGCGATACCTTCACGGCGCCGTCTTCGTGTAGGGCTTCGTGGTAGTGCGTCAGTATCTTCTTCACGTTAATCGACGCGATGGCCGACTTAGCGGAGCAGATGTCCCCGGTCATGATGCGCTCGTTGACCTCGTAGATTTCGGCGAGGAGGTTACGCATACCCTCGAGGTGCTGGAAGTTACTCATGGATGGTCTCGTCCCGGTAAGGGGTGGCGTCGGGGGTGATGGCCGTGCCCTTGATGATGGCGTCGTCCTGATCGCGGACGCGGGCCTGTAGCAGTTTGATGTCGGCGGCCTGCTTGGCGATGGTGCGGCGCTGAAGGTCCAGGATATCGTCGAGGCGGTCAGCGTAAGCCTTCACGGCGTTGGCGCTCATGTGCAGGGTGCGGGCGTAAGCCCAGGGGAAGAGCCACCAGAGGGTGGGCATCTTGTTTGGTCGGATGGCTGTGATCATGTCGGGGGAGTGCGCGAGAGGGTCAGGCATTACTTGATGCGCTTGTAAGGACCGCGGCGGTCGATGTTCTTCCACTGAATGCCGGTATTGGCGGCCCAGTTGCGAACGGAGTTGAGGGAGACGCCAAGGGCACAGGCGGCGTCGGCCTGAGTCTTGCCGGCCTCGTTCAGGGCGTTCAGCTGCGGGAAGGTCTGTTCCAGTTTGCTGGCCGCCCAGGACTGCATCGGACGCTTGAGCGTAACCGGGCGACCTGCGATGGTGATGGTGGTGATGTCTGCTGCTTTGGGCATGGTGTTGTGTGGTGTGGGGGAAATTAGAAGCGGTTGATGATGTCCAAGAGGTTCGGGCCATCGGACAGCAGCAGGATGTAAAGGGCCAGCGCAAGGCCAGCGAGGAGGGCGAGGATGAGTTTCATGGGCGGTGGGAAGACAAGCACCTTGCCCGACTGAATTGCATTGGTCAAGCCCCTTTCCGCATAGGCATAAAAGAAGACCCCCACTTGTCTCGTCAGACAGAGGCGGGGGCCGTTATGGGTTCCACTATGCCCCTAGGTGTCCGTCCGTCAAGGGGCATTAGACCCCTCTGGCTGGCCCGTGGCGGGCCTAGTCGCCCTTGGTAGGTGTCTTCCCCTTCATGCCCTTAATCTTGGCTAGGAGGAGGTCCACCAATTCGGGGGAGGCATACCCGGCACACCCTGCCGCGGCGAAGGCCATGCCCTCTGAGGAGAAGTAGCCCTTGGTGGCGATGCCGACCAGGAGCGAGGTCAGGCCAGCGGTGGCCGTGCGCCTGAAGATGTAGCCGAGGGAGTGCTTCTCGGTCGAGCAGAGGTAGCGGACCAGCCAAGCAGCCGAACCGATCAGGATGCCGAAGCCTAGGTCGCGGAGGGCAACAGGCATATCATCGGGCTGGGGAGGGCTGGACAGGGGGCTCATTTGCGGAGGACGGTCGAGAGTAGGCAGACGTTGGCGATGGAGTAGCAGAGCCACATGACGGCCAAGGCTGGGCGGTGAGCAATGAAGCAGGCGATGCTCGCGGACAGGTAGGCAGCCGAGGCGATGCCAGGGACGACGATGGTCGTGAACGTCTCGGTCGTCATGTGATGCGCGGCGGCTTGGCGTTGGGGGCGAGTACGACGCGACGATAGTCCTGAGCCCAGAGCATCTTAGCCAGGGCTTTGCCGGCCTTGTCTACTTCGGGTTCACTGGCGCTCGGAAAAATTAGGTGCACCTGCTCGTGGCAGAGGACTTCGAGCTGACGCTTGGCACCGAGGCGCGGGTCAATCTCGATGAGGTCTTCGCCGATCGTGGCCTGACCCCATGCCTTCTCGCGGCCGAGTTTACGCCAGACGACTTTCACTGGCTTACTTTTGCGGCGGCTCATAGGGGGCGTTGGCGCTGTCGCGTACTCGGTCCCAAAGCCAATAGATGCCAAGGCCAGCGGCCAAGGTCAGAGTCGTGCCGACGATGTAGGAGAAGTACTCAGAGTCGACGATGAGGGGGAACGCCCCGATGGCAGCACCTGAGACGAGTAGGGTCGCACCGATGCGCGGACCGGCGAAGACCATGGCGATGGCCCCGAGGGCAGCGATGCCTACGCCTGCCATCGTCCAGAGATTAGCGGAGGCTTCACGCTTCACGCGCTCGACCTCGGCGGTGAGTTCGGCGATGCGGGCGTCCTTCAGCTGAGAGACGCGGAGGGCTTCCTTGTTGTCGGCCTCGACCTTGGCCCAGTTCTTATCGATGGAGGCCAGCAGGGTCTTCCCGAAGGCGGTGGCCTGAGCGTAGTCCTTCTGGTCAGCCTTGGCGGCACGTGCCCGGGCAAGGGCGAGTTCCCCTGGCTCAGGAGGCGGGAGGAACGACAGGGCCACGGACGTCTCGCTGCGGACGATATCGGGACGGTCGGCGTTCTCGCGGGCGATACTGACCGAGGCGGCGACCTTCTGATCGGCGGTGTCCCACTGCTTGCCGACTGTAGCCACGATGCCCTCGGAGGTCGGGGCGTTCGGCTGCTCAGGGATGGGCGGGCGTGACGTTGAGCACCCGGCCATCAGGAGAGAGATAGCCAGGAGCGCGCGCATGACCTTACTTGCCCTTGAGGGCCTTGAGGATGTCCACGGCCTTCTCGACCTTGGCAGACTTGGCGTTCTTGACGCCAGCGTAGAAGCCGCCAGCGAAGCCGACGACGATGAGGAGCAGGGTGATCATGGGTTCGGGATGAGTTCGACGCGGACAAGCGGGCCGAGGTCGGCGGGGGTCTGCGGGGTGTCAAAGCCGTAGATGGCGACGTTCGGGCCTTCCTCTCCGTTGCGAGAGTAGGAGTGCTGGGCGTTGCCTCCGAAGATGGCGAGGAATAGGTTGTCCCAGTCGGCTTGGAATGAGCAGGTGATTTTGTAGTAAGTCATGGGATTAGTTTCCGACCTGAACGCGGATATTACGGTTTTCCATCCAGAGGCGGGTGACCGTTGAAACGGTCTGCGAAAGGGCTTGCACGGCGTAGCAAGTGGAGACGCCTACTGTTGGTCCGGCAGTGGTCGTGGCTTCGACGACTCCGTTGATGTATAGTGATGCGTTGCCAGATCCGTCCAAGTAAACCAACCACTCATAGACGACTGCTTCGGCGATGGTGGTTGTTGAACTTACGAGCGTCTGAGTCGTGCCGTTATGCACCATGAGTTTAATATTTTGTCCGCTGCCGCCCGTAAGTTTGATTCCCACAGACTCCAACACAGGGTCGCCGCCGTTTGGTGAGCCGCCTGTGTCAGTGCCTCCGACATAGGCGCGAAAGGTGGTGTTAGCGTCACCGCCAGCTCCACTGAACTTAGAGATTTTGCCAGAGATAAAGACTGGCTTAGTAAAAGAAATAGATTCAGGCGGGGCGCCGTTACGCCATGACATTTGCACGTTGCTGTAAAGCACGGCGTATCCAGCCGTTGAGGCGTTTGGCGACTGTTGCAAGTATCCATAAGCACTGCGCAGGCCGTTTGATGCTCCCGTGCCAGACGTAACTGAGTTCAAAGAGGGCCAAGCGTAAATCGAAGGGTTCGCCGCTTGCAGGGAACTAAGGAACGGCGAGAGGACAGTCGTTGTGGAAGTGCCAGTGCGGGCTTGAGCGTTAGTCGCGAACGCCGGAACCGCAGCCGTGACGAAAGCCGTCGTGGCAACAGCCGTGGTGTTGTTGCCCGGAGACTGGGTCGTGGCGATCGTGCCAGTCGGAAGGGTCGGTGTGCCCGTGAATGTCGGGCTTGCGAGGTTGGCCTTCATGTTGTTGGCAGTCGTAACGAAGGCCGTGGTGGCAAGGGCGGTCGTCGAATTGCCAGCCGTCTGCGTGACTCCGATTGTGCCAGTCGGCATTGAAGGAGATCCTGTAAATCCGGGGCTTGCAATGGGGGCGTACGTCGAGGCCGCGGTCGTGACGGCCAGCTTTGCGTCCAGCGCCGTCTGCAAGTCTGTCTGGTCGGAGAGCGTGCCGGTGATACTTCCCCACGATCCGGAGACGACAGCGCCCACGTTGACCGTCCAGGAAGAATAAGTGCCGCTACCCGATTTCTGGGAGACGCTGATGACCATCGCGCCGGTCGACGAGTTGTAGCTCGTGACGGTGGCGTGCATATGGTTAGCGGAGTCGTAGGCCACGATGATGGTCTGCTGGGTCGTGTAAGAAAGCCCGGTTCCGACCGTTAGGGATTTGGTGCCGGTCCCAATCGCCAAGGAAGTCGTCGAGGTCGTGTAATACTTGTCTCCGATGACAGGGGTAGCCCAGTAGGAATCGTAGTTCGTGCCAGATGCTTTCGTCAGCACCTGACCGACCGTGCCCGAGGTGGGCTGGCCTGCGGCGATGACGGCATAGGTCGAGGCCGCGGTCGCGCTCGTCAAGTACGAGGACATCCCTGCAATGGTCTGGTAGGTGCTGGCCGCGGTGGCGCTCGTCAGATACGACGACATCCCTGCAATGGTCTGGTAGGTGCTGGCCGCAGTCGCGGTGGTCAGGTAGGCCGAGAGGTCCACTGCCAGGTTGCCAGCGGTGACCGCAAGCGGCGCCGTGACGCTGGTAATGTAATTGGCAGGCAGGGTCAGCCAGGCGGTATCGTAAGAGGTTGCCGACGCCTTGACTAGGTACTGACCAGTACTCCCACCAGAGGGGACGCCCACGCCAGGGCTACCCACGCCGACGGTGAGGACGGCAGGGGCGGTTGACCCGGTGGTAGTCGAGACTGCTCCAGGGATGGTGATCGTGAGAGCCATGAGATTAGACGGTGACCTGGCCGATGATGTCTAGGCGCATGGTATCCGAGTAGAAGATGGTCGTGCCCTGCGTGAACTTGATGTCCCAGCGGGCCGTGCCGATAGCCCAGTCAGCGGTCGAGCCGACGTAGTCCGCGGTAAACGACAGGAAGTCGCCAGCGACCACCACCGTAAGGTCGTACTCATTGCGATCCGCGTCGACGATGGTCGAGGTGACGGTCACGCCGCTCAAGGTCTGGATGGCCGGAGGGGCCTCCGGGGCAAACACGGTCGAGGAACCGAAGTTCGTGCCGCGCTTAAAGGTGACGGTGTTGCAGCTCATCGGGTGATACTACTGCCGAGAATGGAAGGGGGGAGGGGGGTGGGCTTAAACTTCCCCGGCCTTAGTGATTGAATAGACCTCGAAGTCCTTGATGTAGGTAATGAAGCCCTCAATAGTCGGCAATACGATGTCCTCAAGTTTATACCCATAGGTCGTATAGCTGACCCCTTCCCTAGCGCCACCGTCACAGGCATAGGTGTTCGACTCGCTGATCACAACGGTGAAGTCCAAAACCTCGACCTCCTGGCAATCTTCATGGTCAAAGTCTGGGGCGAAGACGCATCCCCAGTAATGGGCATCCACAGGCTTGGGCTCGGGCAAGGTATAATCAATCTGAGTCGGTACGCCCGTCTCCCAGCCTTCAAACGGGTTGCCGATAGTGCCTTCACCCTTCAGGGGTCCGGGCAATCCTGTGCTAGTCGTGTACGACGTTGGGGTAAACTCGTACTCGGAATAGGTAGTCGGCAAGCCGCGCATGAAATTAGTGTAAGAGAAGGCATACCCATTGTATGCGTTGTCTGTCTCGTTATTTGCAAAGAAGCAGCGCTTGGGCGGAGCCTTCCAGATATGCACCTTGACCAGCAGGGTCGTGCCTAGGTTCCAGCAGCTACCGTTGGCATCCAGAAACAGTCCGTGCGTCGCTTTGCTTTCGTACTTAACAAAAGATGATCCTGCGCCGTCTGGGTCTGGCTTAATTAAACCGCTTCCAAACCCATAAGGAATACCAGACAGGTCTCCACATCGATAGGAGCCTTCAGGATAGGGTTGAGACGTATCGCCGTAATCGTTCTGCTCGTGCGTCCATTCTGCCTCGTCAGGTAGGTATACCTGTCGGCCAAGCTGAGAGCCTAGGCTTTGGTTATAAGTCCACGGGTAAACTATATCGAACTCCGTAGGGTGCGTATCATAGTTATAGGCCCCGGTGTCAGTGAACTTGTAGGAAAAATCACATTGTAAGGGCATCACGCTATGCAGAGCGCCCTCATAACTCCTAACGTGCCAGGGCGTGATGTAGTTTAACGGGTCTTGGTCGTTCTTGGGCGTGGTGGATATGCCGGTGCGAGTTTGGCAGTATGGATCACCTTCCTCTGGGGTAATGATAAAGTAGTCACTGATTTGATAACCAAAGTGCGAATAAGCGGCTTCAGCGGTCCAGCGCGGATAAATAACTGGGGGTAAGAATATGCCCGGGGGGAGGGGGTTTAATTCTAAGATGTTAGTGACGTCATCGTGGACTGCGTAAGACGCCTTCACGACATCATTAAATGCAGTGGTCCACGCGTCTACTAAGTCGGACTGTTTAACGCCTTCATAAAGACCGTTGTTAAGCACTGAACTACCGTCCTCAAAGTAATGCAGCGCCGTCTGCGTGTTGAAGGCGGTCATGTTGCTTAGAGCGTCCTTGGCAGCGTCCGGGTAGTAATGGTTTAACTCCGTTTTGTAACAGGCAATGACGAGGTAATTGCGGGGCAGCGTGCTAGGGGTGACCGTCACCTCCGGTCCGACAGTTTCGCCCAGCAGGCCCCAGACCTTTGTGATCACCTCGGAAGGGGACGTCGACGGATAGTCAGCAAAGTAATGATGAATGCCGCTACCATAGACCGGGGGCGTGAGGATATGCCCGGGGGAACGCTCAGATGTACCGTTGTTATTGCCGAAGACAACCAAGGCCCCGCCAACGCGTGGAGGGATGCTCATTAGATTTTAGAGTACCAATAAACCGCGTCGTCGTTGCCACATTTGAATCGCTCCATGCAAAGGCTATTCATCAGGATTTGCGTCTTACCAGTAAAATCGACGGTCCCAATTAATACATAGGATTCATTGTCGCTATCCTCGAGTACGTCAGTCGTAGCAATAATCTGTTCGTCTCCTTCTGGGTAGGTCTGGAGATAGATGTTTTGAGTAGGAGATCCGTCAGCGCAAGCAGTCCAATCAAGATAGCACACCGTGCCGTTAATTGTGCCAGGGAGAATCTTGAACTGTGGGCCTGACTCGGGAATCATAACATATGGGGTCAGTTCAAGCGCCGACAGGGCGAGATACGCCAGAAGGTCATCCCAGTCTCCCTCATTGGCTGGCAGGTTTTTAACAATCTTGAAAGGGTAGATTGCCAGCACGTCTAATGACGTACCGCCCGTATCTAGGGCGCGGTCATATTGAATAAACGGCGGGTCGACGTTAAGGGTGAATCCGCTCGACGATGCGCTGAAGGTGTACCCGGTGCCTGGCTGGATGTTACTCATACAAGATCTGTGTAGCTGTGGTTATAGTCTGCGTCCTGCGGGCCTAGCTTGTAGCGCTCGCGGAGGATATTACTTTGAACGTATTGGTTAACCCCGTTGACGTCGAGGGTGCCAATAAGTAGGTAGGCCACAGAGTTGGTATTGGCAAGCGGAGAGGATGACGTGACAAAGCCGATGCTGGCGTCCGGGTAAGTTTGGACGTAGACGTAGGTCAGTGAGGCATCGCAAGTGGAGATGCCTGGGAATACCACAGGGGTAGCGTTTACCGTGCCTGGGAAAACGGTGTAAAGGGTTCCGTCCTGCGGGTAAGGGTTATAGGCAAACCCTGCCAGCAAAATAATTTCTTCGGTAATCTTTGTAATCTTAAACGGATGGGGCTTGTACAGCTCCATAACTAGGCGCTTGGCCTTTGACTCAAACTCGGACGGCCATGTCTTTGGAACGCCTAGCGTCTGACCTTTGCTAGATGCGTCAAAGGTATAGCCGGTTCCCGTTTGCATGGTTATACCGTGCTCGACATCCGATAGACTTCGTTGGGCCAGCCCTGCACATTATAACGGACTTCGTAGGTCACCTTGTAAAGGTTGCCATAGTCGGCAATGTTCACTTGCGATAGGAGCAACTGATCATAGGCGCCATTCTCGGCAGAAGCGTGCCAAGTTGTGCCGGCATATGTCGGGACTAAGTTAGGCAGCGTGCCACCCCAGTCGTTATCGTAAGAAGTCGTTCCTAGATAGGCCAAGGCCGTCGTTACCGTTGTGGCATCGCTTGTATAGAAGTGTCCAGAGAAGGAGGACTGAGGGGCAAGATAGTTAGTCTTGCCGTAAAAATGTTTATAACTTGGGTCGATAAAACCGATGAAGCGACCGCCCGTAGGAGTTTCAAAACAAGATCCGTTAAGCCCAACGAAAGAGTCACGCGGCTTGCTTGCAGTTCCAACCATGTATGAGACCACGGGGCCAACGGTTGAAGTGTTATAGGTTGCGCCTGCGATAAGGCCTCCATAACCGTCGCCGCCGCTGGTTTTAAAGTTAGGGTTAGTCGTGATTGGCTCAGAAGTCAGGCCATTGGATACGCTGACCTGGGGCTCGGTCTCGGTCGCCGGGGCTTCACCATTCAAAGGGTCAATGCCGATATAATCCACCGTCAGGGTAACCATCCCTAGATTATCGTAACTGACCGAATACTTATGCGCTGCTAGATTCGCATTAATGGGGCAAGTCGATCCACGGACGCCAAGGGCAAGGCTGTCATTCGTGTTGCACTTATAAACGACCGTTGCAGTAAGCAGGCCGTAACCGTCGTTAGACAGTTTTGCACCCGGCTGCTGGATGGGGGTGGTTAGGGCGTCGCCCTGGTTAATTCGTGCCATTGTTATTTAGGGTTAAGCATTGATGCCCGAGATGGGGCGGGTGAGGTAATCCATCCGTCAGAAGTTCCATGCCCAGAGGCGATGCTTGAGAGAATCTCATTGGTCTTTTTGGCCTCGTCGAGCTGGGCGTTCATCGCCTCCATGACCGGGTTAGCGCCAACGCCGATGACGTTGGAGAAACCCTGAGGGCCTTTGAAGTCGGTGGCCTTATCTTTGATTAAAAGTTCTTTATTGGCCTCAACAAACGGGGAAAGCATTTTCGACAGAACGGCCTGAACGTCTGCCTGAGCGGCCATCGCCTCGGGCGAGTTTGCGTCAATGCCTGTTTTAATACGGAAGCCACGAGCGCCGCCAAGTTGTTCGGCAACCTTGTCGCGCATACCTGGCTGCTCTAACACTTTTGTGAACTCAGTAATCTTAGCCTGCTTTGCCATCTCGCGATCCTTCTCGTCTTGCTCTTTTGCGGCGCGTGTCTTGGCTAGCACAACGGTTTCACTGTCGAGATATTTTGACTCAGCCTTTAATGCAAAGTCATAGGCATCCTTGATGTCCTGCTTTCGTTTCTCAATTGATGCAGAGATAAAGTTGATAGCAGAGTTTAGCAGTACCAGCGGGGCTACAAAGGCAAAGGCGATGTCCTTGAACGCCATGCTGAACTTGCGGCCAATGTCGTCGACCTGCTTGCCAAAAGACGTGGTGGCCGTCTTCGCCTTGTCCATCGCCTGCGGGACGTCGGACGTGGTCTTAATATTGACTGTCAGGTCTTGGGCCATGTCAGGGAGTAGGTACCTTTGCAGGATTGGAAGCAGCCTCCGCCGCGTCTTTGGCTTCCTCTTCGGCCATGAAGGCCTCCTCCTCGGGGGACATGATCGCGACATCCGCACCCTTGGAGATAGCCAGGGCGGAGTTGAGCCAGATGGCCTGACACTCCGGCATCTCCCATGCGCGCTTCTCCTCGATGCCATGGGCAATCAGGTTAGCGACAATGGACAGGGGCCACGGTACGCCCTTGTCTCCTCCGCTGCTCTTCTTCGTTTGCTCCCAGAACTTCGGCCAGTCTTGGACTAGGATGTAGCCAGCAAAGGCTTCCAGCAGGCGCTCGAACTTGGCGGGGTTGCGGGATAGGGACATCATCCGCAGCTGATCGCGCCAACCAATGTCGCCCAGGGGTTCTTCAGCGCACACTTGGCAGGCGAAGATAAGGTCGGCAGGAGTCACGCCGCGTGAGCCTGTCACCAGCGGGGAATCGAAGGCCATCAGGCGCACCCGGTACTTGAGGCACCACGGGTACATAGAACGACCCAGCAGCCGAAAGGGAGCCGGGTCGATGAAGGCCGCAAGGAACCGTTTGTCCATGCCGCCTAGTGTAGCCCACTTAGGGCTAAGTCAATTAGGCAGGCGTGATGCCTTCGTAATCGATAGCCGTCACGGTGACCGCGGTGAAGCCCTTGTTCGAGCCCTTCTCGTCAATCTTGGTGACAGTACCAGCAAAGGAAACAGAAGCCGAGCCAGCCGGATAAGCGGTCTGTGCGTTAAGCGTAAAGCTGAGAGCGACACCGAGGAGAGGCATCGTGGAGGTCTTGCAGATACCTTCGATGGTAATCTCGGATTTACGATCGTCGAGGCGGTGGGTCTTGGTCAGGCCGTCTTCGTTGACCACCGTGGCCTCGGCGTTGAACGAGGAGGAGAGCGAGTAGCTCTGGACAAAAAGGTTACTAATGGAACCTGCCACGCCGTAGAGGCAGGTGACGCCGTTTGAGATGCTTGCCATACCTTTGGGCGGTTTGGAATTAGGCCGGGAAGACCGTCAGCAGGTCGAAGGAAAAGGACGTTGCCCAGGAGCGTTCGTCGACCCCTTCGTCCTCGGAGCCGATGGTGACGTCATAGCAGGACGCGTCACCCGTGGCCGTGAAGGCCGCCTTGATGGAGGTCAGGTCACGCATATTGCCGGATAGGGCAGCGCAGCGGAGGCGGTGATCGGCGAGGGTCGTATCGTCGGCGTTCGAGAAGAGGGTGATGCGGACCGCGCAGCTGAAGTTACCGAGACCCTCGGGGAGGTCGCTAGGAGCCCGGGCAGACTCGCAGAGGACCACGGCCTTGGGCAGGGTCTGGGTCGCGGCGCTGTCGCCCGTCAGGAACGTGACGGTGGTTAGCCCGGTCTGGGTCGACAGGTAGGTCGCGACGGTAGACTCGACGATGTGACGGATAGATGCGGTGCCCATAAAGTTAGCGGCGATTAGCGCGCTGGATAGTGGAGTTCATGTGTTTCTCAAAGCGAGCCTTCATCTGTTTGATACGGTTTGCGTAGACCAGGGGAAGCACGGAGGCGTCGACGCCAATGTTGTTTACGTTGCCCTGGCTGTTGGTCACACTCAGTTCGACGACCTTCTCATTGGCGATGAGGCTATTGCTTCCGCGGACCTGCGTGTGCCGATTAATCCATGCCACCTTGAGCAGGTCGACGCCGAAGTCCTTCGGGATGCCGTTGATGATAGGCTTGGGAAGGGAGCGAAGGGCGGAGGCCCAGCCAGACTTAATCATGCCGACCATCTGCTGGCGGTCTTTGATGTATTGCGTCAGCTCGGACTTAGTCTCGACGAGCATCTTGATGGTGACGGGGCGCGTGCCCTTGCCGATGCGGCCACCGAACTTGGCCTTGATTCGGTTATGCGGAGGACGCAGATCAGTCATATAGCCCTGACCGTATTCGGTCTGGACGGGGTTGGTCGTGTTAAAGTAGTTCTTGGCCTTGGCGAACGCCCGGGTGTAGTCCTGGTCATTGGCAATCTTGCGCATGATTGGCGGCAGGCCCTTTAGCGCCTGGAGCGTACCCTTGCCGATAATCTTGTTAAACAGGCCGATGTCGTTGGCCTTGGTGGCGTAGGCAAGCTGATTGCCGAGTAGAGCCGCAGCTGAGTTGGAGTTACGGTCATTGGCCGCAACGTAGAGCTTCTTGATGTCGCCGGCTACGGCGTTATCGCCTGCGGTCTGAGCCGCCTTGGAGAGGCCACGGCCTCCGCCTTTAGGCATCGGAGGGGTAAAGGTTGCCGCGTCTTGGCAGGCCAGCGCAGCTTGTTCAAGCGCCGCGTCCCGCATAGTCTGCCCGGTGTTGGCCGCGAACTGACGCAGGCCAGCCATAAACTCAGCCTGAGATTTAGGGGTGATGCTCACCGTGACCACGGCGCTTACTGGTTGTCGTCGATGACGACGAGCGTGATCCATGCCGACCCGGGCTTGTAGGTCTGGGTCGTGATGCGGACGGTCTTACCCCCAGCGACGATTTTCTTGCCCTGGCCTAGGCTGGCGATGGGGACACCGCCCGACAGTAGGGCCGCCGATGCCCCAATAGACCCGTCTGGGAGGCTCCAGGAGGCCGTTACAGCGGGGAGCCTGACCGAGTACTGGGTCCGCTCACAATACCCCCCTGATTCGAGGACGGTCATGACGGCGGGGTCAGAGATGAGGCAGGAGAAGGTGATGGCCCCAGAGTTAGCCGAGCCGGAGACTCCGAAGTCCGCGATCATCTCCTTGGCGTCGGCCAGAAACTCTGAGTACAGACTCATAACCTTGCCCGCTTTGGATGGGGGCACAAAAAAGGAGCCCA
>Ga0209596_1002493_pt1 | contig 15208 bp, 16 predicted proteins | sample M_130807_MF_Meta_FD_187314 | JGI IMG/M metagenome (GOLD analysis project Ga0209596, IMG submission 187314) | Freshwater microbial communities from Lake Montjoie, Canada to study carbon cycling - M_130807_MF_MetaG (SPAdes) (version 2) | ecosystem: Environmental > Aquatic > Freshwater > Lake... | reverse complement strand
TTTTAAAAAATGCGAGTGATTATGTAAAAATATCGCGAAATGAAATCTCAATTTCTACAAATTTACGATTTTAAGTTTTTCATCATTTTGATTTAGCGTGCCCTATTTAAAAATTACCTGATTGATGTTATAAATGAGGTTGCGATTTTTTTTCTAAGTTCTTAGGGTCATTAACTAAGTTTGACGCAACCAAATTTTCTGTTGTCGACTTAGGTTTATTTTGCGGTCTTTCTTCATCTTGTTTTACCAGTGTTTCATTGGCTTTAACTAAAGAGTTACTCTCAATAAAAGATAAGCCTTTATATTTATAATAAACAATATTGCCTTGTGAATCTTTTGCAATAAAACTAAAAATATCTTTTTCTGTTAAATCTTTTACATCGAAAAGTTTACCATCAATTTTAATTTTGGGATTTTCTCCTCCCAACATAATCATTGACAAGACTGTGCCAGTTTTTTTATTCATAGTGAGTATAGCTTGAGATTTTTCTAAACCTTTGGCGGGATGGCATTTGTAAGGATCTGAGGTAGCGCAATAACCTAGAGCATTTTCGCCATTCATAATTATAATATGATTTTCATCATTAAAATCTTTAGAAGAAATTTCTACTATATTATTAAAATTTTTATCTGGATTATAAGAAGTCGTCATTCCCAAATTTTTTGGATAATATTTAGAAGTTAAATCAGCTGTGATTTTTGGTTTTCTACCAAATAATCCCATATATTTTTGAATTAATTCTTGCTCCACAATTGAGGGTTCTTGTATTGGTAATATATTTTTAGCACCAAATTTCCCCGTCTTATCTGGATGCTTAGCCATCGGTTGCAAATAAGATATTTTGGCAGGATAAAATAAATCAGATTGCCTCACTGGATCCTGAAGAAACATATGGGTCATTTCATGTAAAAAAACTGACCAAAAATCTCCTTTTATTATATCGGTATTCATGTTAATAACGTGATCCCTGTTGCCTAATCCAAAATAATTACTGAAGGAAGTCAAAGCAGAATGACCATTTAAATTAACAAAATTAAAATGTAACTTATAATCGACCTCTTTAGCTTCGCTCATTTCGTTAGTTACAAATTCTATATTATAGCGACCAAAAAATTGATTACAAAGCTCTACTCCTTTTGCTTCAATATCATTAGTATTTTGTGGCGCTTTAAGACTTTTATAACTTTTGTAGTCATTTTGTATTTTTAGGTCAGGCGGAATTTCATCTTGATCGAAATTAAGTAAAATTCTAACTTTTTTATCTGATCTCCATTCACGAAGATACTCTTTTGAAACAATCCCGCTATTGCCAATCATTTCTAGACCTTCATTTGATTTTAAATTTAATTGTTGTGTGCCGTGAGTTTTTTGAACTTCTCTATTCTTAATATCATAAAATTTAAAAATGGCATTGGTTAAATCCAATCCAGTTACTGATGATACATAAATACTAGCTTTATCATCTATGTTATTTAAATGATTAATTTTAATTTCTGTGTTTTCAAAATCAGAGCCCGAAAAGTCGGCGTTATATGCCCAAAAATTATTAAATTCTGCTCCAGCAAAATTGGCTTTAATTCTTAAAATTTCAGGTTTTAGTTGGGTTTGCTCAGTTAATTTTATAATATCCGATTGCATTTCCCCAAGAGTTGAATTAGTTTTTAATTCTTTAAAATACAGAGCTTGTTGATTTTCATCAAATTCAGTAATGTTGTTCATTAATAATTGATTTTTTCCAATTAAAGACGCCAATTGACTAACTTGATTTTGATAAGATTTATCACCGAAATGTACTTTTGTTAAAACAATATCACTGAAATCAGCATTTTCAAGATTACAGCTATTGTAAAAAGCAACAGAATCTAAAGAGGGAAATTTTGCCCCTGAAAAATTACAATCTTTAAAATCCAAATTATTTAAATCAAAATCTCTAAGATCCATTTTTGAAAAATTTACACCTTCAACTATTTTTTTTCCCCTCGCATCCTTGAGGCGATTTTTAAGTCTCTCAATTGTTTTTTCATCAAGGGGAAGAAGAGGGAGTTTAGGTTTATCATTTTTAATTGAGGAATATTTTTTTTCCAACGCCAGAAGAGCCTTTTGGGAATTTTGGGCTTTTGTTTCATTTATTGGCATGAATCCCGACGCAAGAGTTGTGTTAACTTTTGAGTAGTCTATCTTTTTAACTCCCCTTAGAGATGAGACTTCTAATGCTAAGAATGCTGCTGATGTCGCAGCTATAGCGGCAAGAATTTTCCTCATAAAATTTGTAATTTATTGTAGGGTTTTTTAAGAAGATTTGATGCCGAAGAAAAGGTCATTTTTAAATATAAAAATTACAAATAATTATTAATTTTGATTGCAAAAAATCATTTTTCAATAAAAAAACTCAATGATTAATTTAATAATACCATTTCCAATATAAAATGTTAAATTAAGCAAAATATTTTTGAGATAAAAATCTTTAAAAAATGAAGTCGTATGCCCATACGGCTGAGGCTTTTTGAAGATTTTTAGCCAAAAAGATGAAGCTTAATTTACAGTTCTTAAGTAATACTTTTTTTATTGGAAATGGTATTATACCATTTTCCAACAAAAAATGCTAAATTAATCAAAGAAGAAATTTTACAAAAATCCATTTAAAATTTTATCTTAGCCTTAAATCAAACTTGCAATTAATTTCATAAATTTTTATTATTTTGAACCAATTTTTTTAAGAATTTATGCAACTTGAAATAGAAAAAAACACAACACAACAAAAAGAAAAAATTTTTGAAGAAATCAATAATTTTTTTATGTTAAATTCTGAGCAAAAAAAGTGTTTGGAAGATTATGTTTCAAAGCTTTTGCAAGAAAATGAAAATTTTAATTTTATTGGCAAATCAACAATTGATCAAACATGGCATCGCCACATTCTTGATTGCGCGCAATTAATACAATTTATTAAAAATCCGCAAAAAAAATTCGCCGATTTGGGTTCGGGCGCAGGCCTACCGGGAATGGTTTTGTCAATTCTCGGATTAAAAGAAATTCATCTGGTTGAAAAATCTTTTCGCAAAGCCGATTTTTTACGCAAAATAAAAAATATTTCGCCGAATCGCGTTTTTGTTCATCAAGCCAAACTTGAAGAACTTGAAAATATTAATTTTGATTGCATCATGTCTCGAGCCTTGGCACCACTCGATAAACTTTTAGAATATTGTAAAAAATTTTTAAAAGATGATGGTTATTGTTTATTTTTAAAAGGCAAAAATTTACCGATCGAAATTTCTCAAGCGAAGCAAAAATTTTCTTTTGAATTTGAGCTTTTTCCAAGCTTAACTTCAAAAGAAAGTAATATTATTCGTATCAACAAAATATCAAATTTAAATTAGGAGTTAAAATGTTAATTGGCGTTCCAAAAGAAATAAAAGATCATGAATATCGTTCGGCCTCAACACCTTCGGGCGTTAGAGAGTTAGTAAGTTCTGGGCATCAAGTTTTAGTACAAAAAGATTTAGGTGAAGGCATTGGTTTTTTAGACGCAGATTATCGCGAAGCGGGCGCTAAAATCGCTAATTCCGCCGAAGAAGTTTACGAAAAATCTCAAATGATTTTAAAAGTAAAAGAGCCTCAAAAATCTGAGTGTGATTTAATTAAAAAAGAGCAAATTATTTTTTCATATTTGCACCTCGCGGCCGAACCGAATTTAACAAAATTATTAATGAAATCGGGTTGTCGCGCGATTGCTTTTGAAACCGTTACCGCTCACGACAAATCTTTGCCACTCTTGGCTCCAATGAGTGAAGTTGCAGGAAAATTATCAATTCAAGCCGGCGCGCGCGCATTAGAGAAATCTCAAGGCGGACGCGGTGTTTTACTCGGCGGAGTTCCCGGAGTTGAGCGTGCGAAAGTTGTAATTATCGGTGGTGGAGTTTCTGGCACCAACGCGGCTAAAGTCGCAATTGGCATGGGCGCAGAAGTTATAATTCTTGACAAATCTTTAGCGCGAATTCGTTATTTATGCGATATTTTTGGCAATTCGGCAAATGTTCTTTACGCCTCAATCGAAAATATTGAAAAAAATGTTATCGATGCTGATTTGGTAATCGGCGCAGTTCTAATTCCGGGGGCATCGGCGCCAAAAGTTGTTTCCAAAAAAATGGTCAAAGAAATGAAAAAAGGTTCGGTGTTGGTTGATATTTCAATCGATCAAGGCGGATGCTTTGAAACAAGTCGCCCAACCTCGCACAGCAATCCAACTTACGAAGTTGATGGTGTCATTCATTATTGCGTCACCAACATGCCCGGTGCAGTTGCGCGCACTTCAACGCAAGCTTTGGAAAATTCAACTTTGCCTTTTACTTTGGCGATTGCTAATAAAGGCTTTAATAAAGCGCTTCGCGACGATAAAAATTTAATGGCGGGTTTAAATGTCTTTGATGGCATGATTACCTACCGTGCGGTTGCAGAAAGTTTAGGTCATAAATTTTTTGATCCACAAGATTTAGTTTAATTTTATTTTTGCCTTAATTTGTTTTTATTTTTTAACAAATTAAGGCGAATATAATTTTGAATTTTATAGAATGATACCCACTTAAAAACCAACAAAACAAGATGTCGCAACTTCTCTCAACTTCAGAATTAATTAAAAAATATCAACTCGATGCCAAAAAATCTTTAGGACAAAATTTTATTCTCGACAAAAATTTTACCGATAAGATTGCCAAATCGGCGGGCGATTTGAGTAACTTTGAAGTTCTAGAAATTGGAGCTGGACCGGGTGGATTAACTCGCTCGATTCTCGATGCCGGCGTCAAAAAATTAATCGTTATCGAGAAAGATCAAAGATGTATTTTAGCGCTCAAAGAATTACAAGAATTTTACGGCTCAAGGCTTGAAATTATCGAAGGCGACGCTTTAGAAATTGATGAAACTAAAATATTTTCAGAGAATTCTCAGTTTAAAATAATAGCCAACCTGCCTTACAATATCGGCACTGTGTTAATTTTTAAATGGCTAAAAATTTTACCAAAAATTGCTTCGATGAATTTAATGCTTCAAAAAGAAGTTGTGCAAAGAATTTGCGCTAAAATTGGCGATAAAAATTATGGGCGCTTGGCAATAATGTTGAATCTTTTATGCGATACCAAAATGTTGTTTGAGGTCAATAAAATGGTTTTTTCGCCCCCACCAAAAATCACTTCGGCGATCGTGCAAATAATTCCAAATGCTGAAAAAATTGAAAAATATTTTGAAAAAAATAATTTAAAAAAATTTGAAAAAGTTGTGCAACAAGCTTTTAATCAAAGACGAAAAATGCTCAAATCTTCGTTAAAAGGCGCATTTATTAATCAAGATTTAGCAGAAATTTTTGTAAAGTGCGACATATTTGGCACTAAGCGCGCAGAGGAAATAACCATCGAGGAATTTTGGAAGATATCGCAAATTCTAAAATAATTACTGGCAAGTTTTTAATTAAAATTAATTTGCCTTTTATTCTCTCCCATCTCCTTTGAACTTCGATATTCTGATGAAAATAGCTTGATGGTTAATTTTTTTCCTGCGCCCTTCACCGTCAAAGATTAGCATTATCTTTTTGCTCCTTTTTTTTCTTCTCTCGGACCTAAACATTAAGCCTTTGGCGATGAACTAAAAGTTGGAGCTGGAGCTGGAGCGCCAGCTGGGGCTGGAGCGCCAGCTTGGGCTTCATCATTTAATCTCAAATCAGGAATATAATCAGCTGGATCTCGAGCTCTTTTTATCGGACCTAAAGTTGGAGCCTTTGGCTGCGAACCAGCAGATGGCGCTGTAGATGGAGCTGGAGCTGGAGCTGAAGTTGAAGCTCCATTATTCAAGGGTCCTTCATTACTTTTCATAATTCATATAATTTTATATTTATAAACAATTAATTTACAATGCATAAATAAAATGTTTTTATTTTATATCCAAAGTTTTTTTGAGATTTGGGGGTAAAATTAACTCAAACTCACTCTCTTGAATTTAATATTCGAACTGAACAAAGGCTCTTTTCCTTAATTCTTGAAGATAATTTTTTATCGCCAACTCAGTTTTTCGATTGACGATTTGATTTTTTATAAAATCATATTCTTGATCACTTAGTTTTAAATCATTTCTTTTGTCGATCAATTTAAAAATATGCCAGCCATCTTCGAGAAGAACGGGCTTGGAATATTCATCGATTTTTAACTTAGAAATTGATTGATGAATTTTTTGATTTAACTCCGAGGACCAAAACCAACTGGTATTTTGAGAGTTTTCTTTTGTTTTTAATAACAAAAAATTATTTATAAAATTTTTGAAATTATCTTGCGAACGCAATTCTTCATAAATTTTATTAGCAAATTCTTGCGAATTATTAGAATTTTCAATCAAAAAATCTTGCAACAAATATTTATCATTTTGCCCTTCAATTTTCTCTTTTTCAAGCCATTCTTTTATCTCTATGATACTTACGCTAACAGAAGGTTTAATGACTTCTTCGATAATTTTTTTCCAAACTAACTCCACCTCAATTTGTTTTTGAAAATTTGTAAAATTCCAATTATTTTTCTGCAAAAATAATTTAAATTTTTCAAGATTCTTGTGGTTTTTTTGAATAAAACTTTCGATTTTAAAATCTAATTCTTTTGGATCGATTGTAATTTTATAAATTTTAGCTTTTTGAAGAATAAGCTCTTCCTCCGCCATTCTTTTGGCAATCATATTTCTCCAAAGATTGCGCTGATCTTTCTTATCAATTTTTAATTTGGAAGTTTTAATTAGAAACTCAAATCTCTCATCAATTTCATCTTTGGTGATGATTTTGTTATTAACAAGAATTTGAGAAATTGGTTTTTCTGGAAGAATTTTTTGATAATTTGTAGTAATATTTTTAGCCAAGGAATTGAGGCTCAAGAGGCTAAAAAATATTACTAAAAAATAATGCATTATTTTTTTATAATAGAATTATAAAGGCCGATGCCACGAATTAAATCAAGCGCTCTCGCCAATTGATAATCCTTTTCATAAATGTCGATATTTTCGTCAACAATTTTTTGTTTTTCTTTAGAAGATTTCGCAGTTTTTTCAATTGAATCTTTAATTTTGATTTCAATATGACCTTTTAAATCAGCTTCAGAATCGCGCTCAAGATTTTTTTGTTTTTCAATTGAAGCTTGGGCAAGCTCGATATCTGGCTCAATTCCCATGGCTTGAATCGAGCGACCCGAAGGCGTATAATAAAGTGCGGTGGTCATTTTCAAAGCGCCTTGATTATTTTCAAGAGGAATTATAGTTTGTACCGAACCTTTGCCAAAAGATTTCAAACCCATGATAACCGCTCTTTTATGATCTTGCAAAGCTCCTGCAACTATTTCAGAAGCTGATGCCGAACCTTCATTAATCAATACAACGATCGGCAAATTTGGCACCAAAAATTGATTATTTTCAGTTTTAAATTCTTTCAAAACTCCCTTTTTTCCTTTAATAGAAACCACGATTTTATCTTTATCCAAAAATCCGGCGCTCACTTCGATTGCTTGATCAAGCAAACCACCTGGATTATTGCGCAAATCAAGAACCAATCCTTTAAGATTTTTCTCACCAATTTGTGTTTTTAATTTTTTTAAATCCGTTTGGAGGTCAACAAAAGTTTTTTCTGAAAAATTAGTAATTTTAATATAAGCAACATCATTAAAGCGACTTGATTTTATTGGCTTAATTTTAATGATACGACGAATAATTGTTTTTTCGAGAGGCTCTTTTTCGCCTTTACGATAGATTGTGAGCTTGACTGGCGTATTAACTTTGCCACGAATTTTTTTAACAATCTCATCAATTCTCATTGAATATGTTGATTTGCCGTCGATACGAACTATGAAGTCTCCTGATTTAATATCGGCGCGATATGCCGGAGTATCTTCAATTGCTGAAACAACTTTTGCTACTGACATTTCGGTGGTAATTTCAATACCGACTCCACCAAATTCGCCTTTGGTGTGGATACTCATTTCTTTAAGATCATCGGCGTTTAAAAAAGAAGAATGCGGATCAAGTGAAGATAAAATTCCTGAAGCTGCGGCTTCAACTAATTGACTTTCGGATTTTTCTTCAACATAATCTTTCTTTACACGCTCTAAGACTTGACTTAAAAAATCATCGGAATATTTGATTTTATCTGCTGAAGGCTTGGAACTTACTGCTTGAATTTGCGCAAAAGAAATTGCCGAAAAAAATCCAACAAAAACCGAAGCAAAAACGATCGCAGTAAGTTTTAAATTTTTCATAGTTTAATATAGTTTGTCTGGTTAAAATTTTTGGCTAATTTTAGTTAATTTTTATCAAATTAACTAATGCCATATTCATCTTTAATGGCTTGCGTAACATTAGCAGGTGGCTCGTCTCCATAGGCAGAATAGAGAATTTTTCCATATTTTTCAAGATGGATAATATCATCATTCAAAGCCTTGAGAAATAATTGAACTTTTAAACGCTCTACTAACACATAATACCAAGCATTTCTGCCAGCATCAACACCTCTAACCAAATAAATATATTGCGCTAAAGCTCTTTTTTGTGGATCGACAGCTTTCTTATTATGCTGATCAAAGCTAGAAGGATTAGCTATATTTTCCTTGACCACGCTTTCATCAACTTGCGTTGATGAGAAAGTTTTTTTCTTTCCATATTTGTCAGCAAAAGCCTGATTTGAATCTTTTGCATGTTGCTCTGCATTATTATTTTGCTCTGACATAAATCTAAAAAATTAAAGTTAAGATAATGAATTTAAATGATGTTTTTTATAGTCTTTGATCCACCAATCATTGATAGGTTTTTTTGGACCGCATGGACCATCTTCACTAGAAACGCAAGGACTTTTTATATCAACAACTTTATTAGTGCAAGACGCTAATCCTAGAAATAGAGATAATATGATTAAAAAATTTTTCATTGGTTGTTTTAAAAATTTTTTGAAATATAATTTAAAAAGAATATAAAATTTAATTAAGTCTGTTAATTTAAATTTAATTTTTTCTTTTGCAATTTATTTATTATTATTTCTAATTTTGAAAAACATTCTTTACAAAAAAACATTGGTAATTGGCCTTGGACTCCTTGGCGGATCGATTGCCAAAGCCTTTAAAAAGCACAATATTTCACAAAATATATTTGCCTTTGATGTCGATATTGAAGCAATCGACCTCGCCAAAGAGCAAAAAATTATTGAAAATATTGCACTTCTCGATGATGATTTAAGTGATTTTGATTTAATCGCCATTTGCGCTCCACTCAATCAATATCAACAAATTTTTTCTAAAATTAATTCCAAAATTAATCCTCAAGCTTTAATTTTTGATATTGGCTCAATTAAAGATTTTAAAATTAAAAATATTCCACAAAATTTTGTGCCTTGCCATCCAATTGCTGGAAGCGCTGAAAGCGGATTTGAAAATTCTCAAGAAGATTTGTTCTTAAATAAAAAATTCTTGATTTGCAAAAACAATAACAATGCCGAAAAAGCTCAAGAAATTTTTAAAATCGCGCAAATAATTGGTGCAATTCCTGATTTCATTGAAGCCCAAAAACACGATGAAATCTATGGCCTCGTTTCTCATTTGCCCCAATTTTTATCATTTTTATGTACCGAATTTTCTTTAAAAAATATTGAAAATAATTTTTTTAAAAATGCTTTTCGCTTAGATGATTCAAATCCAGAAATCTGGAAAGATATTTTCGATTTAAACCAAAAATATTTGCAATTTTTTTATGAAGAATTTTTTGAAAATTTAGAAAATTATATTGAAAATTTAAAGAATTTTAATATCACTCAAACCCTAGAAGACAAAGATTTTAAAGACTTTATGGATGATAAAATTATTTTTGATAATTCTACCGAACAATTTTTTGAAAAGAATTTTGAAGTAATTTTTTTCCGCTTTTTGATGATTTTAAGTCTTTTAAAAATTAATAAGATTAAATCATTTAAAAACTATGGGGGTCAAGGCTTCATAGACTTTATTTCGATTATAAATATTATAAAAATTAACGACTCTAAAATTAATTTTTTACTACAAAAAAATTATTCAAAAATTACTAATTTTTTTAAAAATATCTCATAAAATTTATGCAAGATAAAATTAACGAAATCCGTCCATATCGCGCGATTCATCGTCGCAAATCTAAACAAATTTTTGTGGGCAATGTTGCAATTGGAGGCGATGCCCCAATTGTGGTGCAAACCATGACCAACACTAAAACCGTCGATGTTCAAGCAACAATTCGTCAAGTTAACGAATGCCACGAAGTTGGCGCTGAATTAATCAGAATTTCGGTTCCCGATCAAGAATCCTCTGAAGCTTTAGCGAAAATTATTCCACATTGTCCCGTGCCAATTATTGCCGACATTCATTTTCATTATCGCCGAGCCATCGAATCGGCAATTGCCGGCGCAAAATGCTTGAGAATTAACCCCGGAAATATCGGCTCAATCGATAAGGTTCGCGAAGTGATAAAGGCCGCCAAAGATTATGGCTGTTCAATTCGCATCGGCGTTAATGCTGGCTCACTCGAAAATGACATTTTACAAAAATACAAAACTCCAACGCCGGAAGCCTTGGTTGAATCGGCGCAAAGACACATTAAAATTCTCGAAGATAATGATTTTTTTAATTTTAAAATCAGCGTTAAGGCGTCCGATGTTTTTTTAGCGGTCGCCAGTTATAAAGCTTTGTCGGAAGCTTGCGATTATCCATTGCACATTGGCATTACCGAAGCGGGAAGCCTTTCCGCCGGAACTGTTAAATCGTCAATTGGACTTGGTAGTTTATTATGGCAAGGCATTGGCGACACAATGCGCGTTTCACTCTCAGCCGATCCAAAAGAAGAAGTAAAAGTTGCTTATCAAATTTTAAAATCTCTCGGACTGCGTCATCGCGGAGTCAATTTAATTTCGTGCCCATCTTGCGCAAGACAAGGTTTTGATGTTATTAAAACCGTCGAAGAAGTTGAAAAAAGAATTGAACATATTAAAAATCCAATCACCGTTTCGATTCTTGGTTGCGTTGTTAACGGGCTTGGCGAGGCCGCGCACACGCAAATTGGCATTACGGGCGGAGGAAGCGATCGCCATAATGTTTATATTGATGGCAAGCCGAATCATAAAGTAAACAGCCCAGATTTAGTCGATCATATTGTTAAGTTAATTGAAGATTTAGACAAAAATAATTATTCTTAGTTTTTTTAATAATCATGAGTTTTGACAAAAAAATAATTAATTATAATTTTTCTTCTAAGGCTAGTGAATACAACTTAAGCGCCAATATTCAAAAAAAAGTTGCTAAAAAATTATGCCAACTTTTTATAGAAAATTATACGCCAAACAACAATCAAAAAATTAGAATTCTTGATTTGGGAAGTGGCACAAGTTTTGTCGCTAAAAATCTCTTAAAGAAAATTGATAATTGTGAAATTTACGAACTCGATTTAAGCTTAGAAATGTTGAATAATTTTCAAAAAAATCCCGAAAAAATTCTAAAAATCTGCGCTGATATTGAAAGCTTGCCCTTTGATGAGTCAAGCTTCGATGCAATAATTTCATCTTTTTCATTGCAATGGATTGAAGATTTTGAAAATCTCTTTAATGTTTTAAAAAAATTATTAAAACCGCGCGCAATTTTAGCATTTTCTATTCCTGACAATCAAAGTTTTCAAGAATTAAAAAACTCGCCTTTTTTAATTAATAAAATGCCCGACAAACTAGAATTATTAAATGTTTTAGAGCGCCATCAATTTATTAAAAAAAGTTTTATTAACGAAAAAATTTACGAAAAATTTTTAAATCTCGTCGAAGCCTTAAAATCTTTTAAAAAAATTGGTGTAAATTATTATTTACCGAATAATAATAAAAAAAGTTTTCAAGAATTAAAAACTTTCTATTTGAAAAATTTTCAAAACACTTTAACTTATAAGAAATTAAGTTGGTCAGTATGTTATTTTATTTATTTTAAAAATGATTAAATATTTAATTAATAAAGCCCTTGGCAAAGAATCTGAAAAGGAAGCTTCGTCTACAAAAATTGCCTCAAAAATTCAAAAAAATTTAGGCAATTTTTCAGAATTTTTATCTGAAAAAAAAGAGTTGGCGGAAAAAGAATATTATTCAATTAAAGAAAAATCTAAAAATCTTGTTGAAACAAATTATAATCTTGGAATTAGCCATCTCGAAAAAGGCAATTTGAGCGATGCCAGTTTTAGATTTTTCATTATGACTAAATTTTGGCCAAAATTTTATGAAGCTCATTATCAACTTGCTTACATCGCGATGCTTCGTGATAAACCTTATAAAGCAAAAAAAATTCTTGACAATTTGATTGCTAAAAATGCCGAACTTGACCCTAAATTTCATGAGCTTTTAGATAAAATAAATAGCCAAATTAACTCATCCGAAATTTGATGTCTAAAATTATAAAAATTAATCCCCTAAATTTTAGTTTTTTTGTTGGTTTTTTTATATTGACCAATCTTACTTGCTACAATTCAAGCGCCCAAGAAAATAATGCTGATTTTGAAAAAGAGTTTGCTAAATTTGAAAGTGAAATTAACAAAGGTTCGATTCACGATCCTTTTGAAAATTTTAATCGCAAAGTTTATAAATTTAATGACACCCTTGACCGCTATTTCCTTGAACATATCGCCCGAGGCTACCGCAAATCGGTTCCCAAACCAGCTAGAACTTCCATTCGTAACTTTGTTGATAATTTAACTTTACCCGTTTCCGCTTTAAATTCTTTTGCTCAAGGTAAAGTTGATAATGGCTTAGCGACAATTTCAAGCTTCTTGATTAATAGCACTCTAGGACTTGGCGGATTTTTTGAAGTTGCCAAAAAAAAAGGTATCGATTATGAAAGAGAAGATTTTGGACAAACACTTGGTTATTGGGGCGCAAGCTCTAGCAACTTTTTAATGCTACCATTTTTTGGACCTTCTAATGCTCGTGATTTAGGTGGATTTATATTTGATCGCTCCTTAGACCCAATCGGTTTCGATATCTTAAATATTAGCGGGGACTCTGATTTTCTTGCGGGCAAATATCGCGTCGCCAATACTGGCATAAAAATTATTGATAATCGTGAAGAACTTCTTGACATTTTTGACGGCATTCGCAAAGATTCATTTGATCCATACGCAACAATTAGAAGCGCCTACTTACAAAGAAGGTTAGCTCAAATAGATAATTAAATAATAAATATATGAAAAAAATTTTATTAATCTTGTTTTTCGTGTTTAGTTTTGATGTCCTAGCTCAAAACGATACCCCCCAAGAAATGATTAAAAAATTTGTACAAATTATTGGCGATCAAATTATTGATGTTGCCAAAGATAAATCTTTAAGCGAATTTCAAAAGAAACAAAAAATTATTAATCTCATCGATAAATCAACTGACTCTAAGTGGATTGCCCGATTTGTTCTTGGCAAAAATTACAAAACTGCCAACGAAGAACAAAAAAAACAATTTATGTCAATGTATCGCGAATTCATGATTAACACTTACGGCCCCAAGTTTAATAGCTATGATGGTAAAAAATTTGCAGTAAATTCAGTTGAAAAACAGAGTAATTTTTATTTGGTCAAAAGTGAATTCACTCCAAAAAATTCTGATGTCGGAATCTTTTTTGATTTTCGCATCAAAGAAAATGAAGGAAGTTTTTTTATAGTTGATTTTATCGCTGAAGGAGTAAGCTTAATCGAAACTCAACGCTCTGAATTTAATTCTTCAATTAATGAAGAAGGTATGGATAAATTTTTGGAAAATCTTAAAAAAAGAATCGATAGTTTAAGACTCGAAAATGGCAAACCTTCCGCTAAAAATTCTAAAAAATCTTCGAAGCAATAATTAAAAAGCTGATAATAAATTGAAAATTATGTTGGCAAATAAATTTTAATTTATTATAAACTCATTTAAATTAACTACATTTTTTTGGTATAAAATTTGTAGATTTTATCCATGATTTTTTGAGATTAATAAATATAAACATTAGGTAAAATTATGCCAATTAATCCTTTTAGTATAAAAAGAAATAATAGAATTGCAGCTTCATCAAATGCAGAAGCTTCATCAAATGCAGGAGCGCGTGAAGAAAGAGATCCAGATACAGAAGCTGGAGCTAAAAATACCCCTACTGTTTTGCCATCATCATCTCTAAATCATGATGCGGTAGCGGTATCGCTTAATACCCAACACATGCTATATTGCGAATCCCCTTTTATTAAAGCTTGTTTAAACGACAATACACCCCTTATTAAAGCTTTTATTATAGATGGTGTCGATGTAAATCAAATAATCACACCGGATGGGGGAACCGCTCTTCATAAAGCTTCTCATAATGGAAACTCTGTGCTCGTTAAAGAATTGCTTCAAGCAAAAGCCGATGTAAAAGCTAAAAACTCATATGGAGAAACCGCCCTTCATAAAGCTTGCGAGATTAACAATCCTGCAATCATTGAGGACTTGCTTAAGGCAGGAGCCGATGTAAATGCAAGAAAAAATAAAAATATTACCCCCGTTTTCATTGCTTGCCTTCATAACGATCCAGAAACTGCCCGTATTTTATTTAGAGCTGGTGCCAATACTGATTGTCTAAGAAAAAGTCGTAAATTAATACGACATCTTAATGCTTTTTTAATGGACGATAACGCCCCATTTACTTATGAAGAATTAAAAAAATTTAAACAAGCTTATGGGTTACCGCCTATCAACGAGGAAACGGATGCAATAATTGCAAAAATTACTGATAAAGCAGAAATTGCACGAAGAGATGCTGATTTGATTGCCCTTAATCAATCTAGATCTTCTCGGGGCGCAAATAGTGCCGGCGCTACATCAGAAGGTCGCGCTAAAGAAGGCAAATTATCATCTGAAATTTCGCCGGAAATGAAAAGTTCAATTCCCCAACATGCTTCAGAGACAAGATCGGGTCAAGCTATATCTTTTGAGCCTGGCTCAGCACCAGTTAGACCTTCTGCAATCGATGTCGAATCGACGGTGAAATTGCCGGATTCAGCAGCTCGCACCCCTTCTTAATTTATCTCTATTTTAACAATAAATTAAAAGAGTTTAAAGCCTTCAATTTATCGAGTTTTAAAAAAATAAAAAACCTTTCGGGATTTAGCTCTTCCGTAAAGTGGGGAAGCTAGAACCCAGAAGATTTAAAAGTGTTTTGTAAATG
>Ga0209596_1002489_pt1 | contig 15216 bp, 17 predicted proteins | sample M_130807_MF_Meta_FD_187314 | JGI IMG/M metagenome (GOLD analysis project Ga0209596, IMG submission 187314) | Freshwater microbial communities from Lake Montjoie, Canada to study carbon cycling - M_130807_MF_MetaG (SPAdes) (version 2) | ecosystem: Environmental > Aquatic > Freshwater > Lake... | reverse complement strand
GTGATTGTCCTGGAGCGTGTCGAGCGCGGTGCGGGCGTCGGCGCAGCCGATGGCGCGGAGATTTGTGATTTCCAGCGAGGCGGTGATGACGGCGAGGAGAGCCGGATCGTCGTCCACGGCGATGACGGTGGCTGGCGGGAGTTTCCCGGCGCGCGGGAGCATGTCGTGCGTGAGGAGGCGGCTGAGAAAGACGAGCGCTTGGATCGCGGTCTGGAGGGTGTCGTGGGCGAGTGGGGGCGCGAGGCGGGCGGCGCCATCGAGGAGGGTGTCGAGCCCTGAGACGATCGTCGCGACGGGATGCGGGCCGAGGATGGCGGCGATGCGGTAGGTGTCCTTGAGGAGCGAGACGAATTCGTCGAATGCGCCTTTGTCCGCGGGGCGCAGCGAGAGTGAGGAGGCTGTCGCGCGGAGCTTTCCGGTGAGATCGGCGATTTCCTGAAAAGGCGAATCAAGTTTCGGTGCCGGAAGCACAGCGAGCGGCGCGGGGCGGATCGCGGTGTCGGTGAGAGGTGGGCTGAATCTTGCATTCGCAAATCCCGAGCCGCCGCCCGCGGCGATGCGGGCGACCTGCACCTCGGCACCGAGCCCGGCGGCTGTGCGCAGCTCGTGCAGCTCCCCGATCAGCGCCCTGTTTTCCGTGAGCAGCGTGTCGCGATCGAGCGTGAGTTCCTTCACCTGTTGCCGGAGCTGGCCGATGTCGGACTCCGCGTCGCGGCTGAACATTTTCACACTGCCGAGGATGGCAATCTGGTTTTTCTGTTCGGAAACTTTCGAGATCAGCTCGTCGTTCTGCCGACGGAGGACGCCGATCATTTTGCGAAGGGTGCCGATTTCCTTGGCACCGACCTCGACTTCGTCAGGCAGGAAGTCGCATTCCACGGTGCCGATGAGGAGCCTGCACGCGGCTTCGAGATCGGCCTCGGTGAACGCGACGCCCCCGATGAATGAGCGGTTCGTCGAGCCGAGGTCGCGGATGAGGTAGCGTCCGCCGCGGCAGATGATTTCGGCGTGGTGCTTCGATACGGTGTCGTGCGCGATGCGGATATCGTTGTCCGAATGCCGGCCGATGGTGATCCGTTCACCGCTGAGGGTGAATGTCATGTCTCCCGATTCGGGGTGGCGTACGAGTAGTTTCGGCATGGACGTTCCGCGTGCCGTCGCACGCTTGACAAAGGAGCAAGCAATTCGGATGCCGATCAGACGGGGCGCGCACTGGGAGCGGCGACATCTTTTTTGCAGTGTTGCTGGGACCGTGTGTGCGCGTGGGATCGCGCCCGGTCAGCGCGCGAAATGCCCGCTCTCGCGCAGGCAAATTTTTTTCAAAAAAGCGGCGTGCCTACGCCAGAAACAATGCGTGGCGATCCGGACGCCCTCGCTCCTACGCGCCGCGCGCGATGCGCCACAGCTCGCGCGTCTGCGAGATGATCCGCCGGAGCACCTCGGGGGTCACCGCCTGCTTCGGATCGTCGCCGATGCCTTTTCCGGGATGCACATTGCACTCGATGCACAGCCCGTCCGCGCCGTATGCGATCGCGGCGAGCGAGGCGGCGGGGACGTATGCGGCCTTGCCGACGCTGTGCGAGGGATCCACGACGACGGGTGCCCACGTGCGCTCTTTCAAAAGCGGGACGATGCTTTCATCAGGGTGATTGCGGTAGCCGTCGAGCGTGGGCTGCGTGCCGCGCGGGCAGAGGATCACGTTTGGATTTCCGAGCTGCGCGATGTATTCCGCCGCGGAGATGAACTCCTGCACGGAGCCGAGGTGCATGCCGCGCTTTAGCAGCACGCACACGTCGCGACCCGCGATGGCTTCGCCGATTTGCCGGAGCAGGGAATAGTTCAGCGCATTCCGCGCGCCGACCTGGATGCAATGCACGCCTGCCTCAATCGCGAGGCGCAGGTGCTCCTCGTCCATGACTTCCGTGTCCACGGGCAGGCCCGTCTGCCGGCTCGCTTCCATGAGCACGAGCAGCGCCTTCGCGTCGCCCTGGTAGCTGTAGGGATTCGTGCGCGGCTTCCACACGCCGCCGCGCAGCGCGTGCGCGCCGGCCTCCTTCACGGCGTGCGCGGTCTCGATGGTGAGGTTCGGATTCTTCGGGTCGATCGTGCATGGCCCGGCGCAGAAAAACGGCTCGGTGCCGAGCACGATGCCGCCCATTTTCACGCGATGCGTCGCGAGGCTGGAGCGGATGTCCATGAGCTTGTGCGGGCTCTGGATGCGGTCCACGCGGTTGATGTAGGGCAGGCCCTCGATCTTCGTGACCATGTCGTCGTTCCGCTCGTCGCCGACGATGGCATAGACGCACCGTTCCGCGCCTGTGATCACCATCACTTTGCAGCCGTACGCAGTGAGGATGTCGGTGACTTCCTTGAGCTGCCCGTCGGAGAGCACGTTGACATTTGGGATGATCATGGCCGAAAAAAATTGGGCGCGACGGTATCCGCGCACTGGGGTGCGGCAAAGTGTTTCTTCCGGTGCAGCAGGGAAATTGCGCCTGATCCGCAACCGCCGAATGGAGGTTTTGCCGAGACGCACGACAGCTTCCCCGGCGTCGGCGCGATTGACGCGCACTGCTCGCGCTGGCATCCCCGCGGCATGAATATCCTCGCTCCCTTCCTCTCACTTGCCCTGGTCTTGGCGTCCGCATCCGCCGAGGACGACGGCAAGCTCACCATCCCGATCCCCTCCTCCGTGCAGGCCACCATCGCACGCGAAAAAGGCGACGCCGGCACCGTGCGCGATTTCCGCAGGGTGAACGAAGCCGACGGCACGACCTACATCATCGGCATCGTCGTGGGTAACAAATCGTGGGAGCTTTCCCTCGACGCCTCGGGCCGCGTGATGCGCAAACGCCTCGACGCCGGCGACAGCGGCCCGCGCATGGTCCGCATCGAGGCGCTCCCGGCAGCCGTCCGCGACACGATGCAGCGCGAGGCGGGGGCCGGCGTCCTCACGGAGATCGAGCACATCGAGCGCAAGACCCACTATGTCGGCGAGGCGAAGCTCGGGAAACGCAAGTATCGCATCGAGGTGGACGCCGATGGCGTGCTGCTGAACAAGGAATTCATCGGCGAGGAAGACTGAGCGCGCCAAGCGCGCCGAACCGAAATTCACCGGCGTTCCCCTTGCCTGTCGCGACAGATTTCCAAGCGGTCACGCCCTCGGTCTTCGTGTGGCACGCATACGAGCCCGCCGTGAAGTGCGAGCTGTCCTCATGCGCGATCGAGACCGCAGACGGCCTCATCCTCGTGGATCCCATCGAACTCGCAGGACCGTCCCTCGCAAGACTGCTCCACGGACGGACCCCGCGCGCCATCGTCCTCACGAACGGCAACCACACGCGCGCCGCGGAAAAATTCCGCACCGCGCTTGGTGTAAAAATTTTCGCATCCCACGATGCGGACGGCCTCGACCTGACCCCGGACGACATAGTTTCCGACGGCCAGCTCACATTCGGAAACATCCGCATCCTCTCGCTGCCCGGCGCAGGGCCGGGGGAAATCTCACTCATCGGCCCCGACGTGGCGTGCATCGGCGACGCGCTGATCCACCTGCCGCCCGAGGGCCTCCGCATTCTCCCCGACAAGTACTGCGCCGATCCCGCGCAACTGCGCCAGTCGCTGAGAAAACTGTTGTCTTGTGATTTCCAAGTCATGACCTTCGCGCACGGCGCACCACTCACCGATTCGCCGCGCACGAAGCTCGAACCATTGACCGCATGAAAAAACTCCCCGCACTTTTCCTCGCCTGTACGCTCGGCGCGTCCGCATTTGCACAACCCCCGGTCCCGGCGACCATCGCGAAGCCGACCGCCACCCTCGCGGCGGAGACGCCCAGCCCGGACGCCGACAGCCCGGACAAAATCATCGGCCGCTTTTTCGCCCAGCTCCAGAAGCGCGAGGTGGACCTGGCCTACGACCAGCTCACGCGCGGCACGAAGATCGCCGAGCGCGCCGACGACGTGCGGACGCTGAAATCGAAGACGAAGGAGGCCATCACGGTCTTCGGCCCGATGCTCGGCTACGATTCCGTGGTGACGAAAAAAGTCGGCACCCGCCTCGTGAGCTACACGCTGCTCTCGCTCGGCAAGGAGTTCCCGCTCCGCTGGCGCTTCTATTTCTACAAGCCGATGGACACATGGAAGCTGATCGATATCCGCGTGGACGACCGTCTCGCGGCGATGTTCGACGAGACGGACGACGGCCGCACCCGCGACGAGCGCCCGTAGCGCGCGCCATGCGCTTTGAAAGCGATGCTGTGTTGAGGACCTCAAGCAAAAGCGGTGCAGGGCCTTCCAACGCCGTCCGCTCCCACGCCACGCCATCCTGCGACGTCGCGTAAAGCAGATACCAGCCGACATCATGCACCGTGCTCGGCCCGTCCATCTTCGCGATGACCTCCTTGTCCGCGAGCACGCACTTGTACCACATCTTGAAGACCCGCTCCTCCGCATCCCACAGCACATTCGGGTAAAGGTTGTTCAGCGCATTCTCCCAAGGCTGGTCCGCGTGCAGCAGCGGATTGCGCGCGTCCTTCACCAGCGTCCCCGGCGCGAGCCGCGCATTGCGCGCGGAAATGACGACACCCGAATCCAGCACGAGATGCTTCTTCTCATCGGGCACGACGAGCCGCGGCTCCGCTGCGAAAAGGCGGACGCCCACGACAAACACGGCGACAAACAGGGAGAACTTCATGTCCTTGGATAGACCAGTCCATCGCGATGCGGCAATTCCGCTCATCATGCCGTGGCGGGCCTCATGTCCGCATCTGCCATACCAGCGTGATCCGTCGTGAAAAGATCGGCGCTGCCCGTGCCATCCGGAATCGCAGAGGAGGGTGGATGAGACGACAGTGGATGAGACGAGAATCGAGTTGATGACCGGACGCTTGCGAGGCTAACTGCAGGCATGGTTTCCATGCCGGACATCAAGCGCTACTGCGACGAGATCGCCGCCGCCTTCAAGCCGCGGCGGATCATCCTGTTCGGCTCGCACGCCTATGGGCAGCCGAACGAGGACTCGGATGTGGATGTGCTGGTGGTGATGCCGAAATCGAGGCGCGTGAGGCGGGACACCGCGGTGAAAATCCGGATGAAAGTGGACGCGGACTTTCCCGTGGATGTGCTGGTGCGCGGCGAAGCCGACGTGGAGCGCAGGGTGCGGCTGAGGGACATGTTCATGACGCATATCACGAGCAAAGGAAGGGTCATGTACGAAGCCGGCCACGCGTGAGTGGATCAGGAGTCTCTGTGTGATCGCAGGCCGCAGTTGCCTTTGCTGCGAGGAAAGGTAGAAAGGCCGCCAAGCGATGCGATGGGTTTCCTCCAAAGAGTCTGTGGCCAAGGGCGAAGTGTCCGTGCTCGCCATCGTCGAGACGCTGTGCGCCATCGCGCTGGTCTTCTACCTCTCCGCGCACTTCAACACCCTGCGCTGGCTGGCCATCGCCATGTGCGTCTCGCCGCTGCTGCTGCTGCGGACGGAGGAGAGCACGCGGCTGGGGATTAAGTGGTTCGATCATGCGTGGGCTGCTTTTTCTTCACTCCATGCGAAGGCGGACGATGGCCTTGCGGAGAAATGGCGGAATTCATCCCGAAAGTATTCTATAGAGGCTCTTGCAAAACCCTCCGAAATCTCCACCCGCAGAACACCTCATCAGAGAGCGCTGCGACTTTTTGAATCCCTGCGGAGGGGTTTTGCAAAAGCCTCTATAGTCTGGATTGCGCGGATTGGTGTCGCAGTGCTGGTCCAAATGATCTTGGAGACGTTGTTTATAGTCGTCCCCCCAGTGCTGCGAGTCACAGCAACTCTTATCTCAACCCTCAAGCAACCGTTTGCAGCACTCTCTGAATTCACCAAGAATTGGACACGTGTGACCGTCGCATTGGACAGCCGATTCGCGCCTGAGTTGATGCCTGAGCATCCTCTAGTTACATTTGGTTACACGCTGAGGACGGCTTCAAGAGAGCAACGCGGCTATTTTCTGTCCTTCTCGTCGCTTCCATTCCTCTTCCTCCCCGCCCTCTTCTACCGCTGGTCCCTCAAAGCCACCTCCATCATCTACGCCCCTCTCGTTTTCGTCGCCCGCTCGACGTTCAGCGAGGGCAATGACTTGCGGACGAAGCTCGAACTCATCAAGCGCGGCGACCTGAGCCGCATCCGCGTCCTTTACGGCATCGCGGCCATCGCCGCCTTCCTCGTGAAGCTGGTGCTGATGACCAAATGGAGCGGCTTCGCAGCGTGGTGGAATGGGAATCCCATCACGGAGTTCCTCGCCATCTATGTCGCCCCGTCGGAAATCCCGAAATGGCAGATCGCCGAACTGGCAAACTCAGCCCTGGCCATCGGCTCCATGTTCTTCGCACGGCACGCGCTCCTGCGCAGCGATCTGGGCCATCCGTTCCCCGAGACGCCGGTGAAGCGCATCCTTGGCTTCGTGAGCGGCCTGCGCTGGGTGCTCGCGCTCTATGCCATCGTCTGCACCGGCTACATCACCATGCGCGCCGCCCGCGACTGGAACCTGCCCGCCCTCGGCGTGAAGTGGCTGCCGTGGCAGTGACGCGGCAGGGCGCTTGCGAAGCGCGCATGTTCTGACATCATCCTAGGAATGAGCACGCTTGCTGAAATCGAAAATGCCATCGAGCAACTGCCGCCGGAGCAGTGGATGGAAATCCGCCGCTGGATGGACAGCCGTGCGCCCAAGGCCAAGGCCGTCACACAGGTGGACTGGAGCGGGAGTCAGGCTGTGACACGACCGCGCGACCCGAAAACCAGGATCGATGCCGCAGCGGTGGCGGATGCACTGGCCGCAGTGCGCGAGTGAGGCCATCAACCCGTGATTTTTGCGGACACCAGCTTCCTGCTCTCGCTCGCCGGAAATGACTCGAACAGTCCGGCGGCGACTGCCCATGTGCGGACGCTGAACGAGGCCATCCGAATCACCTCGCTGAGCCGGCTTGAATTCGAGAATGCGATCCGCCTGTTGCTTTTTCGCAAAGTGCTGCCCGAAGCGGAAGCCGCTGCGGCGATGGCCTCATTCGCCACAGACGAAAAGACCGGGCGCATCGCTGAGACGCTGTGCGACTGGACGGAAGTCTTGGCCGAAGCAATGCGGATCAGCCGGGAGAGGGCCGAACAGGAAGGCCACCGCGTGATGGACATCCTTCATGTGGCCGCCGCACTGCAATCAGGCGCGACTGAATTCCTGAGCTTTGACGGACGTCAGCGCAAACTCGCAGCCGCAGAGGGGCTGACAGTCGGCCCGCAAATCACTGCAATTTCTACCCTGCCGTGATCGCCGCACGCTCGTCGTCGAGTGCGCCGGTTTTTTCCAGGAAGTAATCGTAGCCGCCGGGGTAGCCGGTGACTTTGCCGTCGTTCACGTGCAGCACTTTCGTCGCGAGCTTGCGGATGAAATGCACGTCGTGCGAAATGAAGACGAGCGTGCCTGCGTAATTTTCCAGCGCGAGGATGAGGGACTCGACGGTGTGGATGTCGAGGTGCGTCGTGGGCTCGTCCATGAGCAGGAGGTTCGGCGGGTCCACGAGGAACTTGATCAAGTTCAGCCGCGTCTTTTCGCCGCCACTGAGGACGGCGGTCTTCTTGTAAATCTCGTCCTTGCGGAAAAGGAATGAGCCGAGGATTCCGCGCGCGTCGTTTTCGCTGAGGTCCTTGCCGCTTTCCATGACTTCCTGCAACACGGTCTTTGCGGGGTCGAGCGTGGCGGAGCGGTGCTGGCTGAAGTAGCCGATCTTCGCGTTCAGCCCCGGCGTGCGCGTGCCTTTCTGAAAATCGAGGACGCCGCCGAGGATTTTCAGCAGCGTGGATTTGCCCGCGCCGTTCGGGCCGACGAGCACGGTGCGTTCGTCGCGCTCGATCGTGAGATCGAGGCCGGTGTAAACTTTCACATCGCCGTACGCTTGGTGGATACCCTCCAGCGACATCGCACGCTGGCCGATGCGCGGCGGCTGGGGAATCTGGAAACGGAACGGCTTCTTCGGCGGCAGCGGCTTCTCGAGTTTGTCCATGCGCTCGATCTGCTTCAGCTTGCTCATGGCTTGCGAGGCCTTCGACGTGACGGAGCGGAAGCGATCCACGAATTCCTGGAGCCCGGCGATTTCCTTCTGCTGGTTTTTGTAAGCCGCGAGCGCCTGCTCGTAGTTCGCCTCCTTCTGCTCTAGGAACGCGGTGTAGTTGCCGGTGTAGGCGACCAATTTCCGCTCATCGATTTCGTACACGCGCTCGACGATTTCATCCATGAACTGCCGGTCGTGCGAGATGAGTAGCACGGCGCCGGAGTAGTTCTTGAGGTAATTTTGCAGCCAGAGCAGCGAAAGCAGATCGAGGTGGTTCGTGGGCTCGTCGAGCAAAAGCAAATCCGGCTCCATCACGAGCAGCCGCGCGAGGTGCGCGCGCATGACCCACCCGCCGCTCATCTCCTTTGCGGGACGCGCAAAATCTTTCTCGCGATAGCCGAGGCCGCTCAGCATCCGCTTCGCCTTCGCGTCCACCTGCGGATCGCTCAGCGCCTCGTGCTTCGCGTGAGTCTCCATGTATTCGGGGCTCTCGACGTCGCCGGCCTTTTCGAGCGCGTGCAATTTTTCCTCCAGCTTCGCGAGATCGCCCGCGCGGCCCGTCGCGATGTCGAGCACGGTCTCGTCGCCGACGGATTCCGCCTCCTGCGGGAGGAAGCCGACCATCGTCCACGCATCGCGCTCGACGGTGCCGGCGTCCGGATCGTCCTTGCGGAGAATGAACGAAAAAAGCGTGGACTTGCCCGTGCCGTTTGGGCCGACGAGTGCGACGCGCTCGCCGTAGTTCACCTGCATGGAAGCGCCCTCGAAAAGAACGCGCCCGCCGAGGCTTTTGCGGATGTCACGGATGGTCAGCATGGATTGGAAATGGCGAAGGTCAGATGGTGTGCCGCGGGACAATCACAGAAAGCGGGGCGGGAAGGAATGCAGTTCTGCGCGATGCGCAAGACGCAAGAACGGCGAAACGACTCGGGAGGGGCTAGTCCCCAAACTCGATCACGCCGAAACGCTCCGGTGTGTGGAAGTTTGCGCGCAGCGGAGGCGACCATGAGGTGAGTTCGCGCGGCAGTGTTCCGTCGCGCGAGGGGCGGTCTATGCGGCAGAAATTTGCACGCCATCGCGAACCGGTGCGGGGAGGGGAATTCGTGACACTCGCAAACGGGATCGAGAGCTCCGCACTCCAGCCGCCGTCATGCCGCCGCACGAGCGTTCGCAGTCCTTCACATTGCCACGCGCGATCGCCTTTGTAGCCGCTGCGGCTCTTGCGAAGAACGAGATCGAGCACGGCGCCGAGCGGGTTCACCTCGATCTCAAAGTAGCTCTCCAAATCGCCGGCGGGATCGAAGAACACCTCGACCGTCTCCTCCTCGTAGAGCGGCGCATCGCGCTGCGTCATCGTCGCCCACGGGTCGGTGTCGTCGGCGATGAAAAGCAGCCGCCACTCTTCCTCGCTCCACGCTGCGCGGACTTCGGTGCCCTGCTTCGGCGCGGCTGCGGTGACGGCGTCGCAGAAGCGCACACCCGGCAGTCCGCGCCAGGGCAAGGCGCTCGCATCCGCGCTCAGATCGCCGAGCGCGAGGCGCGCGCAACGCAGGACGGGGATCATTTCGTCCACAGCACGCGCTTTCCGTGCAGCGTCGCGCGCACGTCAAATTTCCCACCGTGCCAGTGCGCGAAGACCATCGAGTCCGGCACACGTTTCACCGCGCCCGCCATCGTGTGCGCGAGCGCGGGCAGCACATTTTCCGCGCGCAACTGACGGATGAACGGAGTCGTTCCGCCGACTTCCGGTGCGACGGTGACGTGCGCGCAGCCGTCGCGCCACATCGCGCGGATTCCTGCGGCCATCCGCTTCGCCGTCGTATCCGGGTGATTGAAATCAATGCCGGCGTAGCCGTTGCACTGGAGGTCGAGCAGGTCGGGACCGAAGACGGCATCCGTCTTCGCGCGCACACTGCGACGTCCGACGAAGCGCGTCCCGTCGAGTGTGAATTCAAACACCGCGCCCGTGCGGAAATGCGCGGCTGTTATTTTTTTGAGGGGCTTCTGTGCGGGGCGTTTCACCGCGCGCATGTTGTGCAGAGGACCGAAGAACGCGAGTCCGAAGCCATCAGTAGCCGGAGTTGGAAAGCCACGGCTACCGATCAGCCGAACAGCTCGCCCTGCGCGGGTGCGTGCCTCTGCGCCTGCGGCTGGACTTGCACCGGCGTCTGCACTCCATTCGCGGCGGCGTCGGCCCGCACCTCGGCGAGCAGGCCCTTGAAGTCGCACTTTTCCAATTCGGCGATCAATTCCGGCCAGCGCGGTGTGATTTGCAAATCCGCGAGCGCGACGGGCAACGCGAGGTCGTCGTCGAGCCGCACCATCTCGCGGTTTTCGCGCACGCGGGCCGCGCCTTCGCGCAGCTTCCCGCGCGTGCGTTCGCTTTTTACGGCGTCGAGATTGGCGAGCAGCGCGTCGAGGCTGCCGTGTTCGTTGATCAAGGTTGCGGCGGTCTTCGGGCCGAGGCCGTCAATGCCGGGGATGTTGTCCACGGTGTCGCCGATGATCGCGAGCACGTCGCCGATGCGCCCCGCGGGCACGCCCCATTTTTCGCGCACCTTTTCCTCGCCGAGCAGCGCAAAACCGTCCTCGGGCGCGGCGAGGTCCGTCTTGTTTGTCGAATAGACGACGCACTTTGGGTTCACGAGCTGGTAGAGATCCTTGTCGTTCGTCGCGAGCACCACGTCGTCGCCGCGCGCGAGTGCGGCGATGGCGTAGCTGGCCATGAGGTCGTCCGCCTCGGTGTCTGGCACGCCGATGCTCGCGATGCCCATGAGCGGCACGATGTCGCGGATGATCGGGAACTGCGGGCGCATCTCCTCGGGCGTCTCCGCGCGCGTCGCCTTGTATTCCGGCTGCAAATCGGTGCGGCGCTTTGGAAGGCCCTCGTCCCAGAGCACCACGGCGAGATCGGGCTTCAAGTCCTTGAGCATCTTGCGAAGCGTCTTCACAAAGCCGTAGATCGCGTTCACCGGCTCGCCGCGCGAATTCGTGAGGTTCCGGATCGCGAAGAACGAGCGGTAAACGTAGTAAGGACCGTCAACGAGCAGCAGCTTCATCGCCGCGGAACGAAGCGGGACGCGCGGGGGATGTCGAATGTCGAATGCGCCCCGACACCTCGCTGCGCTCGACAATTTCGCGCGCGCGCCCCTATTTTCCGCGCTCATGAACATCCTCATCCTCGCCGCCGGCTACGCGACGCGCCTGTATCCCCTCACCCTCACGAAGGCCAAGCCGCTCCTCACCGTCGCAGGCAAGCCGATGATGGAATGGGTCATTGACAACATCGCGCCCATCCCCGGCATCTCGAAGGTCTTCGTCGTCACGAACAACAAGTTCGCCGCCGACTTCCAGGCGTGGGCCGACGGCTACAACGCCTCGCACGCGAAGCTCCCCTTCACCATCGTGAACGACGGCTCCACGGGCGACGCCGACAAGCTCGGGGCGATCGGTGATCTCAATTTCGTCGTGCAGAAATTCGGCATCGAAAACGAAGACCTCCTCGTCGTCGCGGGCGACAATCTTTTCAGCGAGAGCCTCGAAGGCTACGGCGCGATAGCGCGCGAAAAAAACACGCCGGTGCTCGGAGTGTACGACGTGAAGTCGCTCGACGAGGCGAAGAAATATGGAGTCGTGGAGGTGGATGCAGAGGGCGTCATCGCGCAGTTCGTCGAGAAGCCCGCGCAGCCGCCGAGCACGCTCATCGGCATCGCGCTCTACTATTACCCGAAGCACATCGTCCCGCTCATCCGCCAGTATCTCGCCGAGGGGAACAATCCCGACCAGCCCGGCCGCTTCGTGCAATGGCTCTATCCGCGCACGCCCGTCCATGCGTGGAGCGTGCCCGGCACGTGGTTCGACGTCGGCAGCAAGGAAAACCTCGATGAGGCAAACCGCGTCTTCGAGCAGTTCAAGGAGTGATACGATTTACACGGTCCGGCGGCGCGGAAGCCTGAGCGGAAAGCGATTCGAGATTGGGAGCTTGTCCCGCACTCCGGCAGAGGCGGTGAACAGCGGGGCCTTCATTCCACGCCGGACACAGGCTGGCGAAAAGTGTCCGCCTCACGGCTGCCGTTTCCAGAACGGGCGGTAGAAGAAGTCCTTATCCTCGTTGGAGACGGATGGGATGATCCAATTTGAGCGGAAGACTTCGCGGGTCGCACGCTCGTCGTCCGTCTCCCAGCGTCGGCGCGCGGCGATCTCGTCCTTCGACGCGCAGCCGGAGAATGTGAGCATCAGCGCGAGCGATGCGAGGGCGGCGTTCAGCGGACGGAAAAGTTTGGGGTTCATGCGCGGGGCGAAGATGGCAGCAAACGGAAATGGGTCATGCGCAAATATTCGCAGAAGATCGTCCACGGAAAACACGGAGGCACACGGAAGCGAATCCATTTCAAATCGAAACGCGTTCGCGCGGGAGATGAACGAATGATTCGCTCCGAGCATTTCCTTCCGTGCCCTTCCGTGTATTCCGTGGACGATCTTCTGCAATTTTCACGATGATTTACCTCGACCACAACGCCACCACTCCGCTCGCGCCCGAGGCGCTGGAGGCGATGCGGCCGTACTTGGAGAGGTTCCACGGCAACCCGTCGTCCATCCACGCCGCGGGCCGCGAGACACGGGCGGCGCTCGATGATTCACGCGACCGTCTTGCTGCGCTTCTGCGCTGCAAGCCTCATGAGATCATCTTCACCGGCGGCGGCACCGAGGCGGACAATCTCGCGCTGCTCGGCCTCGCCCGCGCGCACTCGGCGCGGGGAAAACATCTCATCACCTGCGCGACGGAGCATCACGCGGTGCTGCATCCGCTTGAGCATTTGCAAAAGCGCGAGGGCTTCCGGCTCACGGTGCTCGGCGTGGATTCGCGCGGGCTGATCGATCCCGCGGACGTGCGCCGCGCGCTCACGCCGGAGACGGTGCTCGTCTCGGTGATGACGGCAAACAACGAGACCGGCATCCGCCAGCCCGTCGCGGAGATCGCCGCACTGTGCCGCGCGCAGGGCGTGCTTTTTCACACAGACGCGATCCAGACCTTCGGCAAGGAGCCGCTGCCCTCCGACGTCGATGCTCTCTCTCTTGCAGCGCACAAATTTTACGGGCCGAAAGGCGCGGGCGTGCTCGTGCTGCGCGGCGCGAACTCTATCGAGCGGATCGCATTCGGCGGCAGCCACGAGAGCGAGCGCAGGCCGGGGACGGAGAATGTCGCCGCCATCGTCGGCATGGCGCGGGCGGCGGAAATTGCGGCGGCGACCGCGGAGGCCGAGGGCGCACGGCTCGCACCTCTGCGCGAGAAATTGTGGGAGGGAATCCGCGCGGCATTCCCGGCCGCGGTGCGCAACAGCGACCCCGTGCTCTCGCTCGCGAATACGCTCAACGTCAGCTTCCCCGGACTCGACGGCGAGAGCGTGCTGATCAATCTGGATCTCGCGGGCATCTGCGCATCGAGCGGCTCGGCGTGCATGGTCGGCAGCATCCTGCCCTCGCACGTCCTGCTCGCGATGGGCGTGCCGCGCGAGACCGCGCAGGCGACCGTGCGCTTCTCGCTGGGGAAAGGGACCACGGAGGAGGAAATCGCGGAAGCGATCCGTCGCATGGGAGCGATTTTCGCGCGGCTGCGGGAGGCGGGAGCCGCTGCCTGATCCGCGCCTACTTCGTCGGCGAAAAATCCAGGGCCTTCAAAAATTCCGACTTCACGCCATCGGGCGTGGTGAGCGATCCGCCGGCGTCCTTCTCGCTTGCTTCCTTTGCCGCGACCCAGACCGGATCGCCGCGGAACGACGTGAACGATGCCTTCGCAGCGTCGGCGCTCGCGTGTGCAAGGAGGTACACGAGCGTGTTGTCGGCAGTCTTCTGGTCGGCCATCGGGATCCAGTAGAAGAGATTCGTCATGCCGTGCTTTTGAAAGAGCGCGACGGTGTGATCGCGGAAGCGCGCCTGAAGCCTGCCGAGATTGCCGGGCGTCGTCGTGTAGGTGCGCAGTTCAAAGACGCGCGGCGCGGCGGCAGACGGCTTGATCGCGGGCGAGAAATCCGTGGCGTTCAGGAACACCGATTCCGCCTTCGTGACCAGCTTCCCTTTTTCCTCCGAAGCCTTGCGCGCGGCCTGCCAATCCGGATCAGCGCCGAATTCCTTCCACGATTTCGCCTGCGCATCGCGGCTCGGAAATGCGATCACGTACACGAGCTTGTTGTCCTTGTTCTCGATCGGCACCCAATAGCCGATGTTCGTGATGCCGTGCTTTTCAAAGAGCTTCACCGTGTGGTCGCGGAAGCGCGCGAGCAGGTCGTCGAGCTTGCCGGGCGCGGCGTAATACGTGCGCATCTCGAAACTACGGGTGTCCTTTTCGGCGGCGATTGAGGGGAGTGCGGCGGCGAGCATGGTCGAGAGGAGGAGGGTGCGAAGGATCATGGCGCGGTTTAACAACGCGGTGCGCGGCTTGTCCATCGCGGCGTAAGGGGCGAGGCATCAAAATTACGCTGGCGTCCGAGTGCGGCTCGCGTGCTCCACCCGGAAGCTTCCGCTCGCCATTGCCAAGATCTTGATGCGTCAGCCTTGGCGGTCACCAAGGCCGATGAATGCGCGGATTTTTCCGCATGACCGCGTGGGGCGTTTCATTCAAAGGAGCGTGATGCCATTTCCAAATCTCCCGTTTGCCGCCGGTCTCGGCCGTGCTGCGCCGGAGATTATTTTCTATGGTGTCGGCATCGCACTGTTCCTCGCGCTCGCGTTCTTCGCGCCACATTGCGGGGCGCGCTGTCTGCGTGCGATGGAGCGAGTGCTTGCCCGCGTCGCGCGCCGCCGCGCGCTTGCGGTTGCGCTCGCGGGGGTCGCGGCATTTTGCATCGTCGCGGCGATGACTGCGATCATCGGCGTGCCGATGCCGAAGGTGGACGACGAGTTCAGCTACCTGCTTGCGGCGGACACGTTCACGCACGGGCGGCTCGCGAATCCGTCGCACGCGATGTGGGAGCACTTCGAGACTTTCCATGTGCTCCAGCAGCCGGCCTACGCATCGAAATACCCGCCCGGCCAGGGCCTCATGCTCGCGCTCGGAAAAATTTTCGGGCATCCGATCGTCGGTGTGTGGCTCGGTGCGGCGTTCGCGTGTGCGGCGGTGACGTGGATGCTCATGGCGTGGATGCGT